>Ga0116171_10002700_pt1 | contig 16704 bp, 16 predicted proteins | sample AD_JPNHW2_MetaG_FD_89798 | JGI IMG/M metagenome (GOLD analysis project Ga0116171, IMG submission 89798) | Active sludge microbial communities of municipal wastewater-treating anaerobic digesters from Japan - AD_JPNHW2_MetaG | ecosystem: Engineered > Bioreactor > Anaerobic > Digestate | place... | reverse complement strand
TTCATGAAGATGGTAACGGTGGGGATGGGCAGACCACCAAAGGTACCGACTTTGCCGGTCTTGGTGACGCCAGCGGCGACATAGCCAGCCAGATAGGCAGCCTGGTCGGTCTGGAAGACCTGGCCAACGATGTTGGTAACGGCGGGATCATACGCATAGTCCACGATGGAGAACTTGGTATTCGGGTTAGCCTCAGCGGCAGCCTTGGTCGCATCCCCGATGAGGAAACCGACGGTGATAATCAGGTCGCATTTTTCCTCAATGAAAGCGTTCAGGTTCTTTTCGTAGTCAGCAACTTCCTTGGACTCGAGGTATTTGCCTTCGATACCCAGGGCGGTGACTGAATCCTGGACACCTTTCCAGGCGGTCGCGTTGAACGATTTGTCATCGATACCACCGGTATCGGTGATTTGGCAGACCTTCAGCTTGGCGGCGGCTGGCGCTTCGGTGGCGGTGGTCCCGCACGCGGCCAGGATCATGCTGCTGACGATCAAAACAGAAAGAATAGCGATAATTTTCTTGCTCATTTTTTACTTTTCTCCTCTCAAGAAAAGGGCAAAATATATCTCGCGTGACGCGAGTTGGTACACCACAAGTATAGTTTAGCAGGGCTTTATGCGCAAGATGTGAATTTTGAAGCCGGAAGCTTTTTGTTGTTTGCTATTGGTCGTGCGTGGTTTGGGCGTGTAGATTGGGTCAGGAGGTGGGATTGAGCAGATGGTTTATTGCCAGGTTCAAAGGCCGAACAGGACCTGCGAAAGCGTACTGGCGTCAGCTTGAACCCCGGAAAAAGACACGGGGCTCCTGGACATTCAGGCCTACGTCAGAGTCAAAGGCGGCATACCTTTGGAGTATGCCGCCTTTGAATACAATTACTGTTCAGTGGTCTGGGTTTTTGCTTCCCCGGATTTCATGGTCAGGATGGAAGCCAGGGCCAGGGCCATGAAGATCGGGCCGATGATGAAGATGGAGGCGTAGTTTTCGCCGGTCAGCTTCACAATCCAGCCATTGATGTTGGGGCCCGCAATGGCGGCCAGGGTGGAAAACAGGTAATACAAGCCGGTGTACGTGCCGATGTGGACCGCGTCGGTGAGGTCCACGACCACAGGCAGGGAGTTAATGTTAATCAGCGCCCAACCGAGGCCAGCCACAATCAACATGATACCCACCACAGGCACAGGGCCCAGGATAGGCAGGGTAAAGATTTGTCGGGTCAAGGTGGTTTTGGGGAAGAAGAAAATTGAGAGCATTACTATCATCATCACCACCAAACCAATGCTGATGGTGCGCTTGCGCCCTATCTTCGCGCCAATAAAGCCGGCGGGGAGGGCCATCAGGACAAAGGCAACAGAGTTGAGCGTGAGTATGGAGACGCTATCGGCTTCCGGCATGCCCAGCGACTTGTTCGCGAACAGGGTCATGAATGTTTCGATGGCATTCATGGCTACAAACCAGAAGAATATCGCCAGGAAAATGCGGATGGCATCGTGCTGTTTTTCCTTAAAGATTTGCGCGAGACTCTTCCAGAGGTTCGGCCTCTCGATGTTGGGGTTTTCTTCATAGATCTTGGGTTCGCGTACGAAGGCGAAAACCAACATCACACCGACGAGCAACAATACCGCGGCCATCCAGAATGGATAGGCCGGGTTGAGCTTGTACAGTTTGCCACCCACGAGGAAAGCGGTGATGGAACCGATGCCGCCCATGAAGTTGATGACGCCATTGGCGACAGAGCGATGTTTGGAAGGAGTGACATCTGGCATGAGAGCGACCACAGGCGTGCGCCAGATGGCCATGCTCAGCATGAAGGTAATCGTGCAGGCCACGAAGAGGGGCAGGCGCGCAGGCTCGGGGACCTTAAGCACGGGGATAGCGACCAAAGGCGCGAAGAAAAAGGCGATCGCCGCGATCGGTGCTCCGGTTAGCATGAAGGGCAAGCGGCGCCCTATCTTGGTGCGCGTCCGGTCGGAAATGGACCCGATGGCGGGTTGGATGAAGAGGGCGGCGATGTTATCGAGCGTCATAAAGAAGCCGATCATGGCCGCGTTGAGATTGAATTTGTTTGCCAGGAACAAGGGAACGAATGAGTTATAAACCGACCAGGCAATCATCACGCCAAAAAAGCCAAAACCTATTAAGAACGTCTTACCAATGTTGAACTTTTCTTTTTCCACTGCCTCTCCTTTAGTCTGGTTCTCCCTCAACATCCTGAGAGAGTTCAAGGTTGATGAAATCTTCAATGACCCGCAGGTCATCCTCGCTCAATGGGTATTTTGCCAATAAATCCGGCCGCCAGCGAAGGGTGCGCAACAGGGACTGCTCGTGTTTCCACTTGAGTTGTTCGCCCAGGTTACCGTTCAGGAGTACATCCGGCACGCGCCAGCCACGAAATTCGACCGGTTTGGTGTATTGCGGGTATTCAAGCAGGCCGGCTTCGGAGAAGGAATCATCACTGGTGGCCTCATTGTCACCGAGCACTCCGGGCTGAAGCCGGGCAATCGCGTCCAGCACCACCAGGGCAGGGAGCTCTCCGCCTGTTAGCACGTAATCGCCAATGGAAAGCACGCGGGTCGCGAGCTGGGAACGAATGCGTTCATCAAAACTCTCGTACCGGCCACAGAGCAGGGCGAGGTGAGGATAGGTCGCGAGTTCACGGGCGATTTTTTGAGTGAACAGTTCCCCTTGGGGGCAGAGCATGATGACCGGGCAGTTGGGAGGGGATCCCAAGACGTCTTCCACGGCCGCGAAGACGGGTTCAGGCTTCATAATCATCCCGCCCCCGCCACCATAGGGGGTGTCATCGGTGGTGTGGTGGCGGTCTGTGGCATAAGCCCGGATATTGTGCGTATGGACCTCGAGCAAACCGTTTTGAATGGCCCGCTTGAGAATGGAAATTTCCAGGTATGGTCGAAATACATCCGGGAAGAGACTGAACAGGTCAACGCGCATGGTGGAATTTTATTCGAGAGTGATGATTAGGACAAGCGTAACCGAAAAAGGGGGAAATCATTTTGCGGGGGGAAGGAGAAAAGGATGAAGGTATGGTCCCGTCAGGTTCAAGGGCGGAACGTGACCGACGTATACAAACAAGGTGTGGGGTAGTCGTTGTTGGGTTACGCTCCTGTGTCGCTCCACCCAACCTACCTCGATTTCAATTACCGCCAGGTTCAAGGGAGGAACCTGACCTACAACTGAACAGGTGGGAAGGACCACACTGTGCTTCCATGGACATGGTTGGCGCTGGGATTGGTTCAATGATATTATAAAAAAATGTATCTTAAAGGAAGCAGACTTTCCATGAAGCCGCGCCGGCGCCGGCCGAACGCCTTTTTGGTGCTCTTTTTGCTGGCGGTGATTGGCGGATTGGTTTACTTCAACCTGATGGTGGTGCCGAGCATCAATCCACCCTTTGTGCCCACACCCACGCCAACGCGCGACCCGGTTTCTTACGTGGAGGAGGCCGATGCCCTCAGCAAGGAAGGCAAGCTCCTCGCGGCGATTGACACCTACAAAGCCGCGATTAACGCCGCACCCACCAATATTGAAAATTACCTCAAGCTTGCCAGGCTGCAAATTTACTCCAACCAACTGGCGGAAGCCCAGGTTAACTCAGAAAACGCCATCCTGCTGGACAACACCCGGTCAGATGCCTTCGCGCTGTTGGCCTGGTCCAAGGGATTTCAAAAGAAATACCTTGAAGCGGAGGTGGACGCGCGCAAAGCCATCGAGCTGGATACCAACAACGCGCTGGGCCACGCCATTTACGCCTACCTGCTCGGTCTGCGCACGGAAGCCGGCCTCGACGAGCTGGATACGATTGACAAGGCGATTGAGGAATCGCGCACAGCACTGGCGCTGGACCCCAACCTGATGGAAGCGCATTGGGCCAGGGGGTATGTGCTCGAAATTACCAGCAACTACGCCGAAGCCGCCGCGCAACTGGAAGAAGCCATTCAAATCAACCCCAATATCTCGGATATCCATATTGCGTTGGGACGCAACTACATGACCTTGGGCGAGCTCGACCAGGCTGTATTTGAATTCACCAAGGCCTACTCGCTCAACCCGACCAACCCCACCCCCAACCTTTTCATCTCGCGGGTGTATGGCATGTTGGGCGAATGGGAAAAGGGCATCCAGTATGGGGAGCTGGCTCTTCAAAATGGCCCAACTGACCCGAACCTGTACGCCAACCTGGGAACTTTGTACTACCGTAAAGGCCAGTACAGCCAGGCGATTGATTACCTGCAAATTTCGGTGCAGGGCGGGCTTTCCAAGGATGGGGAAGCGGTGCCTGGCATTCCCCTGGAATACCGCACGAGCGTGATTGAAATCTACAGCCGTTATGGGCTGTCGCTGGCAAAGATCAACCGCTGCAATGAGGCAGTAGCCGTGGCGAATGGGATGCTGCAAACCATCCCGGATGACGCAGACGGGGTGTTTAATGCCAATGAGGTCATCAAAATTTGTGAAGAAAACCTCCTAAACCCGCCCACAGCCACCCCTGTGCCAACCTCAACCCCTGTCACTGGCCCAACTGCCACACCAGCGGGCACCAGCACGCCTTAACATGTACATCCAGGAACGTAAAAACCTGTTCCGCAACCCGCGGAACTCCTCAAATCCTTACCGGATTATGCTGCTGTTGGTTATCATCGTGGTGTTGATTGCGGTGCTACGCAGCTACGCCAGCGGGGATATCACCCCGCCTTTCATCCCTACCCCAACCCCAACACGCACGGTGAATTCCTTCCTGGTGGAGGGGCAGACGCATTTCCAGGCCGGCAACCTTGACAAGGCCATCGAGGCATACCGCAAGGCTATCACGCTTGAGCCTGAGAACACCAGTATCATGGTGGAGCTGGCCAGGATTGAAGTCTATTCATCCAACACGCTAACCACCGACCAGGAACGGCGCGACAGGCTGGCAGAGGCACTGAGCGTGATTGACCAGGCCAAGGCGCTTGCCCCCACCGACACCAACGTGCTGGCCGCGCGCGCTTTTGTGTTGAACTGGTATGCCAACCCCATCCTGGCTGGCGCGGACGCGGAAGCCAGGCAAAATGAAGCTGAATCCGAAGCGCTGATGGCAATCCAACTGGACAGTACCAACACCCTGGCGCTGATTTATTACACGGAAATTTTGACGGACCAGTACAAATGGGTGCAGGCGCAGGAATACATGCAACAGGCCGTCAACCGCGGGCAGGAGTCCATGGACTTGCACCGCGTTCACGCGTACTTGTACGAGGTGCTGGGAGAATACAGCCTGGCCATCGACGAATACCTGAAGGCGATTGAAATCACACCCAACCTGACCTTCCTTTACAACTCGGTGGGTCGGCTGTACAGGCAATTACAGCAATGGGACCTGGCCCTGGAGTATTTTGACAAGGCTGCCAGCCTGAACGAACAACTGGGAATCAAGGACCCTATCCCCTACATGGCGATTGCCAATACGTACATCCGCATGCCCGAGTCCAGCCCGATGATTGCCGCGCGCAATGCTTACAAAGCCCTCACCCTGAACCCATACAACCCGGATACCTACGGCCAGGTGGGTGTGATTTATTACCGCGCGCGCAACTATGAAGGTTCCATCCCCGCGCTCCAGTGCGCCGTAATGGGCTGTGACGTGGCAGTTAGTTGCGCGGCCCGGGAAGAAGACCCGTGCGTCTCGCAAATCGCGATGGAAGGGCTGCCGCTTTCGGACACGACCGTGCTGTATTACTACACCTACGGGTCTGTGCTGGCCGGCTTGCACCGCCCAGGGGATGACTACTGCACGCGTGCCAACCAGGTTTTTAGCATCATTCGCGCGTCGTACAGCGAAGACGCGGTCATCATGGGGATTGTCAAAGCGGGTGAAGACATCTGCTCAGGCAATTGAAGCCAACTCCAAAAACCGTGTAAAAAAATCGTAAGAAATCAGCCTTTCCTCTTGACTTCCACCCTGGGCGGTTGTATGATTAGCTTGTTAGCACTCTTATGATAAGAGTGCTAAAAAATGGAAACAACATCAATTGATTTGGAGGATGATATGACGATGAATATGAAACCATTGGGCAGCCGTTTGGTTGTCGAACCGATAGAGCAGGAAGAAATTTCTGCCGGTGGCATTGTACTGCCCGAAACTGCCAAAGAAAAACCCCAAAAGGGCACTGTTTTGGCAACTGGTCCTGGTGACCGCAATGACAAAGGCGAACGGATTGTGATGGACGTGAAGGTTGGCGATGTTGTGCTGTTTGCCAAGTATTCCGGCACCGAAATCAAGTACGACAGCAAGAAACTGTTGATTTTGCGCGAGAGCGACATTCTCGCCATTCTCTAATCAAGAACACTACACACGCAAGGAGTATGATTTATGGCTAAACAATTAGTTTTTGGAGATGAGGCACGCCGTGCCCTGAAGAATGGTGTTGACGCAGTCGCCAACGCGGTCGCGACCACCCTTGGCCCCAAGGGCCGCAATGTAGCCCTGGACCGCAAATACGGTTCCCCGACCATCACTCACGATGGCGTGACCGTTGCCAAGGAAGTTGAACTGGAAGACCCCTATGAGAACATGGGCGCCCAGTTACTGAAGGAAGCCGCCACCAAGACCAACGATATCGCTGGCGATGGCACCACCACCTCGACCGTTTTGGCCCACGCCATCGTGAGCGAAGGCCTCAAGAACCTGGCCGCTGGCGCCAACCCGATGCTGCTTAAGCGTGGTATCGAAGCTGCCGCCAAGGCTGTGGCAGAGTCCATCCATGACCAGGCCATCGACATCACCACCAAGGAAGAAATCGCTTCCGTGGCCACCATTTCCGCCCAGGACGAGCAAATCGGTAAATTAATCGCGGATGTGATGGACAAAGTTGGCAAGGATGGCGTCATCACGGTTGAAGAATCCAAGGGTCTGGAATTTGAGACCGAGTACGTGGAAGGTATGCAGTTCGACCGTGGTTACATTTCCGCTTACTTTGTGACCGATACCGAACACATGCAGGCTTCCATCTCTGATCCCTACATTCTCGTTTACGACAAGAAAATTTCCGCCGCCACCGACATTGTTCCCCTGCTGGAAAAGGTTGTGCAGGTTGGGAAACGTGAATTGATGATTATCGCCGAAGACGTGGATGGGGAAGCCCTGGCCACGCTCGTGCTGAACAAGCTGCGTGGCATGCTCAATGTTATCGCCGTGAAGGCCCCTGGTTTTGGTGATCGCCGCAAGGCCATGCTGCAGGATATTGCCATCCTGACCAATGCCACCGTGATTTCCGAAGAAACCGGCCGCAAGCTGGAAACAGCCACCATCTCTGACCTCGGCCGTGCCGAAAAGGTCACCACGGACAAAGACAACACCACCATCGTTGGCGGCAAGGGCGATTCTGCCGCAATCAAGGGCCGCATTGAACAAATTCGGGCCGAAATTGACAACACCACGAGTGATTACGACCGCGAAAAGCTGCAGGAACGCCTGGCGAAGCTCTCTGGCGGTGTGGCCATCATCCGTGTGGGTGCCGCGACAGAGACCGAACTGAAGGAAAAGAAACACCGCGTGGAAGACGCGCTTTCAGCCACCCGTGCCGCTGTTGAAGAAGGCATTGTGCCTGGCGGTGGCGTCGCGCTCGTGAACGCGGTCGCCGCGGTTTCCGCCATCAAGATGGAACAGGAAGACGCCCAAATCGGTGTCAATATCGTCCGCAACTCCTTGGTTGTGCCCATGCGCCGCATTGTTGAAAACGCGGGCAAGGATGGCTCGGTTGTGGTTGAGACCGTGCGCCAGAAGCAGGTTGCTGAAGGCAACAAGCACCTTGGTTACAACGTACTTACCGAAGCCTACGGTGACCTGGTCAAGGGTGGTGTGATTGATCCCGCCAAAGTGACCCGCGGCGCGTTGGAAAACGCGGCCTCCATCGCGGCGATGATCTTGACGACCGAAGCGTTGATCACCGACATCCCCGAAAAGAATCCTCCGGCCCCCCAGATGCCCCAGGGCGGCATGGACTACTAAAATAAATATATGTTTCGTTCAGGGCGGCCATTTGGCCGCCCTGATGCTTTTAATTCCATGTTTTTTGCTTCCCAGCCTGCGGCTACCGCGTGACCCTGCCTGGGAGGTATGTTGGCACGCGAAGGTAGGGCGGGACGAGGTGGCTGTATGATGGAAGAGCCCAAAAATTCGAGCCAGCCCTTATAATTCACTCATCCGCGTGCGCCATAGCCCTTGGAGCCACGATGGAGAGCGATTTTTTATTAATAACTAGTTTAGTCTGGCAAGCCCGGAGTGAGGAGAGTTGAAAGCATGACCACGAAAACAATTGTGATTGGCTGCGATAACGCGGCGGTTGGCCTCAAGCAAGAGCTCATCAAGGTATTGGAGCAGGAAGGAGTGGCTTACGAGGACGTGGGGGTGACGGATACAAGCGATCAGACCTACTATCCCCTTGTCGCTGAAAGGGTATGCCAGGCCATCATCGCCTCGGGCTACCAGAAGGAAGGCATCCTGATTTGCGGGACAGGCCTTGGGATGGCGATAACCGCCAATAAATTCCCGGGCATCCTGGCAGGCGTGTGCCATGACAGTTTTTCCGCGGAGAGGCTGCGCCTTTCCAATGATGGAAATCTATTGTGCATGGGCGCGCGTGTGATTGGTCCGGAGTTGGCTAAGAAGATTCTGCGCGAATGGTTGAGCCTGCAATACAAGCCCGATGGACCATCCCAGCCTAAGGTGGACGCGATGCGCGCGATTGACGAACAGCACCGCAAGTGACGCGGGGTGGCAGCGGCAATTCACTGGCAGTCTGCTGGGCGATTGGCAAGGGCTTGATTGACCGGGGAGCAATTGCCAGGTTTATTGAACATAGCTGCAAAAAACCCGCCGGGGTGAGCCTGAAAGAATGCACCTATTGAAGGGTAATGGAAAAAATGGAATTGGACAAAGCGACGCTTAATCAGGTATTGAAATTTCAACAGGATGAAATTGATGGGTACGAAATCTACAAAAAACTGGCCTTGCTTGTGAAGGACAAGGAAAACAGCGCAATTATTGCCCATATGTCCGCCGACGAGTACAAGCACTACCGCACCTGGCGGCACTACAGTGGCCAGGACCGCAGCCCCAACCGTTTGAAGGTCTCTTTTTTCCTGTTACTCAGCAAGCTCTTTGGCTATACGTTTGGCATCAAGTTATTGGAAAAGACGGAGGACCAGGCCTCGGCAGGTTACGCGCCATACAAAGCCTTGTTCCCTGAGTTGGAGGCTATCATTCGCGAGGAAGATGAGCATGAAGAGTTGCTCGTCGGGATGATTGATGAAGAAAGCGTCAAGTATTCCGGGTCGGTGGTGTTGGGTTTGAATGACGCCCTGGTGGAACTGACGGGCACCCTTGCAGGGTTGACCCTGGCTTTCCAAAACACGCGCATGATTGCCCTGAGCGGGCTCATCACCGGCATTGCCGCGGCGCTCTCCATGGCTGCCTCGGAGTTCCTCTCCATCTCTTCAGAGAAAACTGAAAAGAACCCGGGAAGGGCGGCCCTGTATACCGGCATCACGTACATCATCACGGTTTTCTTGCTTGTTTTACCCTACCTGGTATTTAGAAACTATTACTTCGCGCTGGGTGTGATGTTATTGACCGGGGTCCTGATTATTGCCTTATTCAACTTCTATGTTTCCGTGGTTAGGGAGGAATCATTCCGCAAGCACTTCCTGCGCATGGTCGCGATTAGCCTTGGCGTGGCAGGCTTGAGTTTTGTGATTGGTTACTTCGTACGCAATGTGGTCGGGTTTTAACACACGCGGTCCCATCAGCACTGGCATTGGCAAAGGACTAACACGCGCAAGTAGGTATAATAATGGGCATGCAAAAATCGGGCTTCATTCCCTTGCGGACCTGGGCAACCTGGCTCCTTATCCTTTTCTTGCTGGCGGCTTGCCAGCAACCGGCTATTCAGACCTCAACCCCCTCCAATACCCCACCTATGCCAACGGCAGTCATCACCACGGCTACAGACGCGCCGACGCCCACCTCAACCAGCATTCCATCCGCTGCCATCGTGAACGGGGAGAGCATCCCACTCGGTTATTATCAAAACGAGGTTTTGCGTTATCGTGAGGGACTGCCGGCTGGAGAAGCGGAGCCTTCGGAAGAAGAGGTTCGCCAAGCCGTTTTGGACTACCTGGTAGACCAACAACTACTCTCCCAAGCCGCGCGCGAGGCGGGTTTTAGCGCTTCTGCGACAGATGTTCAAACACGCGTGGATGAGCTTGTGGCCAAACTGGGTTCAGGTGGCGCGCTGACCAATTGGATGGAAACCAACCATTATGACGACGCGGAGTTCAGGCTTGCCCTTGGCCTTGGCGCGGAGGCGGCCTGGCAGCGTGACAAAATCATCGCTGAAGTGCCCGAAGCTGTGGAACAGGTCCGGGCCAGGCAAATTTTTGCCAAAACCGCGGAAGGCGCGCAGCGTGCCCTCACCAGCCTGAACTCGGGGACCGCGTTTGATGACCTGGCCTGGGAGTACAGCCCTGAGACCGGTGGCGAACTGGGTTGGTTCCCGCGGGGTTACCTGTTGTTCCCTCAAATTGAGGAGGCAGCGTTTTCACTGGCCGTGGGGGAACACTCTGAAATCATCCAGACTGAGATTGGTTATCACATCATCCTGGTCATCGCCCACGAAGACGCCCACGACCTGACCACAGATGCGCGCCTGAGCCTTCAGACCAAGGCCCTTTCAGCGTGGTTGGAAAACCGCCGCGCGCAATCACAGATTGAGATTACCCTCCCGTGAGTTATCAGAAGCCAAACCGCGGGGTGAAACCCACTTACCGGAATGACAGGCCTATGGCCGTGCCCCGGACGGTCGACCAAAAGGCCCCTGGTTGTACGGGGTTGACGCTCGCGACGCTCTTGATGATTGGCATCCTGGTGGTGCTGTTGATGCTGCTGGGAATCATCCCATCACCTTTCACCAACGCCCCGACCCAGGCAACCACCTCGACCAAACCGCGAACAGGACTGACCACAGAAACGCCAGGTGCGCTCGTCACCCAGCAATCCAGCACAGCAGCTCCCAGCACGACCAGCACCGCCACCCAAACCAGCACGGTGACCCATACGCCGACCCCGACAACTACGCCAACGCCGAAGCCGATGCCATTCGTGATGCGCGGGACGCCACAGGCGTTCCCCAACGCGCTGCTGCATTCGCAGTATGCCTGCAAGGACTACCTGTTCATTGGCGGTGAGGTATTGGATTTGCGGGAGTCGCCCATCCTGGGTTTGACTGTCACCTTGAATGGAAGTTATGGTGGCGAAAGTGTGGAAATGACCGCCAAATCAGGCGATGTAACGCTATATGGCGAGTCCGGGTTTGAATTCGCCCTGGCGAACAAGCAAATCGTATCCGATACCCTCTATATCCAGCTTTGGGATGAAAACGGTGAGCCGGCCTCTTCCCCCACGTACCTACACGTGGATGGGACCTGCGAAGCCAACCTGATTATCATCAATTTCAAGCAAGTACGCTAACCTGCCTGCGCGCCGCTGTTCTCATACCGCGAACCTATCGCGATATTTTCGTTGCCAGCGAGTGGGCCCTTGAGGGCCTTAGACCGCAGGGGCAGCACGCGAGTGTTCTGGAAGAATTCAAAATTAAACTCGGTCAGGTCTCCCGCGACCTTGCCTGGGATGGGCATCAGGCGGGCGGTGAGCGGCTTTTTCAAACGCAGGGATAAGGCTGCCAGGTCCAGCAGCACTGGATAAATTTCATCCGGGCCAGAGTCCCCAGGGATGGGGATGACGTCCAAACCCGTGCCGCACACGGAAGAGAATAAGAGCAGGTCCCGCACGGAGACGCTGCCATCCATCGCGCGGGCCGCGAGACCGCTATCCTCCAGCACGGGCAACATCAGACCGTTAAACCCCACGCGCGGGTAACGGGCCTGGTCCAGCGTGTCGGTCAGAAACGCGCAGGCTGCCAGGCTGCCGGAATCGCCGAAGGCGTTCAACCCGAGAGATTCCAACGCCACCGCGATGGACCTGGATTGCTCCGGGTAGGGCGCCAGGGTGAAATCCAGCCCTTTGAATGGATAGCGATAAATTTGCGCAATCTTCTCACCCGCGTTTACCAGGCGCTCCACGGCTTTTTGAATGCGTTCCAACAAGTTTTGGCGGGCTTGCAGCAGGCTGCCAGCAGAACCAAAGGCCTCCACGGCCAGGTCCGCGCCTTCAATCGCGAAGGCAAAACTGGGGGTGTCGGGCTCACCGTAGGCGGCAGGAAAGAAGGGCGCGAAGGGTGGCACGTTGGCCAAAGCGCAAAAGCGCAGGTTGGCGAACCCACCCGGCTCAACCATGGCCAGGTCCGCGATGACTTCCGCGCAGGCTTTTACCGCGGGAAGGCTCACCTCAGCCTGGTCCGTGGTCAATTTACCCGAAAAGAAAACATTGCCTGACGTCGCGATAAGCCCAGGGATGGCGTGATAATCCGCCAGATTGGAGGGGAGGGCCGGACCGAAGGAAAGATATTCAAAGCCTTCCGCGTGGGTTTCCACCGCGAGCCGCGCGACCGCGTTGGTTCGCGTTTCAGGCTGCAAAAATCGTGGGAATGGCGGCGTGGCCAGCCGGCAGGATTGCACTTCGATGCCCTCGTTTTCAAGCAAGCTCCTGGCATGCCGTGCGGCGATGCCCACATGTTCAAGGAGCAAGCGGTTGGGAGGATAGCCTGGCTGGCAGAAAAAGGTGATGGAACGAACTTTCATAAGCGTTTTCCAAACCTTTGGCGGAGGACTTCAAAAAGGAGCAAGCTGGCCGAGATGGCAGCGTTCAGGGATTCATTTTGCCCAATCATGGGGATGCGCACGGTGCGCGTGGCAAGTTGTTTGCCCGCGGGGCTGATGCCCTCCGCTTCGCCGCCGATGAGAATCGCGCAGGGAGCGGTGAAATCCACCTGCCAGTAAGAGCTCTCGCCGGCCATATCCGCGTGATACACCGGCAATCCTTCAGTCAGCGCGGCAATCGCGTCCCAAGTCCAGCTGAGCAATGGAAGGCGGAAATGGGCCCCCATGCCGGACCGTACAACCTTTGGGGCCCAGGGATCTGTTGTGCCAGGTGGCAGGCAGACGACCTGGGCGCCGGCTGCTTCAGCGGAGCGCAGGATGGTGCCCAGGTTGCCTGGGTCCCTCAATTGGTCCAGGATAAGCACGAGGTTGAGGGGCTCGGGCAGCACGGGCTCCGGAATGGAAAACACCGCCAGAACCCCCTGGCTGGACTCGGTATCCGAGATTTGGTCGAAAAGCTGGTCTTCCAGGAGAAAAGCGGGGGACCCGGGGCCCAGGCGACCCAGCAAATCATCCACGCGGTCTGTGTGGGTGGCTTTGTAAAGCAAAAAATGGAGTGGAAAAGCGGAGTTTAACCCCTCTTCGACCAGACGGGCGCCTTCGGCGACAAAAAGGTTATGTTTTCGGCGGGCTTTTGGCTGGTCAATCAGCGCGCGTGTTAATTGCACGCGGGGATTCTGGGCGGAACTGATGATTTCGATCGCGGGTGGCGTCATAACTGGATTATACCGGAAGCTCCTTCGGGCTGGGAGTGAGCGCACGGGGTGAGACCGAGCAAACGCCATCCCCGCGGATGGTCAGGACGGAATAGTTAATCTTATGGTGGTTAATGGATTGCGGAAGCGTGGTGCCAGGATTGATGAACAGGATGCCCTCCTGCGTTTCATTCACCTGGTAGTGGGTATGACCATAGATAATGACCGGCGAACCTGGAAAACGCCTGGCCAGTTGCTTTTGGTAATAGTGATGCGACTTCTTGGAAATGGTGAGCAGAAGGACCGCGTAGTTATACAGGTAGTGGGCCATGCTGATATGCCCGTGGGTGAGGGTGAGACTGACACCGTTGATGGTTGTTTGGTAGACGAGGGGCAGCTTGTGGTTCATCATCCAATCCCTGTTCCCCATTACGGCAGTGACCGGCGCGATTTGTTCCAATACCTCAATCGCGGCGTGGCTGGAGACATCCCCTGCGTGAAAAATTTGGTCAGGTTTATCCTGGGCAATCGCCTCGAGCAAGATTGGGTCAAGCCTTTTGGCGCGATCCGGGACGTGTGTATCCGCGAGGAGTACGATGGTTTGGTCGGCAGACATGGCAGGGATTATACCCAAATCAGTCCGTGGAATATGAAATTGGAGCCCGCTTCAGGTGAAAGAGCGGGCTCCGGTCGGACTGCTTTTGATTATTCGGTTACGCCAGTATTTTACGATATGCCGCCAATGTCCTGTAGGGTTGGAAGCCGAGCCTTTCGTAAAGCCCACGCGCCCCGGATGGATTTTCGGTGTCCACGGTCAGGGCTGCCTCGGTCATGTTCATGGCCTTAAGCATCTGCAACGAACGACAAATAAGCGCACTCGCGACGCCCTTGCCACGCCATTCCCTCAGCACACAAATGCTTTCAGTGTAGCCCCGGGATCGGTTGTAAGCTTCATTTTCCAGTTGGTCAACATAGTTCAGCACCATCCCGACGATTTTCCCCTGGTGCCAGGCAATTTGCCAAATGAGCGGTTGGAAGTAGCGATGGCCCAGCCATTCCTCGTACCAGCTTTCCCGGGGAACAACCGCGCCCCATTCATCCTTGAAAGCCTCCACCGAGGCATCCCAAAGCGCGCGATAGTCCCTGGGGGTTATAGGGAGGAGCTCAATTCCCTTTGGAAGCGGATCGTTGGGTAAGGTGTCCAGGTCGCGCCGCATTCGGAAGAAGTAGCGGACGGGTGAGAAGCCAGTTAATTCCAGCAGGGCGACCTGGTGTTGGTCGGACAGCATGGTGAAGAAATCCATCTTATCCTGTTCCGGCCTTGGCGATTCAGCAATGATTTCCCGGGCATGTGCACACGCCCAGTCCAGCAGGATGCCATCGAGGCCTTTGTCCTCCCAATCCGGAAAAACGTTTACAGTTAGGAAAAACACACGGTCCTGGGTGTCTTCTTCCAGCTCCCAGGTAACAGACGCGTACCCAACCATTTTCCCATCAGACTCCGCGAAGAGATAGTCGCGCGCGGGGTCACAGTTCGCCAGGTTGGCGAACTGATTCCTGATGTCCTCGAGGGTCGAGAGACGCTCAGCCTTCCCCGCTTGAAAGCGGGCTGCCAGGATGGCCACCATCCCGGGAAAATCGCTTTCCCCAGCAAAATGGCGGAAGTTAACCCCTGGCAGCGAAAAAACAAGTGGGGTGTCAGTATTCTCAACATGACCTGTTTCCATAAATATTCTCCTATACCTTATTGGTTAGTCGTTCAATAAAAGCGGTTTACGGTACTCAACCATCTTGCGGTAAGTGCGATAGCCAAGCGCCTCATATAAACGCAGTGCACCCGTGGCATTGGACGAGTCGACGGACAGGGCGACTTCATCCAGGTTGAGCGCTTTCATCATTTTCAGTGAACGGGCGATAAGGGCGCTGGCGATGCCACGCCCGCGGTAACCTTTGAGCGTGCTGATGCCTTCCGTGTACCCACGCAAGCGTTTTTCGCGTTCATTTTCCACCATATCCACATAGTTTTGAACCTGGCCCACCATCAGGTTGCCATCCCAGGCAATTTGCCATAAGAACGGTTGGAACCAACGGCTTTCCTTCCACCCCTGGTAATTTTCTTCCGTGGGCTCGGTGAATCCCCAATGTTCACTAAAGGCCTCCTCGGCTTTGTCCCAAACCTCGTGATATTGGCTGGGCATTGCCGGGCGTGCCACGATACCCTCCGGAAGCGGGATATCAGGAATGTTTTCCAGATCCCTTTCCATCGCAAAGTAATACCGAACTGGTTGATAACCAAATTCCTTGAGCATGGTTATTTTGGCGGTGTCCTTTTGGTCCACGACATCCAACAGATCACCGGCATAATCGGCGGGCATTGCCGTGGCGGAATCCTGGGCGCGGCTTTCCATCCAACGCAGCATGGGAGCGGCAATCTTCAGGTCCATTTTCTCCGGTAAGACATCCAGGAGCATGTAATAAGCTTTGCCTGTCTTTTCCTGAGCCCACCAGGCACGACCATAAGCGATGATTGAGCCGTCCAATTCAGCGATAATCAGGTCTTTGGAAAGGTCGCAATTGGTGAGGTGGCGGTATTCGTTAGCCATATCTTCCGCCGTGAAAGAACCTTCCATCAACCCCGCTTCACAAATGGCCATCACAATAGCCGACATTCCAGGATAATCCGCCTCGCCCTGAAAGTGGCGATAGATCAACCCTGGCACCTTGGGAGCGTCTGGTAAATCAATTATTCGTTTGTTTAAAATTTCATTCTTTTCCATTTTTACCTCTGGATGGTATAAACCATCACTTCCTCTGTTCTTCACAACCTTACCTGATCAACAGGAAACAAAAAACCACGAGCTTGCTTACGCCCGTGGTTGAAAGCAAATCCTAAGAAAGGTTCAGCCAATAGGCGCAATCCGGCCATCGACGACGAAACTGCCTGTGGTGGCGACTTGTTCGGCGTGATGGAAAATCAATGACATCGCTAGAAACATATATTCACATCCTTCAAAAGTATTCTAACCGTAAACGATTTTCTCTGTCAATATGCCATTCGCGTTTTCAGACCACGGAAAGAGGTTTTTCTCCCGTTTCGCCTCCAGGGAGCGGGTGATTTTTTGGTCACATTCACGCGGAAGTGACTATTTTTCTTTTTTCAGGAAGCCGAAAATGACCAGCA
>Ga0116171_10002696_pt1 | contig 16712 bp, 13 predicted proteins | sample AD_JPNHW2_MetaG_FD_89798 | JGI IMG/M metagenome (GOLD analysis project Ga0116171, IMG submission 89798) | Active sludge microbial communities of municipal wastewater-treating anaerobic digesters from Japan - AD_JPNHW2_MetaG | ecosystem: Engineered > Bioreactor > Anaerobic > Digestate | place... | reverse complement strand
ACTCTAAACCGAGCTTCAGCTTTGACAGTTTCGGACAAAAAAATAAATATTCTGTTACCTCTGCATCTCGTTGCAAACCACAACAGGATCGGTTTAGAGTCAAAACTCCCCAGCTTTGACAGTATCGGACAAAAGATAAATTTCCTGTTACCTCTGCATCTCGTTGCAAACCACAGAAGAATCGGTTTAGAGTCAAAACTCCGCAACCTCAAAATTGTGAGTTAAAACAAGAATAATACCCTTCCCAGATAAATGCCGGAATTTTCTCAATAACCCTCCGATATGACTCCCATATCGTTCCCATATCGCGATATGGGAGTGATACGGGAATCTCATTAGCCGCATAGCGCAAAGAAGAAGAAGCTGGTAAACAGATAGCTTGGGATTGAAAAAAGGTAATTGGTGCGGATAGTGAGTTATCGCATTATGGTGTTGTTATTCTATACCGTGTTGATTTCGGGTGATTGAAAGTTGGGTTGGAAGGGTGTATGCTTTTGTTTTAACTCACAATTTTTCAGATTTCAGACCAGCTAAAAAGCGGTTGTAAGTGAAAAAATTCGCAGGGTGTGGTTTCATTGAAGGCAGGTGAAAATTGTAAGTCAAAACCTCCCACCGATGGCATCGTGATTTTTTAGAAGGGGTTGACCAGGAGGTCAACCATCCGCTCTCGCCCTGAAGGGCTTTTTGGCAGAGGGCAGAAAGCGGAGAGCGGAGAGCGGAGAGCTGAGAGCAGAGAGCGGAGAGCTGAGAGCAAGGAGCGGAGAGCTGAGAGCAAAGATCAGAGAGCTGAGAGCAAAGAGCGGAGGGTGTGTCGTCCTGAAGGGTTTTAAGTTGGTATTCTTCATTTATCCATTATTTTTCATTCGTTCTTGACAAAATCTCTTTCTTTTTTTGACTGGTATGAAAATAGTGGAGATAAGCGATGGAAAACCGGATTTATGAATACTTAAGTGTATTCATAATGGCGTGGCTATTTGTGTATGGTTTAACGCCTTTCATCATTCGTTTGGCAAATGCTTTGAACTTTGTAGATAAGCCCGAAGCGCGTAAGATACACTTGAAAAACATTCCTCTTTTAGGGGGTTTAAGTGTAGCCACCGGTTTTGTATTGCTGTGTATTTATGATGTTTTGATATCTCCGGGGCGTTATTTGGATAAGCCGATGCTGGGTTATTTAGGTGGTTCAATTTTTATTGTTTTAATTGGCTTGATAGATGATCACAAGGGAATGGTTCCGCAGGTAAAATTAGCAGGTCAGATAGCGGTAAGTTTGCTGTTTATCGGCACGAATTTTACCGTTGGCGAATTGGGGTTGATGTTTGGCAGCATATATCTTTCCTTGCCGCTGATGTTATTGTGGATGGTAGGATTGATGAATGCGCTCAATTTTTTAGATAATATGGATGGCATATTAAGTGGAATGGCCGGCATTTTAGGGCTGGGATTTTTTGCTTTTGCTTTAATCAATACTACGCAGGCAAATCAGGAAGCGATGGCTTTAATGGCACTTATAGCTCTTAGTTTTGCCGGTTCCGCTTTGGGTTTTTTACCCTATAATTTTAATCCGGCGCGCATTTTTTTAGGTGATGCCGGCAGTATGTTTATCGGTTATTTTTTATCCTCAATGGGAATCTTGATGGCTCGTTATGCAGCCAATCGTTATAATGACAGTTTTTTTTATCTGCTGCCGGTGCTGATGTTATCTTATGCTATTTTTGATATTTCGCTGGTAAGTTACACTCGCAGAAGGGATGGAAGGCAAGTTACCCAAGGGGGCAAAGATCATAGTACGCACAGGATGAATACTGTTTTAGGTTCGGTTAAAATAACTGCGATAATGATTTACACCATCAATGTGTTGATTGCGTTAACCTCAATAATTATCTTTAAAATAGGCAATCGGCATTTACTGATCATAACGACCGTTATTTTTGCCCTTTTCTTTTTATTTATTGGCAGAAAGCTGGATAAGGTGCCTATTGTGGTTCCGGCGAACCAGCAAAAACACAAAACGGGGTAAATATGGAACTGATTATTTTAGGTGCCGGAGCAGGGATGCCCGAACCGGGCAAACATCTATCCAGTATTCTAATTCGTAGAGCGGAACAATTGATTATGGCGGATTGTGGAGATAGCTGTGCTCACCGGTTACTGGAACATAATATTGCGGCAGAAGAATTGGATGCCATTTTTATAACGCATTACCATCCTGACCATATTGGGGGTCTGTTTATGGTTTTGCAGATGTTGTATTTGCAAAATAGAAAACGAGACCTGTTACTTTTTTTGCCTGAGCGTCCTGCTTCTTTTCTGGAAATTTTACAGCTGATGTACACTTTTCCGCAAAAATTCGGTTTTAACTTGTTGATTAGGGATATGGAACAAGCGGAGCTATATTTTGATTGGATTTCTGCCGTTCCTAATGATCATTTGCTGCGTTATGCCAATATTATCAGTGAGCATAATTTGCCAAATCAAATGCAATCCTGGTCACTCTGTTTTACCGGAAAAAATGGTAACTTTGTTTATACCAGTGATATAGAAACAACCGACTGCATTATGGAGATATTGAAAGAGGCACATACGGTTTTAGTGGATGCTGGCCATCCGGAACCGGAACAGATATTAAAATTACAATATACTGCCCTCAAGAGAATAATCTTAACCCATGGACTAAGCCCGAAGCTGGAAGAAAAGAAAGATTTGCTAAATCCTGAGATATTTGAATTTGCCAAAGAAGATGTTGTTTACCAGATATAGAATCATTTTGCTGCTGATAATGCTGATTGTTCTTAGCGGCTGTGAAATTAACCGTTTAAGAAGTGCGGAAGATTTATATAACAAGAACTTATATGCCGCAGCCATTGAAGAACTGGATGATCTTGTTTTAAGTGCAGAAAATAGAGCTATTGCCACGCGAGCTGAAATAGTGCGTTCCAATTGTTATTCTGCGTTGGCTGAAGCAGCCGTGGAAAGAAAGAACTGGACCCTGGCAATCCGTTTTTTCAAGCTTGCCAATTCCGATGCTGCCAATTTGCGGCTGGGAGAAATTTATCTAAATCTTGCTGCGGAAGCAGAAAAAACAGGTAGTCCGGTAACCGCTAAAGCATATTTGGATGCCATTCTTAGAGAGGTTCCCGATAGTCCATTATTACCAGAAGTATTATATCATCGGATTGGATACTTTATAGAAGTGAAATCCGATAATGAAGCTGCTTGGAATGACTATATGCGTTTGTTTGATAACTATCCTAATAGTCCTTATGAAATTCTGGCACGGAATTATGTGCTGCGCTTTATACCGGAAAAATTGCAATATGCTGAAATTTTGAATGAACAGGGCTATTATGCCGATGCCTTAAAAGAACTGTTTGAACTATCCAAATATCCGGTTGTAGATATGGAACAGGTAAATAAACAAATTTCCGCCGTTTATGAAAAACAGGCAGAAGAACTGCTTAGCGAACAGGATTATATTGAAGCTGACCGTTTATTCAGAATTGCGATGCAATATTACCCTCAGAAAAAAGCCAGCATCACTAACCGTCTGGAATCCATCACCAACCTTTTTATCCAAAAAGGCAACAGTTTACTGGAAGCAGGCGATTTTGAAGGTGCCTTGGCTCATTATCGTAAGACCTTTGATATAATACCTGATTACCCTCCAGCCATGGAAGCAATAAACCGTCTATTTACAATTCAGGAAAACATCCGCAAAGCAGCGAACCTCTATTCTCAGGCAGAAAAAATGGAAGCAACCGGTAAACTGAATGAAGCATTGCAAACCTATAATGCAGCTTATGCTTTAGACCCTAAACCCGAATATAAACAAAGAGCAGGTTTAATTCAAAACTTGATTGAAGCCAATAAAAATCCTTCGGCTTTTGCCCGCAAAATAATTACTGAATATAGGGGTGGATTATTAACCAACCGGATTCAAAAGCAAAAGCAAGAACTGCTGAAACGCTATAAGCAAAATGAGATTCAAGATAGCGGATGGAAATTGATGCTCTCTACAGGACAGTATAAGTATGAAGCACGCTACGACTTACTTACGCCTAATGAGACCTATTTGTATGTGTGGCAAATCAATTTGCGAGACCGGAGTATTATTCCTTTAAACAAACTCTCTGAGGCGTTGATGCAATGAAAGCAATGAGCAAAACTGGAACGGCTCTTATTGAACGACAAGGATGTCGTTCTTCCGGAGGGTTGATGTCCTCATCAACCACAAAATGTGAACGACAAGGATGTCGTTCTTCCGGTGCAATGAAAGCAATGAGTAAAATATTCATCTTCTTTTTGCTGTGCATAATTTCCGGATTTCCGGTGCTTCCGTTAAATGCACAGAGCTTTGATATTCAGGCATTTTCTGACACTACTAAATACGGCTGGAAAGATTATCTGGATAGAAATGCCTATCGTCAGGACTTGAAACAGCGTCAGGACTTACTGCAACTTTATGAAATGGAAGCCCAACCTTTAAATTCCAATATCTTAAAATCGGTAATTATTCCCGGTTGGGGTCAATTCTCAACTAAAGAAAGCACCAAGGGAACTGTTATTTTGGGTGCGGAAATAGTGCTGGCAGGTTCTTCCCTCTATTTTATGGATAGAGCTATGGGAAAATATAACTTATATAAACAGGCAACCCAGGTAGATGAAATTGAAAAATATTACAAGGATGCGCAAGTTCCCTATCAATATTCTTTTATCCTGATGGGTTTTGCCGGAATAATTTGGGCTTACAATATCTTTGATGTAATTCAATCCACACAGGATTATAATGTCCGCCTGTGGGAAGAAATTATAGAACGCAGTAAAAGCGGTCCTATAAATGTTACTCCTGCAGGAATAGAAGTGAGGTTTTAGATGGCTAACCGCTTGGTAATAATAATGCTTATTTTACTAACTGCTTTTCTCGGTTCCTGCAGTTTGAAACGCAGTAATCCTCTTGATCCTAATGGCAATCAAGATATTGTTATCCCTGAACCGGTTACCGGAATTACTTATGCAACCTCTTCTCAAAATCAAATTCCCTGCAGTGTAACAGTATCCTGGAAAGCAAATAGCCCTTATAATACAGATGGCTATTATATTTACCGCGGATTGGGTTATTATTCATCTTTTGCTTTAGTAGGTGATGTAAAAGACACCCTCTTCGTGCATAGCAGTGCTAATGACCCTACGGTTAGACCTGGAGATTATTACTATCGTGTTTCTGCCTATAATGAATATCCTGAAGGCAAACTGGAAGGTCGCAGGTCTGAACCAAAATGGGTTCGTATCCCTTAGCTATGGACCATAATTTTTATGCTTCCCAACTGAACGAAAGGCAGCTGGAGGTAGTAACTGATACAGAAAATCCCGTTTTAGTGCTTGCCGGAGCCGGTTCCGGAAAAACCCGCTCCTTAATTTACAGGACTGCTTATTTAATTAAAGAACAGAATGTGCATCCCTGGAATATCCTGATTGTTACTTTCACGAATAAGGCAGCCCGCGAACTGCAGGAACGCCTGGAAAAATTATTGAATATTCCGGTAAGGTCTTTATGGGTGGGAACTTTTCACTCTATCTGCTGTCGCATTTTGCGTTATGAAAGTGCTAACCTGCCTTTTAATGCCAATTTTTCCATTTACGATGACGATACTCAAAAATCGCTGCTGAAGAAGATTTACAAGGAATATGGCATTGATAAACAGAACTTTCCCGTTAACCATATTCTAAACCGCATCAGCCGATACAAAAATAAACTGATGCTACCTGAAGATATTCAAATGCAAGAAGAAGATAAAGATAGTGAGTTTGCTGTTTTTTTGAATATTTACCGGCTTTATCAACAACAGCTTTTACTAAATCAGGCATTAGATTTTGACGATATCTTGCTGTGGACGGCTAAACTATTGATGACTAATAACACAGTGCGAGAAAAATACCGCGCTCAATTTCAATATGTGATGATTGATGAATATCAGGATACCAATACAGCTCAGTTTGAAATCGTGCATCAAATTGCTGCTGGACATCAAAGGGTTTGCGTTGTGGGAGATGACGATCAGGCAATTTACAGTTTTCGGGGAGCCAGTTTACGCAACATTCTGGAATTTGAAAAGGATTATAACTGCGTGCATAGCATTCGCTTAGAACAAAATTACCGGAGCACAGGAAATATTTTAGCTTTAGCTAATGCCATTATTGCCAATAACAGAAGAAGACACCGCAAAGAACTTTGGAGTGAACTTCCCCTTGGCGATAAACCAATCCTTGCCGTTTATGAAAACGAAATTGAAGAAGCAAATAGAATTACCGAGGCAATTATAAAACTGCAGGAAAAAGGGATTCCTTTACGCAATATAGCTGTTTTATATAGAACCAACGCCCAGTCCCGGGTTTTTGAGAGTGCTTTAATTCAGGCAGAAATTCCTTACAGCATCGTGGGTGGAGTGCAATTCTATCAACGCAAGGAAATTAAAGACCTCCTGGCATATCTATATGTTTTAAGTAATCTGAATGATAACGAATCCCTCTTAAGGATTATCAATGAACCCGCAAGAGGAATTGGACAGACAAGTATCAACCGCCTAATCGGTTTTGCTAATAAAACGCGGATTTCTCTTTTCAGGGCAATCCAAAATGTGGATGCCATTGAAGATATGGGAAATCCGGCAAAAAAGAGAATAGGTGAATTCTGCTTACTAATGGAAAGATGGCAGCAGAGCGTTTCCCAAAAACCTGCTCTGGAACTGGTGAAAACCATTGTGGAAGAATTGGGCTTAATTAGCCATTACCAGAATAGTAACGATCCTCAGGATATTGCCCGCGCTGAAAACCTGGTAGAATTTGTAACTTCCGTAAGTGAATTCAGTGAGCACTTCTATCAGGAATATGAACGCGAACCTGTAATTGCCGATTATTTGCCTTATGTGGCTTTGCAAACAGATTTGGACAGAGTGAAAGAAGGAGTGGATTCCATTCGGTTAATGACTTTGCATAATGCCAAGGGCTTGGAATTTGAAGCAGTGTTAATTGCCGGTTTGGAAGATGAACTTCTCCCCCATAGATTAAGTATGAATAATCAGGATAGCATTGAAGAAGAAAGACGCCTGTTTTATGTAGGCATCACCAGAGCAAAAAACTATCTGCATTTAAGCTATACAAAAAGTCGGCGCTTGTATGATACATTTTATTTTCCTGTTCCGAGCCAATTTTTGGCAGAAGTGGATTCCGGATTATTTTGTTATTCGGAGGGTGATTTTGGCATCGCTCAGCCCCCGAAACGAATGAAAAAACCGATTAAAGTTATCACTGAAAGCCAGAAGCATTATAGAATTGGGCAGAAGATTTTTCATCCGGAATATGGCAGAGGCATAATATTAAATGTAGATGGCGAAGGTGCTGATGCCCGATTGACGATTTCTTTCGGCAATAAATTAGTTAAAATAATTGGAAGCTATGTTAAGAGTGAAGAGGGCTAAATGGTGAGTTGGCAGTTGGCGAGATGGCAAGATGGCGAGATGGCGAGATAGCGAGATGGCGAGATAGCGAGATGGCGAGATGGCGAGATGGTGAGATGGCAGTTGGCAAGTATAAAGAATTAAAATAATCTATCTGTGTTATCCGTGAAATCTGTGAGAGACAGAATTAGAGACAAAGAATATATCTGTGTTATCTGTGAAATCTGTGAGAGTAAATGTTATACGATATAATAGAAGAAAGATTAGTCCAAAGCGAATTTATGCAAGGGTTGCTAAAGCTTCCCTTGAAGGACAGGTCTATCCAAATTTATCACCTCAATCCAAGTGCGCGGGCTTTGGTTGCGGCTCATTTATGGAAACATACCGGTAAAAATGTAATCGTTATTTCTCAGGATGATATTATCGCTGAAGATATTTGGGATGATCTTTGCATTTTAGTTGGCAAGGAAAACTCTCACTATTTGCCCGATTATGAAATATTGCCTTACGAAGAGCGTTCTCCGCATTACAGCATTCGGGCAACGCGGATGGAAACTATGCTTTCCACTTTAGCTAATAATGAAAGTGCTATGTATTCACTTTCCATAAGAGCTTTGGGGCGTTTTTTACCTGCGCGGGAACTGCTTTCTGACCATATTTTGCATTTAAAACAGGGTATGGAAATAAGTCCCGAGACCTTAATCCATAATTTATACGATTTGGGTTATGAAATTCAATATCAGGTTAGCAAGGTCTTTCAAGCAGCCAAAAGAGGTGGTATAATAGATGTTTTCTCTCCCCCACTTACAAATCCTGTGCGCCTGGAATTTTGGGGGGATGAAATTATTGGAATGCGGGTTTTCTCGCTTGCCACACAACGCAGTTTGGAAGAGTATGTAACCGAGCTGACAATTCTGCCTGCCCGTGAACTTGCAGTTAGCGATATTGACAGTGGTTCACCTATTATTGCTAAAATTCGGGAACAGGGTTTTTTTGAAGGTATAGAAAATTATTATGCCTTGCTGTGTAATAAACTACAGACCTTTGCAGATTACTTTGATAATGACAACCGCATTCTGGTGTGGAATAATTATTATTACCTGCGGGAAGAGTATGAAAATCTTTTTGAACAGGCAATAACAACCTGGAAAAAAGAAGCAAAAATTAAAGGAAGGGGACGCGTTCCCCGTCCGGAAAAGATGTTTGCGGATTTGGATACTCTGGTTGAGATTAAAAGTGCAGGTGAAAATATCTACCTTTCACAAAGCGAATTTGAGCTTTCTTTTCCCGTTTTAAATATTCGTGCTCCTTTTATTAGCCAACCCGAATTTGAATCCGATTTGAATTTGCTGGCGGAAACGCTGCTTACCAAAAGCAACGAGAGCTGGCAGAATACTTTGCTATTTGATAATCTAAGCCAGGCAAAGCGACTGCAGGAAAGCATTGGCAGCATTCCTTTCAACCAATTTATCGGGGTTTTGCATAGCGGTTTTTCCATTGAGGACTGCTCTTTGAATTTATGGACTGACCACGAGATTTTTAACCGCTATAAACGCAAGCGTTATGCTCCTCGTTATGCTCCAGGAGAAACCATCGTTGATTATGAAGACCTGAAACCGGGTGATTATGTTGTCCATATTGATCATGGCATTGGGGTTTTTGAAGGACTGCAAATAATCCGTTTGGACGGTTCTGAAGTTGAATGCCTGGTTTTGCGTTATGCCAATGACGATCGGGTTTATGTTCCTACTTATCAGCTTTCCCTGGTAACTAAATATGTAGCGGAAGAAAGTGCCAAACCGGTATTGAACAAGCTTGGCAGCTCTAAATGGAATAAGACCAGACAGAGAGCTGCACAACAAATTGAACTTATTGCTGCGGATATAGTTAAGCTCTATGCACAGCGTAGTTCACGCATTGGAATTGCCCATCAATCGGATAGCGAATGGCAAAAGGAATTGGAGGAATCCTTCATTTATGAGGATACCCCCGATCAAAGCAAAGCCACTAAAGAAATTAAAGAAGATATGGAACTTCCGGTACCGATGGAACGTTTACTGTGCGGCGATGTTGGCTTCGGAAAAACCGAAGTTGCCATCCGGGCTGCCTTTAAAGCTGTTTGCAGTGGCTATCAGGTTGCTGTTTTAGCACCTACAACTTTATTGGTGGAACAGCACTATCGGGTTTTTAGAGAACGCCTGGCTCAGTATCCGGTAAAAATAGCTATGTTCAGCCGTTTTCGCAAAAACAGCGCTATGCAAAAAGACATTTTAGGGCTGAAAAGCGGCTCTATTGATATCGCTATCGGAACTCATCGTCTGCTTTCCAAAGATGTTCAGTTCCAGAAATTGGGGCTGTTAATTATTGATGAAGAACACCGTTTCGGAGTGCGCCACAAAGAAAAACTAAGAGCGATGCAAAGCAATGTGGATACCCTTTATATGAGCGCTACTCCTATTCCGCGAACATTGAATATGGCACTCTCCAAACTGAAAGAAATTTCCCTGATGCAGACCTCGCCTAAAGAAAGATTACCGGTTAGAACTATTATAACTCCCCGAAATATGGATGTTATTAAAGATGCCGTGAGAAGAGAAATTGACCGAGGAGGACAGGTCTTTTTTATTCATAATCGGGTGCAAACCATTGAAACCGTGGCAACCGAATTACGCAATGCAATGCCTGCAGTTCGTTTTATCGTTGGGCATGCACAAATGGCTGAACACCAATTGGAACAAGTGATGACCGCCTTTTTGGCTAAGGAATATCAAGTGCTTATTTCCACAACTATCATTGAAAACGGAATTGATATCCCCAATGCCAATACCATTTTAATAGATAATGCCGATACCTTTGGTTTGGCACAATTATACCAAATGCGAGGCAGAGTAGGAAGAAGCAATAGACGAGCTTATGCCTATCTGCTTATTTCCAAAGGAACTACTACAGTTGCCCGCAAGCGATTGGAAGCATTAACGCAATACGATTATTTGGGAGCCGGCTTTCAAGTTGCCTTAAGAGACCTGGAATTAAGAGGTGCGGGAACAGTTTTGGGAACCAAACAAAGCGGAATTATTCAGGCAATTGGCTTTAACTATTACAACCGCATTTTAGGGAATGCCATTCAAGCAGTGGAAAAGGGTGAAACAACTAACCTGTTTAACGATGAAACCACGGAAACAAGAAGAAAAGTGAGAACTGAAATAGACCTTTATTTTCCCCCCGGTTATATTGACGATGATGAAGAACGCCTGCGTATTTATAAACGCCTGAGTGAATTGGAGACCTTGGCAGATATAGACGAAATGGAAGTGGAACTTTTAGACCGCTTCGGTAAAATGCCGGAACAGGCAAGATGGTTACTAAACTATTTCAAACTTAGCCAGTTAGCCAATAATATAGCCCTCCAGGATTGCCAGGTTAAAAATAATAGCTTAATTATGGAATTTGAAGCGAGTAATTTACCTGCCAAAGAACGGCTGTTGCATTTTACCGCTAAAATACCTCAGCCAATTCGTTTTGAAGCAGGAAAAAACCTGAAAATTATTGTTACTTTAGACCCTGAGGCAAGCTATCTGCAACAATTTGAGACGGGGATAGAGATCCTGAAAAAATGGTAACCGCTGAGAGGAGTATTTTACCACTGAGAACACTGAGGACACTGAGAGTTTATTTTACAATGAGGAAAAGAGATTTACTTTAGCCACCGAGAACACCGAAAGCACCGAGAGTTTATTTTACCACTGAGAACACTGAGAACACTGAGAAAATTGATGTCATTGAGATAATTTGTATGACCAAAATCCTCTTTTCCTCTTTTTCTCTTTGTTCAATCCAATTTTTTTCCTCTTTTTCTCTTTTTCACTTTGTTCAACCCAATTTTTTTCTCTTTTTCTCTTTTTCTCTTTGTAAAATAAACTCTCAGTGTTCTCAGTGTTCTCAGTGTCCTCAGTGTTTTTCAGTGTTTTCGGTGGTCTCGGTGGCTAAAATGTTCCTCTTTGTAAAAATAATCACGCATTGTTCTCCGCGTAAAAACAAAAATCCTTGACAATGCAGGCATTATCAAAATAATGACTTTACATAGATAAATACATATAGAATTAAGGAGATAGATAGAAAATGAAACGCACTTACCAGCCCTCAAACAGATCACGCAAAAACACTCACGGTTTTCGTAGTCGGATGGCTACTAAAAACGGACGCAAAGTGTTAGCTCGTCGGAGAGCGAAAGGGAGAAAGACCCTAACCGTATGATTTTATGTTACGGTGGATTACTTCCCACTCTGAATATGCAGAATTTTTTCAGCCCGATTTTCAATTGCGGACAGCTTATTTTTATGTGCCTGTGTTATATACGGAAGGTGAAACAGCTGTGGGCATTACCATTAGCAGAAAAATCGGTAAAGCCGTTAAACGCAATTTACTTAAACGCAGAATCAAATCCTGGTTGCGCAGCAATCGGGATAATTTACCACTTGGTTACCGTTTCAATTTAGTAGCCAAAAAGGGAGCTTCAGATTTAGAATGGCAGCAACTTTCCTCGGAGCTAAGCAAAATAACAGTTCAATTACAAAGTCGGGTGAGGTATGGAAACGGATAGTTCATCTACCCAATCTGTTATTTCTGGCTCTTATTCGTTTTTACCAGCTTGCTTTTTCTCCTTTTTTACCTGCCAGCTGTAGATTTGAACCAAGTTGCAGTGTATATGGTTATCAGGCATTTAAGAAATATAACTTTTTTAAGGCATTCTATTTAACCGCCTGGCGTATTTTACGCTGCAATCCTTTTCATAAAGGTGGTTATGACCCTCTTCCTTAAAGGACAATAGATGGAAAAAAGAACTTTACTTGCTTTGCTGCTGGTTTTTATTCTCTTTCTGATTTTCAATCAGTTTGTATGGAAACCTCAGCAAGTTCAAAGGCAACAACAACAGCAAAATCAACCCCAAGCGGTTCCTGAAACGGTTGCGAAGCCGGTTAAACCAGATTCCGCTAATTATACTCTAATGCCCGATTCCCTTTTAACTAAGGGAAAAAATCCGGAAGTAATAAAACTTTCCAATCAGCTGATCACCGTTACTTTTAATACCCGTGGTGCCGTTATTCAACAAGTGGAATTGCATAATTTTATGATGCACGACAGCACCAAAGTAAAATTGATTCCCGAGAATAATTCTCTGGCAGATATTAAGCTCTTTCATCCGGCATCCGAAACTCCGCTGCAGGATGTTATTTTTCAATATAAACTTTCCCCTGATGCCAAGGGAGTTACTTTTTTCCTGGGTTCGGAAGCAAATCCTATCATCAGCAAGAGTTTTGCTTTAGATGAGCAATATGGCATTTCTATGGAAGTGAATATTGAAAACTATCAAGTTATAAATGGTCTGGAAGTTGATTTTTCCTGTGGCATTGCCGATACGGAACGCACCACTAAAAGCAAGCAACAGGACTATCGCTTTATGTATTATGCCGATAACGAAATTTTTAAGACGACTCTTGCCAAAATGAGAAAAAAACAGCCATCAGGAACTTTTAACAGTTTTAACTGGATGGCTTTGCGGGGAAAATATTTCACTCTTGCTTTAAAAGAAAATGCACCGGCTTTGATGCGTTCATTTAGCACGGAATTAAATCCCAAAACAGGTAATCCTGCGTTTATAATTAACTCCCAACAAAGCAATCCCAAAGAAAGCTGGAATCAAAGCTTTTTAATTTATGCAGGACCTGCGGATTACCATATTCTGCAAAAATATGGAAAACAAATGGACAGCATTCCCGAAAGGGGAGTTAGCTGGCTGCGTTGGCTATCCAATATTTTTGAAGGGATTCTTAAATTCCTGCATCGTTATATCAAAAATTACGGCATCGTAGTGCTTATTTTTGCCCTAATCATCAAATTACTGTTACATCCCTTAACTCAGCACCAATTAGTCCATAGTATGCGGCAGCAAAAAATGCAACCCTATATAGAGGAAATCAGAAAAAAATACGCCAATGATGTTGTGAAACAAAGAGAGGAATTAACCAAACTTTACAAGGAAAATAAAACCAGTATGACTGCCGGGTGTTTGCCTTTACTAATTCAAATTCCCGTTCTAATTCCTCTTTACAGTGTTTTGCGTTATTCTTTGGATATGCGTAATGCTTCCTTCGGTTTGTGGCTGAAAGACCTTTCCGAACCCGATCCCTATATGATTCTGCCAATTATAATGGGTGGTTTTATGCTTCTGCAATCGCTAATGATGAAACCTAAGCAGGTAAATACTGCACAAATGACAGAACAGCAAAAAATGCAGCAGTCCCAAATGAAGATAATGACTTGGGGTATGCCGATTTTTATGGTCATCATCTTTCGCAGTATGCCTGCAGGACTTGTTTTATACTGGACTGCTTTTAATGTGCTATCCATCATTCACCAATATTATTTAACCAAACACCTCAAGAAAAAGGAAAATTTATGACTACCATAGATAAAAGCGGGGAATCCCTGGAAGAAATAATCAGGAATTTCCGCACGGACTATAAAATTCACGATTGGGAGCTCTCCTACGAGATTCTGAAGAAGCCATCCAAAGGCATTTTAGGACTATTTGCCCATAAACTTGCTCTGGTGAGATTTCAGTTGCCTTCTACATTTGAGAGAGCACAGCTTTTTTTACAAACCCTGCTGCAAAAAATGAGCATTCACTATAGCAATATAAATAGCCGCATTGAAGGCAAAACTCTGTATCTGGAAATTAACGGCAGCCAGGATTCCGGTTTCCTGATTGGAAAAGGCGGCTCTATGCTGGATAATTTGCAATACCTGATTAACCGGGTGTTTGAAGATGATTCTACCCTGGAAAAAATTTACCTGGATATTGATGGCTACAGAGTGCGGCAGGCAGATAATTATTTAAAGCCCTATCTTTCTTCCATTTTATCCGTTAAAGTATCCGGCAAGCCCATAACTCTGGAACCAATGAATGCTTCCGAACGCAGAATTATTCATCGCTTTGTAGAACAGGAAAAAGACCTGCGCACTTTAACTATCGGCGAAGGAGAAAAAAAACGCATCGTTGTCTTCTCCGCCAATCAAAACGAAAAAGATGCCCTCTCCCAAAGTAAACCGGATAGCAAAAAAGGAAGAAATAACCCCTCAACTCATTATCATAAACCGGCTCCCAAACAAAATCCGAAAACAAACAAAGCAGTTACTCCCCCTGAAAAGCCCAAACCGCATTTTCACCAACCCAAAATAGTTAACGCCAAACACTGATGAACCGAATAATCCCTGTTCTGGCAGGTTACTATTGGTCTGATTGCGGTGCGTTTATGGGTGTTTTACCCTACCCGCTATGGCATAAAAAAACAGTTGTAGATCAACGCCAAAGACGCAAATTAAACCTGAACCTGTTGCTTATTCAAAGCGGTAAAAGAAACATTTTAATTGATACCGGTTTGGGAAATCGTCTAACCGATAAACAAAGAGATATCTATCAACCGAGCGAATTTTTGCTGCCCTTTTCGCTTGCTGAATTGGGATTTAAAGATATAGACATCACCGATGTAATTATGACCCATCTGCATTTTGACCACGCCGGGGGAATTATAACCGATTTTGGCTCTAATGATGCCCTCACTTTCCCCAATGCGCAATATTGGATTCAAAAAACAGAATGGGATATGGCAAAAAATCCGGATGAATTAAACCACTCCGCTTATCAATTTGAACAGCAATTAGCTTTACTGGAAAAACGGGGAAACATCACTCTTTTGGAAGGCAATGCAGAAATTGAAAAGGGTATTATGCTTTCCCTCGTGGGTGGACATACTGTAGGTAGCCAAACTGTTGCTATAGATTGTGGCACAAACTATTATCTTTATGCCGGAGATATTATCCCTACCCTGTTTCATACTTCAATGGCTGTAACCTCCGCTTACGATGTTAACAGAATGCAAACCGCAGCCGCTAAGAAAATGATTTACAACCAATTGCAAGAACATAACGGAACCTTGATTTTATGCCACGATACTGAAAAATGGCAAATTCCCTATTCAGAACTGGGACACAAGAAAGGGTTGGCTGGGGAAGTCACCATTGCGGAATCGCCCTAAGGGGCTTTTTTTATTCGGAAGGACGACATCCTCGTCGTTCAAGCACAAGAAGAGGTTGACCAGGAGGTCACCATTACGGTGTCACCCTAAGGGGCTTTTTTTATTCGGAAGGACGACATCCTCGTCGTTCAAGCACAAGAAGAGGTTGACCAGGAGGTCACCATTACGATCACCCTAAGGGGCTTTTGGCAGATAGCAAAGAGCGGAGAGCGTAAAAATATTTACCATTATTAAATTGCATAACGGAAGCTATGCTCCGGTTAGTATCATAATTTGTTAACTTTCATTAGGGTTTATAGTTAACTACCTGTTGCCTGTTCATTTCTTTAATGCCTCTTTAACGACTCTTTAACGATTCCTTAACTTCGTTAAAGAGTCGTTAAAGAAGGTTTAAGGAAGCATAATAGATTCAACTTGGCAGGATATAATGCGCTGTCTAAAAAAAGTTAAAGGTGTCACCACTTACCAGCTAATGTATGGCAAAATAGCATATATAGTTATTTTTGGACGCTATAAATAATAGACAGGCAACAGAGAAAAAGAGACAATGCAAGCTACAATAGTTTTTTATCATTTTTTCCGTAAAAGCTCCTAAGGGCGACACAAAAATAGCGATGGAGGCGTAAGCCCCTCGTAAAAAGTAATCCCCTCGGAAAAAGTAAGCCCTAAGTGCTTTTTTCACTTTCCCGGTTCCCTAAAGCCCTTTAGGGCGACACATTGATAGCGATGGCGGCGTAAGCCCCTCGGGAAAAGTAAGCCCCGAGTGTTTTTTCAATTTCCCGGTTCCCTAAAGCCCCTAAGAGCGACACTTTAATAGCGATGGAGGCGTAAGCCCCTCGTAGTTATAAATTAATAATATCAAGGAGAAAAAAATGCCTGCATCTTATTGTCATTTGGCTGTTCATATCGTATTCTCTACAAAAAATCGTAAGACCTGGCTAAAGAAACCACTTGCTGAAGAAATGTCCGCCTATATCTATGGGTTAATTATATATTTTAAAGAGCATACCTCTTGCTATTGGTGGAATTGAAGACCATTTCCATATTCTTTGCCTGGCTCCTAAAGAACTAAGTATGGTTGAATTTATGGCAAAGTTAAAAGCAAATTCCAGTAAATGGTTCAGGGAAAAGACCAAATTGGATTTTAATTGGCAGGATGGTT
>Ga0116171_10002691_pt1 | contig 16723 bp, 14 predicted proteins | sample AD_JPNHW2_MetaG_FD_89798 | JGI IMG/M metagenome (GOLD analysis project Ga0116171, IMG submission 89798) | Active sludge microbial communities of municipal wastewater-treating anaerobic digesters from Japan - AD_JPNHW2_MetaG | ecosystem: Engineered > Bioreactor > Anaerobic > Digestate | place... | reverse complement strand
GAGTACGGAGCTTATACACTGCGGAAAAAGTACAATAGTAATGTAATTATAGCACTCTTCATAGGTGTTGTCATCATAGGAACTGCCGTAATTACACCTTATCTTAATGCAAAAGCGTTGGAAAACAGGACCAAGAGGACTGAAAGACAGGTAGAGCTCAAGATGGAAAACCTCGATCAGCCCAATGAGAATGTAGCTCCACCTCCACCTCCGCCTCCTCCTCCACAGGATGCGGTTCAGCAGGCAAAATATGTGCCTCCTGTAGTTGTTGACTCTGTAAAACCTGAAGAGGCAGCTCAGCTTATGACTGCCGACGAGGCTGTTCTGGAAGTCCAGAACACTGAAGTTGTTGAGGAAGTACAGGTAGTAGCTGAGGAAGTACAGGAAAAGGACGAAGCTGATGCCGAACCTTTCGTAGTGGTAGAGGAAATGCCCATGTTCCCTGGCGGTGAAACTGCACTTCTGCAGTACATCGCTGAACATACCCAGTACCCGGAAGTTGCCAAAGAAAACAACGTTCAGGGAAAAGTTATTGTACGTTTCTGCGTAACCTCAAAGGGTGGCGTCGACAAGGTATCTATCCTCAAAGGAGTGGACCCCGAACTCGATAAGGAAGCCATCAGAGTTGTTCAGACACTTCCTCCGTTTAAACCAGGTAAACAGGGTGGAAAACCTGTTCCTGTCTGGTACATGGTACCAATAAACTTTACTCTTAAATAAATAGGGTTCATATTATTAAAAAAGGGACATACCAAACGGCATGTCCCTTTTTTTATTCAACAGAACCTTCTATTTCATTTCATTTTCAAGCATCCCGACAAACTTATCGATATCCTCCGGTGTTGTATCCCAGCTCGTCATAAGCCTGTATTCCGAGAGGAGTTCATTCCATGGATAAAAGAAGTATGTGGCGCTTACCTTTTCAGCCACCTTTCCTGGCATTATTACAAATATTCCGTTCGACTCGACAGGCTGTGTGATCTTCAATCCGGGGATTAAGGCTATCTTTTCGGCAAGGATCCTGGCCATTCTGTTCGAATGTTCAGCATTCCTTTTCCACAGATCGTTCCTGAAATATGCGATATACTGGGCCGAGATGAACCTCATTTTTGATGCCAGCTGCATACCCTGTTTCCTGATATATTTGAATCCATCCGAAAGACCCGGCTTCAGAAAGCAGATAGCCTCTCCATACATCATTCCGTTCTTGGTGCCACCGAATGAAAGCACATCGACACCTGCCCCGGTAGTAAAATCTCTGAAAGGCAGACCAAGGGATACAGCCGCATTTGCAATCCTGGCCCCGTCCATATGAAGGAGCATCCCCCTTTCATGTGCATATGCGGCAAGACTGGCAATTTCATCCGGCGTATAGACTGTCCCCATTTCAGTGGCCTGTGTTATTGAAATCACCCCTGGCTGGGAATGGTGCTCAAAGCCAAAACCGTGAACATGCTTTCCAAGCATGGCGGGGCTTATCTTTCCGTCAGGCGTATCAACAGTAAGCACTTTGCATCCGGTAAATTTCTCAGGTGCGCCGCATTCGTCCTGTTCAATGTGGGCAGTGAATGCCGTAATAACAGAATTCCACGAGTGCAGCATGCTGCTCAATCCAAGGACATTTGCCGACGTTCCTGTAAATACAAAGAAGACCTCCGCATCTTCTCCGAGATGCTCCCTGAAGATTTCCTCGGCCTTCTTCGTATATATATCTGATCCGTATCCCAGCACGTGGCCGGAATTTGAAGATTCTATCTCTTTCAGTATATCAGGATGAACGCCGGCATTGTTATCGCTGGCGAATCCTTTTTTGTTAACTTCCATTTCCTGCATCAAAATTTTATCAGGCTAAGGAGCCTGCAATATTACCCATGTACTCACGGGCAAGCTTCACCTGGTTATGTACATATTCAAGCCCACCGCGGGTATGGTCCTCATTAAGAACTGGATGGCAAAGTTCAAATGTGAAATAGCCATTATAGCCGATCTCATTCATCAGTCCTAAATAATGACCATAATCAGGAATTTTACCACCGGCATAGTAATCAAGGACGACCGGCCTGACAGTTCCGTTTGAATCGCGGTAATATTCTCCCCCAAAGTGAGAGTGGACCTGGAGGTTTCCGACATTCCGAACTGCATTTGCCACGTAATCCTTATCGAGATTTTCGAATATGGGCAGATCGAGGCAGATTTTAAGCCATGGCGAATTGACTTCCTTTACAAGGTCGTATGTATCCTTCCATCCCCTTATGAGCGGAGCGTGGTTCTGGAGCGCCATTACAATGCCATGCTCCTCTCCCATTTTCGCTGCCTCCCTCAGGCATTCCTTAACAAAATTATACCTGTCGAGCCGTGTGCAGAAAGGATACTGGCGTTGGAATGTATAGAATTCAGCGCCTCTTGTAAGATCATATGTACCAACACCTTCATGGATCGGGACACCCGGCCATGCAGCGAAAAGCCTTACAAATTTTGCACCCAGATCTTTTGCGAGCCTGGCTGTTTCCCGGACCATAAGAAGCTGGCATTCGCGGTGCTCAGGAACGGGGCTTGAAAAATCATTGTTTGCGGCTACGCAGGGGATCTCAAGACCATATCTGGCCAGCGAGTTAAGCATCTCATCCCGTTTCCGCTGGTCAAGATCCATCGGATTGCCCATAGGACGCTTATTATCAAGCTCAACTCCGTCGAATCCCGATTCTTTTGCCCTTTTGCAAAGTTCATCAAAAGTGAGTGCAGGACCTTCATACCATATGCCACCATATGTTATTGAATATAGTCCGATCTTGATTTTGCCCGCAGCAACAGGCTTTTGAACCTTTGGCGAAGCGTTTTCGGCCTGCCCGACATTTACATTGCCAAGCATTGCAGCTCCGGCTGCTGCGCCGGATGTTTCGAGAAATTTTCTACGGTTCATAACTGAAGGTTTTTTGTCATCTTATTTTCGATCCCCTGACTGCAAAGTATGTTATGTATGCATAATAAAGGAAAAGGCAGCATATTGCCACAATAAGACCTATGCCCCTCTGAATTCCGCCCATAATAATAGGGAGAATGGCTGCGCCAATAACCGATGTGGATATGACGCCTGATCCTACTTTTGTATTTGGTCCCAGATCTTCGAGGGCAAGATTATAAATACATGGCCACATTATCGAATGCATAAGACCGGTTCCAAGGAAGAGAACAAGGCCAATCCATGCCATTCCCATTCCTCCCAGCACAAGCGACAGCAGCAGCATGACAGCGCCAAATACTGCATTAAAGCTAAGAATCCTGCCTGCCGAATATTTTCTCAATATGAAGATACCTGCAATACGGCCAACCATAAGTCCTGCCCAGTAATATGCAAGGAGCCTGGTCCTCATCTCGCCGTCAAAATTAAATCCAAGCTGGGCTGAATAATCTGCAAAAAAGCTTGGGATCCCTATCTCAACGCCCATATAGAAAAATATGGCCAGGGAACCAAGCCACAAGTGGGTATACTTGTATGCACTGTCCTTGTATTTCCTGCCTGTGCCTTCAGCAGCTTCCCCTTCCTTTATCTCAGGAAGATGAAGGAAAAACATAATTACTACGATTACCAGAGTAACAATGCCTATTCCTGCAAAAGGTCCCTGTACTGCTTTTGGATCCGATGCTCCACCCTCATTGGATGAAACGATAAGCATCGAAACAAAAATAGGAGCAATAACGGTTGCGAGCGAATTAAGGGCGTTTGTCAGCGTAAGACGGCTGGCTGCAGTCTCGGGGCTTCCGAGAGCGTTAACATAAGGGTTGGCAGCTACCTGAAGCAGGACAACGCCGATGGCGAATACAGAAACTGCACTCAGGAAACCATAGTATCCTGCGCCCACTCCGGGGATACACAGGAAAAAGCCAAGGCTCACAAGACCGAGTCCGGCCAGGACACCCATTTTGTATCCTATCCTGTTCAGAAGATAACCTACAGGTATGGAAAGGATATAGGCGCCGTAAAAGAATGTGTTTGGCAGTTGCTTCTGAACTTCATTCAGGTTGAAGGCAGTTTTAAGATAATCGATAAGAGAATTGTTCATCGTGGTGATAAAGCCGAAAAGGAAGAAAAGTGAGGCCATCACGATGAGCGGAAACGTGTAGTTGGTTTTTTCGTTTTGCATTTCAGTTGGTTTTATGGGTTGGGAATTTATTTTGTTACTGGTTGCTGGGTGCTGGTAAGACTGGTTGTTGGTTATTGTTATAACATTAACAATCAGCGGGTGCTGAATTTATAAATACAGCTATGCCTGTATTCTTCTCCCGGATTAAGTACGACAGAAGGGAAATGAGGTTTATTGACGGCATCGGCAAAATGCTGTGTTTCGAGACAGAATGCCCATCGCCGGCCATATCTTTTGCCCCCCTTGCCCTTTTCATTATCGATCCAGTTGGCAGTATACAGCTGAAGTCCGGGCTGTGTTGTATAAACATCGAGTACCCTTCCGGAGGAAGGATCGAAGGCTGATGCTGCAAGCCCTGTAACTCCGGCAGAGTGATCAAGGACAAAATTATGATCATAACCTGCCCCAAAACGTAGCTGTTCAAAGTCACTGTCGATCTCAGCTCCTATCTTTTTCGGAGATGTAAAATCCATGGGCGTATTTCTGACGCCAAGTATCTCACCCGTTGGCACTGATGTATCATCGACAGGAGTATAATAGCGTGCATTTATCATCAGTTCCTGGCCATATATGTTGCCCGATCCCTCGCCTGCAAGATTAAAGTAGGAATGCCCTGCAAGATTTACCACTGTGGATTTATCTGTCACGGCCCGGTAGCTGATCTTCAGTTCATTATTTCCGGTCAGCATGTAAGTCACTGAAACCCTTAGATTGCCGGGGTAATTCTCCTCACCGTCTTTTGAAACGTATTCGAGCTGAACCTGCGATGAACTTGCATCAAGAACATCCCATACAACCTTGCTGAAGCCCACTATGCCCCCGTGAAGATGATTGGGTCCGTTGTTGACTGCAAGCGAATATTGTTTTCCCATGAGTTCAAACCTGCCGCCGGCAATCCTGTTTGCGCAACGTCCGCATATTGCACCCATGTAGGGGCTGTTACCTTCGATATATTCCTTTATAGTATCATATCCCTGGACTATATCTTTAAAATTTCCGTTCCGGTCGGGAACAATAATGCTGACTATTATGGCGCCGTAGTTTGTGATACGGACCACCATGCCATTTTCATTTTTCAGGGTATACAGACCGGTAGGTTTACCATTGTGAATGCTTTTAAATGATTCTTCCACCTCGATATTGATTTAAATGATTTATAGAAATAAAAATGACTGTCAGATTGCTACTTTTCCTGCACCCTGAGGCCGTATGAACAGTTTATGACATGATCCCTTCCCGTAAACATGTTCGAGAGTCGCGGTATATTTATCAAGAAGAGGTGCAGGTACGAACGCCTGAATGGTTCCGGCAAATCCTCCTCCATGGACCCTCCATGCACCCTGGTCTTTAAGGACAAGGTCACTTAATGCAAGGGCAAGTGAAATATTCTGTTCGCGTGCATTTGTTACAGGGTAAATATTCTGGTTGTACATATATGAACTGTATCCCGATTCGACAACCATGCGAAGAAATGCATCGAAATCATTACGCTCGAGAGCTGCCACCTGGTCAACCACCCTCTGGTTATCGCCCTGGAAATGAATGGCCCTCAGTATGGCACGGTCACCAACTTTTTCACGGATCTTAGGGATTATGTCAATTACCTGTTCAAGTGTCACCTGCCTGAGCACCTTTGCTCCAAGCTCAGCCGCAACCGCTTTCATATCGGTAGGAAGTGAGGCATATTCATCATTCAGATCGGCATGGCTGCCTCCGGTATCTGTAATTACCAGGGAATAACCCGTAGCCACAAAATCAAAATTCACCCTTTTAACAACAGGTTTTGATGGATCCCTGAAATCGATTGTTATAAGACCTCCCATTGCACAGGCTGTCTGATCCATAAGTCCGCATGGCTTACCGAAAAAGTTGTTCTCTGAATACTGTCCAATTATTGCATTTTCGATCGGGTCGATATTCCCGTTATTGAACACTTCGCTTAGTATTGCGCCAATAAGAACTTCGAAAGATGCCGAAGAACTCAAGCCAGAGCCTTTGGGAACGCCGCCGTCGATACAGGCGTCAAATCCACCGATCTCATGTCCGAGTTCCTTAAAACGGGCGCAAATGCCTCTTACAAGGGCAGCTGAACTATATTTTTCTGATTGTATGGGTTTAAGTTCACTGATGTCGACATCAAACTGCGGGTAGCCTTCCGAGATGATCCTGATCATGTTTGTGCCGTTTCGTCCTGCAATACAGACGTTGTCAAGGTTGACAGCCCCTGCAAGGACCCTTCCGTAGTTATGATCGGTATGATTTCCACCGATCTCGGTACGTCCGGGTGAAGTAAAAAAGTCAACATCCTTTTTACCGAATGCAGCTTCGAATTTTTTTATTAGTCCGGCATATCTCATTCCGTTCCTCTTAAGCTCAGACGGATCGGTACCATAAAGTTCACGAAATGCCTTGTTATCCCCGTTGTTGATTTTGAGGATCAGATTATCTGTTGTCATGGATATAAGGTTTTATTTTTGACGATTGACTGTAAATATAGCAATTGTAGGGAGAAATAAAACGAAGCCGCCCCAAACAATTTGGAACGGCTCCGGTGTAAATTATTATAAAATGTTAAAGAGTAACTATCTCCGTTTGCTTCCTACTAGTGCGAAGAAAACAATGTACAGGTAGCAGAGGATAGGCAGTATGAATGCAAACCTGACTCCCATGCTGTCGGCGATAAGGCCCATAAGGACAGGGATAACAGCTCCACCAACAATAAGAGTGTTAATAAGTCCCGATGCCATGCTGAGTTCACCTTTGTCGAGGCCTTCAACACCGAGGGTGAAGATATTGGGGAACATAATTGAGTTGAAGAAGCCAACCGAAAGTCCCAGCCAGAGGATGACAGGACCTCCTGCAAACATTACCACAACAAGGAGAAGGGCTGCTATCAGTCCGAATACTGCAAGCGATCTGCTGGCGTTGCCTTTTCCTAGTCTCATAGCCAGGTAATTTACAAATGCTATTCCGGCGAAGATAAGTCCGTCGGTGATCTCCTTGCGTACGAACCATCCGACAAAAAGAGCGAGCAGAAGAACCAGGACGGTGTAGATGTATTTCTTTGATTCCTTCACATCGGAGAGCATGAATGAGCCATAGAAACGTCCTACCATTGCGCCTCCCCAGTACAGGGCTATCATCATGGCAGCCTGTGTGCTGGCTATTCCGAGCGCTTCCTGAAAATATCTCTGCAGCATTGCAGCTGTACCTACTTCAGCGCCGACATAAAAGAAAATACCGAATGCACCGAGAACGACATGCGGGTATTTCCATACGCTTTTTTTCTGAACGCCCTGGGTTGAAATTTCAGGAAGTTTGAGAAAATAAATCGCGATCGCAATAATGATTACCACCGTACCAATAACGAGGAATGGAGCTGTGGGAACGTTTTCGGCAGTATTGAGGGCTGCTTCAGCTGCTGATTTGAATATGAACAATCCGGCGACCAGGGGAGCGATATAGGTTGCTATCGAGTTAAGCGCCTGGGTAAGGTTCAGACGTCCGGATGCAGATTCCGACGGCCCGAGAGCCGTAACGTAAGGGTTTGCAGCTGTCTGAAGGAATACAACACCGCCGGCCATAATGAAGATGGCAAAAAGGAAGAACGGGAAAGAAAGCATTTTGGCAGCCGGGAAGAACAGAAAGCTTCCAATGGCAACCAGGAGTAATCCAAGAATTACGCCTCCCTTGTAGCCAATTTTTTTAATGATCCCTCCTGCAGTAAATGCCAAAAGAAAATAAGTGAAAAAGAAAGCTCCGTTTACCAGCTGAGCCTGAAAGTTCGAAAGTTCAAATACGGCTTTGAACTTGTCGGCCAGCGTAATGTTAAAGGTAGTAACGAAACCGAACAGGAAAAAGATCATTCCCATGAATGCCATACCTGCCGTTTGTGTATTTTTCTGTTCTGTCATAGTGTGAGATTTAGGTTATTAATAGTATCTGATTTTTTCAGTGGAAGTAAAATTACATCTAAAGATCGATTTTCCTACAACCCGTCAATTTTTTTTTAATCCGGGGCTGGAAACATGAATTAATATATGAATACATATCTTTGCAAAAAAATCAGGGATTGGCAAGATACTTCATATTCATCTCATTCAAAGGCACTTCATATCACGGCTGGCAGTTGCAGCCACGCGCTCTGACAGTTCAGGAGGTTCTCGATGAAGCTCTTTCCCTGATCCTTTCGGAGAAGATATGTACAACCGGAGCAGGAAGGACAGATGCAGGTGTTCATGCATCATTCTTCTGTGCCCATTTTGACAGTTCCTTTTCCGATCTCGACAACAAAAGAAATTTCGTTTTCAAGCTCAACCGGTTTCTTCCCGACGATATTTCGGTAAAGGAGATAAGGAAGGTAATACCCGATGCCAATGCCAGATTTAGTGCGGTTTCGAGGACCTACAAATATTTCATTTCAAGGACGAAGGATCCGTTCACATATGATTCAAGCTGGTTTATACATGGTCCGCTTGATGTTGAAAATATGAATAAAGTCTCGGCGCTGCTTTTGAATTATTCCGACTTTACAAGTTTCAGCAGGCTTCATTCAGGAAATAAAACAAATATATGCAGGGTTTACCGTGCATTCTGGACGAATGAGGAGAACAACCTGATATTCACGATCAGGGCCGACAGGTTCCTCAGGAACATGGTTAGGGCTTTAACCGGCACAATTGTTAATGTCGGCAAAGGGAAAATTAATGCCGGGGAATTTGAAATGATAATACAGGCAAAGGACAGGGGCCGGGCAGCCATGTCGGCGCCTGCAAAGGGCCTGTTCCTTACGGATATCGAGTATCCGCAGGAGATATTTATCTGAAAAGAAATATTTAAACTCTTTAATCGTTGTAATTAAATTATTAAGTAACTATTCAAAAACGTAAAAATGATAATGATCACTGCATTTATTGAGCCTTCGGCAGCTGTCCCCTACTCGGATCAGGCAACCACTATCCTCGACCTGATGATGAAGGGAGGAGTCATTATGATCCCTATCGTGCTTTTGTCGATTGTCACTTTTTACATTTTCATCGAGAGAATGGCATATATAAGACGAACGGCAACCATTGAGAAAGGATTGATCCCATCTGTTATGGGTGATATCAGGGACGGAAACCGGAATAATGCCATCCTGCGGGCCAGGAACAATCAGGCTGCAGTGGGCAGGATCCTCGAAAGCGGTCTGGAGAAAACAGGGAAATCCCAGGAAGAAATAGAAAGGAATCTTGAGACAATAACAAACCTGGAAATAACCAAGATGGAAAAGAACACAGGCTATCTGGGGATTATAGCAGGGGTTGCACCGATGCTGGGATTTATCGGGACAATTTCGGGGGTTATCAAGATCTTCTATAATATCTCCCTTGCTGACAATATCAGCATAGGTATCATCGCCGGCGGTCTTTACCAGAAGATGATCTGCAGTGGAACCGGACTTATTGTAGGAGTACTTGCCTACGCAGCTTACCACTATATCCAGATGAGAATTGACAGGTATACCATAAGGCTTCAGGAATCGTTGATAGAATTTTTAAAGGTTTTTTGAAATGAACATCCGGAGAAGCAAGCATTTCAAGCCTGAGGTTAGCACATCCTCGCTGAACGACATAATGTTCTTCCTGCTTCTGTTTTTCCTTATAGTATCGACTCTTGCGAATCCAAACGTCATAAAGGTACTTCTGCCAAAATCAAAAACGGCTCAGGAAATCGACAAACAGCAGGTCAATCTCACAGTTACCGAAGACAGGAGATATTTCATCGACCAGAAGGAAGTTCTTCTTTCCGAGCTTGAGCCGAAACTTCAGGAACATGTCAGAGGCATTGAAAACCCGACTGTAGTTCTGAGGTTTGCAAAAAGCCTTAATATACAGGATCTTGTCGACGTCCTTGAAGTCGGTGTCAGGCTAAATATAAAAATGGTTATGGCTACCGATAAGTCGAATGCGCCTCTCTGAGAGGCAACTTCCAATCTAAAGGTCAGGATCGTTCCATATCTGCCACGATCTCTCAGCCTGAGAATAAAGCATTGTAAGACCAGTCAGTACTGTACATCCTCTCCTTCTGCCTTCATTAAGAAATGCAGTTATTTCAGGATTATAAACAAGGTCGAACATGACCTGGCTGCCGTTAAGCAGATCATAATCTAAGGGAGGCTTCGATCCGGTGTCGGGATACATTCCCAAGGGCGTGGTATTTATGATAAGTCCGGTTTCGTGAAGTAAACTGCCGGTTAAATCATTATATGACAGATAATGCTCTCCGGGTTTCCGTGACACCACCGAATATCCGAATCCCATCTTTCTGAGCACATGGCATACAGCCCTTGACCCGCCTCCCGTTCCAAGAACCAGTGCAGATTTCGGAATTAAGCCCGAAAAAGGCATAAGGGTGTCAAGTATCCCGGTGATATCGCTGTTATAGCCTGATAAAATCGACCTCTCCCCTTCCCTTCTTATCTTTATAACATTCACTGCACCTATCATTGCAGCTTCAGGATCAATTCTGTCGAGAAACCTGATTACTGCCGATTTGAAGGGTATGGTAACATTCAGGCCGTCGGGTTTTTCTGTGTTTATCAGTGAGAGAAGCTTATCAATCGAGTCGATCTGATAGTTTTCATAAATGCAATCATCTATCCCTGAATTCAGAAATTTCTCAGTGAAATACTTTTTGGAGAAAGAATGTCCGAGTGGATAGCCTATCAGCCCGAATTTCCTCATAATATGCAGTTACTCTTTCAGATTGTCGGGAAGGAACTGAAAGAAAGTGTCGCCTCTGAGTCCGAGCCTGAGGGTCTCAAGGGGGATTATTTCATTCGGGGCGATGTTGCCGAGGTTCACATGAGGTCCGAAATGTTTAATGAACCAGGCCTGCTGAGGCTTCAGCGGCGCTTCCCATATCACATTCTCAAGTTTTACATGTTCTGAAATACTCTTTATGAGCAACATATTTACCGAACCGTCGTCGTTGTATATTCCGATTGTCCCCGATTCACGCGCTTCGGCTATCACCTTTGCCGAACCGGCTTCAAGTTCCGATTTCATCATCGAAACCCACTGGTCGGGCGTATATATGACGTCCTTTTTCTTTGAACCTACTTCAGAAATTACGGTTCCCCTGCGGGCCAGCGTATTTATGCATTCAAGTTTACGGTCATGATCAAATTCATACGATCCATCAGAAATTTCCACCATATCTATACTGTACTTATCAAGGAAATCAACGAATTCCCTGAACATATTTCTGATAAGGAAGGCTTCGAAAAGAGTGCCGCCGAAATAGGGAATACATCCGGCATCCTTGTAAATCCTGATCTTTTTTTCAAGTTGCGGGGTAATTAATGAAGTTCCGAAACCAAGCTTGACAAAGTCGGTATATTCGCTTCCTACCGACATAAAATCTTCGGCCTCGCGAACGCTGAGCCCCTTATCCATTACCATTGTAAGACTTTCTGTCCTTGGTTTTGCCGGACGTTCGGGGATAAAAGGAAGAATTGTATTCATGGAATATCAGGTTAGTAAAAAGGATTTAAAAAAAGTTTCAATTTATTTATAATCAGCGGACATTATAGGTTTCGAGCAGCTTTTTTATCCTTCGATTGCTTATATTCCGGGGGAATATATCCTGAAATTCACTGAACATATCCTTATCGGCTTCAAGCGCCAGTGCAAGATGTTTCTGAGCCTTGTCCATTAAGGCTGAGTGGAGGTAACATGATGCGAGAAGATAGTTCAGACCCGGAACATCACCTATTATTTTGTATGCTTTTTCAAGATAAGGCAGTGCCTTTGAAATATATCCGTCAAACAGGATTATCCTTCCTATGTCAATCCAGACTTCATTATAATAGATATCGAGCTTCAATGCTTCCCTGAAGCATCTCAGTGCAGCCTTCTTTTCCCCTTTTGAATAATGGGCCTTGCCTAGCATGTACCATATTTCGGGGTTCTCATCGTCGAGCCTGACTGCCTTTCTCAGGAAGATCATGCTTTCATCGGGCATACCTGTTTCAAGGGCAATTATGCCAAGCCCGAACCATGGATCTGCAAATTCGGGAGCGAGGTCAATGGCTTCATGATAATATTTTTTTGCAAGAACATAATCTTTTGTCTTCTCGTAGCATTCTGCAAGATATGTGAGGGCCTCAAAGCTGTCAGGTTCATTTTCAAGATATTCGTGATAAACCGGAATGGCCTCGGCATATTTTTCGATGTTGCACAGGATATTTCCCTTGTTGAAAATTGCAAATGTGTTCTGTGAGTTTATAGCAAGCGCAAAATCGTAAGCCTCAAGAGCTTTTTCGAATTCATCAAGCTTATTGTATATGATGCCAAGATTATACCAGGCGCTGTCGGAGAAAGGTTCGTTTTCGAGATATTTAAGGTAGAAATCGATAGCGCTGCTAAAATCCCCTGTCTTGTCGTAGGCATAGGCCAGATCATAGAGATGAGCGTTAAATTCAGGCTCAATTTCGATAAGGCGCTTCATATAGGGGATCATATATTCGTAATAATTCAGGTTCTGAAGGACCGATGTAATTGAAAACAATATGTTACCCGGATCATCTGAATCGAGGGTAAGGGCATAGTCGAACATTTTTTTTGCCCCCTGAATGTCGCCCAGAATACCCATGGCAGTTCCCTTTGCAACATATATTTCATGGTTCCCGGGTTCGATGTTTTCGAGCTTTTTAAGGATCTTAAGGGCATCAACCGCCCTGCCCCTGTCGAGAAGGACCCTGGCTTTCCGGAGTTGTATGGAAACTGAATTAGGGTGTTGCTCAGATGCGAGCGTTGCAGCCTCGAATGCTTTTATCGAATTGTTGCTCTCGATATAGTAATCGATAATATTTTCAAATTCAATCACATCGAAGAAATAATTCTCATTATTCTTCCTCATGCGCTCAAATTTCTGAACCGCCTCCTTCAATTCATCTTCGTATGAATAACTGGCTTTATCCTCTTCCATCCCCTCAAATATAGTGATTACAAAATTAACAACATTTTCAACATTGTATTTTTGGCCATTCCTATATTATCAACATTTTAACTTTTTTTAAACATCTGAATTTCAGGACAATATAATTTTAAAGATAATTTTTTTGTTTTTTTCAGTTTACGACGCAACCAAAGGCTTCTGTTTTTCATCTATGCCTTAGAAACAAAACTTAAAACCTCATACACCTGATTTACCCTAGAATTAACCTAAATTCTACCTTCGAAGAACCGGGCATAAACCCGGTTTTTCATTTAATATGACACTTTGGTCAATAATTTAAGTTTTTAAAAACCGTTTAGAAAGTAAAACACACATATATTAAATCATGAAACCCGTATCCCGCATTTGCGGGACAAACACGTATAAATGTAATTGCGGGTTCCATCATACCATTAAAATCAAAATTATATTATGATGAAAAAAATCGGCAGAAACCTGTTTCATTCAATTTTACTGGCGCTTATTGTGGTGGGCGCAGCATCGTGCGTCAAGGGCGAAAATCCAATAGTCTTCCAGGATGGTGTTTTCCCTGATACTGTTGTTGCCCTTTCTGGGATCAACTCGGAATATGACGATTACAATGCCGACCTGAATAAGCTCAGCAGTCTTGTACCCCTTATTTTTTCAAGTAACAGGGGCAGTTCAGGAGGACAATTTGATTTTGTACAGGCCGGACTGTTATATACTTTCAACCAGACTACCGGGGAATTCTTTCTTCAGTTTGAAATGACTGACGATCCTTTTCTCCTTCAGCTTCTTACAAAAACAAATACTGCGGGCAACGACTTCGGTCCCTACCGCCTGTACAGCTCCATCGACGGATATGAGTACATGATCACATCATCTGTAAATGACCAGGGTAATCTTGATTTCAGGTATACAAAGAACCTTCCGTATTTCGGGACTTCAATCCCTGAGGTCACAGGTCCTTTCCCTGCTGTAAAGCTGAATTCGCCTTCCGATGATGCCTATTTTTGTTTCAACACCAGGCAGGATACTGCATATTTCACCTCTGATGCAGGCGGCGATTTTGACATATGCATGCTAAAGAAGGAAGCCTCCACTCCTGTCGACCAATGGCTTAATTCTGCCTACGAAACACCATTATTAGTCGACATACTCAATACTGAAAACAACGACAAATGTCCTTATATTTATAAGAAATACATGGTTTTCACATCCGATCGTCCCGGAGGTTTCGGAGGATTTGATCTTTACTATTCAAAATTCAGTAACGGAAGCTGGAGCGCGCCTGTAAACATGGGACCAATCATTAATTCATCTTCCGACGAATACCGTCCTGTCCTGTCAGGCGATGAGAATTTCATCAACATGTACATGCTGTTCTCCTCAAACAGGCCCGGCGGAAAGGGAGGATTCGATCTGTACTATGCAGGAATAAACCTTAATTAGACTTTCCAGCAAGTTGCAACTTGCAACTTGTCTTACCAGTCGTAGCTTCAGCGAAGGCTGGCAACCTGCTCTCACCTGTTCCTAACAGCCATAAGGGTATTCCTGAGCAGGGCAACCCTGGTCATAGGGCCTACTCCTCCTGGGACTGGTGTAATATATGAGCATCGGGGAGCCACGTAGTCAAAATCAACATCACCGGTGAGCTTCCACCCCGAACGGGTATCAGGCGCCCGCAGCCTTGTAGTTCCGACGTCGATGACCACTGCACCTTCCTTTATCATATCGGCTGTCACGAAGCGTGGCGAGCCCATTGCAGCCACAACGATATCTGCTCTCAACACATGCCTCCTGATATCTGTGGTCCTGCTGTGCACTACCGTTACAGTGGCATCCATTCCCTTCTGCGACAGCAATATGCTAAGGGGTCTTCCCACAATGTTACTCCGGCCTATTATAACGCATTCGCGGCCTGATGTTGTTATATCATATTTCTTAAGAAGCTCAACTATGCCATAAGGTGTTGCGGGAAGGAAGCTTTCGATACCTGTCACCATCCTTCCTATATTAACGGGATGAAAGCCATCAGCATCTTTTTCAGGATTAATGGCTTCGATGATCCTGGTTTCGCAAATATGTTTCGGAAGGGGCAGCTGAACAATAAAACCGTCGACATCGGGGTCTTCATTAAGAATTCTTATTTTGCCAAGGAGCTCAGATTCGGTTGTTTCGGCTTTCAGTCTGATAAGTGTCGATTTGAATCCGACCTCGGCACAGTCCTTTACCTTATTGTTAACATAGGTTTCACTCGACCCATTGTCGCCTACCAGTATTGCAGCGAGATGGGGAATTTTCAGTCCCGCTGCGGCCCTTTCCCTTACCTTGCCTGCAATTTCCTCTTTAATAAGAGAAGCAGTCTTTTTCCCGTCGATGAGTGTATACATTTCATTTATTATCTGTGGCCCATCATACGGGCAGCATTTTTATTCTTTGTCATCATTTTCATCATCCTTCGTGTCTCATCAAACTGTTTCAGGAGTTTGTTCACTTCCTGCACCGAGGTCCCGCTTCCAATGGCGATCCTCTTGCGCCTGCTTCCGTTAAGCACAACCGGGTTAGTGCGTTCTTCGGGCGTCATGCTCCTGATTATGGCTTCAATGCTTTTAAAGGCATTATCGTCAATATCGAGGTCCTTTACAGCTTTACCGACTCCGGGTATCATTGCCATAAGGTCTTTTACATTACCCATTTTCTTGATCTGCTGTATCTGGGCAATAAAATCGTTGAAATCGAACTGGTCCCTGGCGATCTTCTTCTGAAGCTTTCTTGCCTCTTCCGAATCAAATTGCTCCTGGGCTTTCTCAACAAGCGATACGATGTCGCCCATCCCCAGTATCCTGTCGGCCATACGGGCAGGATAGAAGATGTCGATGGCATCCATTTTCTCGCCCGAGCTCACAAATTTTATAGGCTTGTTCACTACCGATTTGATCGATAATGCTGCTCCCCCTCTTGTATCGCCATCGAGTTTTGTAAGGACAACACCGTCGAAATCGAGCCTGTCGTTGAATTCCTTTGCGGTGTTTACTGCATCCTGGCCTGTCATCGAGTCAACAACGAAAAGTATTTCGTGCGGATTGACGGCTTCCTTTATGGCGGCAATTTCATTCATCATCTCCTCATCGACAGCAAGACGGCCTGCGGTGTCGATTATCACAACATCGTGATTATGGAGCTTAGCCTCCCTGATGGAATTTTTCACAATCTGGACAGGATTTCTGTTCCCGTCTTCAGTATAAACAGGCACCTCTATCTGTGATCCTATAACTTTTAACTGCTCAATTGCAGCCGGACGGTAAATATCGCCGGCAACCAGCATGGGATTTTTTCCTCTTTTGCTTTTTACCCATTTTGCAAGTTTCCCACTGAATGTTGTTTTTCCTGAACCCTGGAGGCCTGCAATAAGGATTACCGAAGGATTTATCTTAATGTTAATATCCGACTTATCTCCTCCCATGAGGGTTACAAGCTCATCATGGACGATCTTGACCATCATCTGGGACGGATTGACAGATTTTAATACCTCCTGGCCCAGTGCAATATTCTTAACGTTATCAGTGAACTGTTTTGCGATCGTGAAGTTGACATCGGCATCGAGAAGGGCCCTT
>Ga0116171_10002688_pt1 | contig 16740 bp, 15 predicted proteins | sample AD_JPNHW2_MetaG_FD_89798 | JGI IMG/M metagenome (GOLD analysis project Ga0116171, IMG submission 89798) | Active sludge microbial communities of municipal wastewater-treating anaerobic digesters from Japan - AD_JPNHW2_MetaG | ecosystem: Engineered > Bioreactor > Anaerobic > Digestate | place... | reverse complement strand
CTCTTCAGTCTTTCTCTCTTAATTTCTGCTCCGCTTCTTCTCGTTTTTCCTCGTCTTCGTAGAGGATGGTGTATTTGATGTTTGCCAAGGCGATGCATACCTGGACAGTGTCGAGGGCTTCCTCTTTGTCTTTGGGGGCACAAGTCACGATGATGTAATGATCCTCCACGCGAAGATCACAGTTCTGTGGTTTCTTTGTGCTCCACTTTTCATGGAAGACCTGCATCCACATTTCCTCGGGGACGGTATTCAGAATGAGATGGGTTTCGTCCTTTCCTGATATGCTCGTTGACTTTTCTGTATCGATACCTTCATTACGGACCAGTAGAAATTCTTTCATGATGACTCCTTATTTTCGTTCATTCGCGATGATATGTAGAAAGATCTGGAATATCTCGCTTGGAAGAGTGTTGGATAAGATTATAGGTACGGAGCGCTTCCTTCTCCAGGAAAGATAGATCACTATCCGCTTGTATAATAATATCCGCATTTTTGCATTTCTCAGTTTCATCCATCTGACTGCCGATCCGCCTTACGGCTTCCTCTTCATTCAAACCCTTTGAGATGAGGCGTTGGATCCTTGTCTCCACCAGCGCAGTCACCAGGATATTCAAATCGAAATACTGATTGAGCCCTGTTTCGAAAAGCAGCGGAATTTCAAAGCCAAGATGTTGTTCCTCGCAATCATCGATCAATTCCTTCATCGTCCTGATAATCATGGGATGAAGCAGGTCATTCAGGGTCCTCAACTCTACAGAATCATTGAAAACAATATCACCGATAGCCTTTCTATCCAACTTGTTATCCCTGATGATCCCCTTCCCCCACCTTTCAGTGAGTTTGTCCCTGATCATATCCGAATCGAGAATCGTATGAGTGATCATATCTGTATCGATGATTTTCAGACCAAGACGCATGAGCATTCGTGCGAATGTTGATTTGCCTGAGGCAATACCTCCCGTGATGGAAAAAAGGAAGGGTCTATTTGCTTGTGGCATCGGCGATTCTCTGCATCAGTTCCTCAAACGGGATATTGGGTAACAGGACTCCATGCTGGGCAACGGATACTTTCCCTGTCTCCTCGGAAACAACAATGGCAAAGGCATCCGTAATCTCTGAAATCCCCACAGCAGCCATGTGTCGCATACCATATCTCTTCAAATATTCTTCATGACTGGATAACGGCAGGACAGCCTTGGCAGCGAGTATCCTCTCACCACGAATGATCACAGCGCCGTCATGCAGGATCGAGCCAGGAGTAAAAATCGATAGAAGCAGGCGCACGGATATGGAAGCATCGATAACTTCCGCCTTATCGATGAATCGATCTAGAGGATGTGAAAGTTCGATGACGATAAGCGCTCCCATCTTCCTGAAGGACATGGATGAAACCGCATCCATCAACTGACCGTAAAAGAAGGTTTCTCGCTTTTTGAAGATCGAGCCGAAGTTCTTGGAGAAATGGATCTTGGACAGCATGCTCCTGAGTTCAGGCTGAAAGAGGATGATGATTGCCAATACCCATACATTCTTGAGGGCGCGGAGAATGGCGGACATCATCTCGAGATTGAAAAGGGCAGCCGCATAGTAGAGGAAGAAGATGAAGATGACGCCGATGAGAATCTGATAGCCACCAGTTCGCTTCGTGATGACAAAGACCTCGTACAGGATGATGGCAACCAGTATGATATCCAGAATGTCATTGATCTGTGGAATCAGAAAACCCATGCTTCCTCTTTAACTTTTATGTATTGCATTCAAAACGAGTAAAAACTGTTTATTGGGCTGAATATCATGTACCCGCAGGATATCGATATTCTTCATATATGCCTGAGCCGTGACAGCTAATGTTCCGCCCAGTCGCTCATGAACTTCCGATGGGTCAACCAGGTTGATAAAACTCTTTCGCGATGCACCCAGGAGGATGGGAAGTCCAAAACACTTGAACCTCTCGATTTCGCGTACCAGTTTGAGATTATCACCCAATCGCTTCCCGAAGCCAATACCCGGGTCAATGATGATGCGACTGGTATCGATGCCTTTCACTTTACAATAATGTAATCTTTCTTCAAAAAAATCAAGTTCTTCTTTCAATACATCATCGTATTTGGGATTTTCCTGCATGTTTTCAGGTGTCCCCTGCATATGCATCAGAACCACTGCAACCTCAGGATGTTCGGCAAGCATATCCGCCATCCCGGTGTCAAAACGCAGGGCGCTGATATCGTTGATGATATTCGCTCCAGCCTCTATTCCCTTTCTTGCCACGTCCGCCTTGTTCGTATCGAGAGAAATCGGGATATGTGAGTGTTTCCTGATTTCGGAGATCACCGGACACACTCGTAGAATTTCCTCCTGTTCGGAAACGGGTAGGGATCCGGGGCGGGTGGATTCACCACCTATATCGATAATGTCCGCTCCATCTTTGATCATGTTCAGCGCGTGCTCTACAGCAGTGTCAAAATCCAGGAACTGATTGCCATCAGAGAATGAATCGGGAGTGATATTCAAAATCCCCATGAGGATGGGGATTTGTCTTTGCTGATCATCAGGAAATATACGTTCCAATATATGATGCATATTATTTTATCTGGTAAACAAATGTGATCTTTCCCTTACGGGCATTCCTGCCGATATAGGGAGTAAATTTCCATTGGCTGAGAGCATCGATGCTAACATCATCGAGCTTGGGGTCTGCCTTCTTCATAACAATAATTGAATTGGGGTCGACAGCGCCGTTGGGGAATACAGAAAACTGTAATACGACCTGTGCATTCTTTTGAACACCTTTCGGGTATTCGGGAATCTTTTTATAGACGACATTGCTTTCCTGCAAATCACCTTCCAGATAGAAGGGCGAATTGCCGCGCTGAGCATCGGGATACTGATCCATGTTCTTGATCAATGACTTTGCATGCATCTGTGGCAAAGGACCGCTGTAATCTGCTTCACGGGAGCCTCGCGGATTGCCGTTATTGAGGGCAACCTGGTTACGTCCAAGATCCGTGGGGTTGTCCTCACGCATCACATTCATGCGGATACGTTCATTGCTGCTCACTTCATCGGCAGGTGAATTGCTTGCCTGGGAAGTGCTGCTGCTTTGAGCATCGCCAAATTTCGGCAGTTGGAAAGGAACATCGATCTTCTCCCCTTCCGGGTTGGAGAAGATATCATTCCCGTTCTGCTCGATGGATATCACTTCAATTTCGCTGCTGGCAGCACCCGGAGTGAATTTCCAATGATACAGGAATAGGAAGGTGAACAGTATCGCATGTATCAGCATGGAATAGAAGATTCCTTTTTGAAAAGGGGTCACTCTCATTGTTTGATTTGCCTTGCCTGTTGGGTTGCGATATAAATTCTTTCGTATCCGCTCTGTTTGATGATATCCATTACTTTCACAACATTCTTTAACTCGGTCACTTCATCTGCCCGTAAATAAACAACTTGCAGATTATCATCCGTCTTCAGTTGCGAGAGAGATGTACTGAGCTGATCCCAGGGAGTAAGACGATTTTCAACATAGACACTGCCATCCTGCGTAAGCGTGACAGAGATAGTCTTGGGATTCTGCTGCGCCTGGGCAGTCGAGGCTGGTAATTTGATCGGGATGCCGCTCTGTGTAATGAAACTGGATGAAATCAACAAAAAGATAATGAGCAGAAACACGACATCAGTCATGGAAATGAGAATGGACGTACTGATGTGCTTTTTCGTTGTTTCGAACTTCATTCAATTACTCGCTTTTGCCTAATTCTTTTTTCACACGTAAAAGGAAATCGTTACTGGTTTCTTCCATTATTTTGGTCATGGCTTCTGTTTTGGTGACGAGTGAGTTGTAGAACATCAGCGCAATGATACCGACGATCAAACCGCCAACGGTTGTCAGCAAGGCTTCCCAGATGCCACCAGCTAACAGGCTGATATCGACACCGGCAGTATTGCCCTGGATCTTCTGGAAGACCTTGACCATACCTGTTACAGTGCCAAGGAAACCGACAAGCGGAGAAACTGCTGAGAGTGTTGAAAGCATACCGAGATGGCGTTCCAGCGTATGAATTTCGATGGAGGCTGTTCCAATCATCGCGTCTCTTGCCTCTTCAATCCCCATATCGAGTAAACTGAAGCCCTTGCGGATCACTCTGCCCAGTGGGCTTTTGATCGTAGTGGAACCGAAATAATGCTTCATTTCCGCCATATTCTTCATGGCATTGAGTTCAACTGTAAAATACTTATCAAGCTTACTTGCCTTGCGCAATTCAATTATCTTTTCGATGATGATGGCAACTGTCATAATTGAAAACAGTAAAAGCACATACATCAAAGGTCCACCCTTGGTGAATAGATCGATTAAAGACATCTTCTGCCCCTTCATTGTATTTGTGAGACTATTTAGCAATTTTCACACGAAATCTGTCAATGGTTTGTTTCATCAGAGTGATATTCCGCATATTTCAAGATATTAATTATCAAGAAACAATACTTTTTCCTTGATTCCCAAAATGGCTTTTGTTTTGCATGACTTTCAATGAATAAGATTGATATTGAAATGATACACTGAAGGAGATCATATGATTTTGTTTCGAAAACGTGGTATACTCTTCCTGTTATTACTTCTTGTCCTCACCAGCCCTTTGTGGTCTGCTTACCTGACCAATATGCCCGTGACGGTGAAACAACCGGATGGAACAGAACTTCAATGTTACGCATCCGGTGATGAATATTTCAATTGGCTTCATGACAAGAACAATTACACCATCATCCAGTCGCCAACAACCGGTTATTATATGTATGCGGTCAAGAATGGAAATGAAGTGGTTGCCGGAACGATTATAGCCGGTAGGGAAAATCCTGCTTCTAAAGGTCTTGTTCCCAATGTCAAAATTTCGAATGAAGAATATCAATCCAGAAGGCAAACCATGTTCCAGGTTCCTGGGACAAGAAATGCCCCGACGACAGGTACAATCAATAATCTTGTTGTTTTCATACGGTTTAGCGGTGAATCTGAATTCACACAGACCCTCGCTACTTACAACGGTTGGTTTAATAGCAATACAGTTTCGGAAAAGAACTATTTCCTGGAAGCATCCTATAATCAATTGACTGTAAATACGACCTTCTATCCACCTGCAGTGGGTGGATATGTGGTATCCTACCAGGATTCACATGCAAGAGGATATTATCAACCTTATAATGCTACAACCAATACTATTGGATATTCAGGCGGGGATGATGGTACCGAACGAGCCACCCGTGAATTCAGCCTTCTGGAAAGCGCCACCAATGCAGTATCTGCGCAAATTCCCTCAGGATTGAACATTGATGCTGACAATGATGGAAATGTAGATAACGTGGTTTATGTAGTCAGTGGATCAGCGGGTGCCTGGGCGAGTTTATTATGGCCTCATCGCTGGGCGATATATGATAGAAATGTAATTATCAATAATAAAAGAGTGTATGATTTCAATCTTCAGTTGGTTGATTTCCTAACTTCACAAAATGTTGGTGTTTTATGTCATGAGTTTTTTCATACCCTCGGCTCTCCGGACCTCTATCATTATACTTCAAATGGTATAACAACTGTTGGCTCCTGGGATTTAATGGAGAATAATACCAATCCTCCACAGCATATGGGTGCCTATATGAAATATAAATATGGACACTGGATCTCATCTATTCCCATTAAATCAGCTATCCAATCCTACACACTGAATCCTATCACCTCTCCAACAGGTAATGCCTATAGAATCAATTCACCTAATTCAACAACTGAATTCTTTGTTGTGGAATATCGAGTCAAATCCGGTACTTTTGAGAGTTCCATACCAGGTTCGGGACTTCTTATCTATCGCATTAATACTCTAGCCGGGAATGGAAACGCTTCCGGTCCTCCTGATGAAGTTTATATTTACAGACCCAATGGTACATCGACTGCAAACGGAACGATTAGCTCAGCAAACTACAGTTCAAACGTGGGAAGAACAGCAATCAATGCCACCACTAATCCAACCCCATTTCTGTCAGATAGCAGCGCTGGAGGCTTGGTTCTCTCCGGTATTGGCTCAGCGGGATCAACGATAACCTTTAATATAGGTAATCCTGTGCCAGGAGCCCCTACTTGTGAAATAACCTCACCTGCCTCCGGTACCATCTACAACGTTGGTGACCTGGTTTCCGTACAGGTCAATTCTACGGACCCATCAAAAAGCGTTACACAGATTAGCTTTTACCTGGACGGTTCTGGCACTCCCGCTTACACAGATAGTTCATCACCATATTCATGGGATTGGAGTACTGCTGGCGTAACTCCAGGTATGCATACAATTCGTGCCACGGCGACAGATAATCTCAATAATTCAACATCAAACGATATCACGATTGGTCTTCTTTCCTCTGCAAATGAAGGATTTGAAACGGGTAACTTCACTGCTTTCCCCTGGGTTCAAACAGGCAATGCTCCCTGGACAGTCCAAACTACAGATAAATACTCAGGAACCCGTGCTGCGAAATCAGGGACTATTGCAGATAGCCAGACAAGTTCAATGGCAGTTTCGGTGAATATTCTGACTGCAGGCAGCATGTACTTTGCTCAAAAAGTATCTTCTGAATCAGGATGGGATTATCTTAAATTTTATATCGACAATGTAGAAACTGGCTCCTGGTCGGGAATTGGAAGTTGGGAAATTGAGTTTTATCCGGTTACCACCGGAATTCATGAATTCAAGTGGACCTATTCGAAAGATACCAGTACGGCGAGCGGTAGTGATTGTGCGTATGTAGATCATATCGGATTCCCTTCCTATACCCTTCCCACTCCTCCTCAAATCACATGGTCTCCCACTTCAATGTCTCAATCGCTGATGACCAACCAGACGGCTACCCAAAATTTAGTCATCGGTAATACAGGCGTGTTGACATTGAATTACATTGTATATGGACAAACCACAACTTCCTCTATCATGAATGAAAGCTTTGAAGGTGGTTCCATTCCAACAGGCTGGTCCCAGGAGGTCGTAACAGGTTCATCTTCCTGGATATGTACCTGTGGAGGCTATTCTTCACAACCAGCTGCAGCTTATGATGGCAGTTATAACGTTCGCTTATATTATCCCAGTACTTCAGCCAGAGTGACCAAATTGATAACTCCTTCTCAAAATCTCTCTGGTGCTGTTTCTGCCACCCTTACCTTCTGGCATGCGCAATCAGTCTGTGGTATGGCACAAGACCAAATGAGAGTGTATTATAAAACGTCTTCGACAGGTACTTGGAATCTCCTGGCTACTTATACTTCAAACCTTACCGCATGGACACAGGAGACTATTATTCTGCCGTCTCTCACCTCAACCTATTACATTGGCTTTGAAGGCACAGCCAAAAATGGGTACGGGGTGTGTTTGGATCAAGTCCAGATAACAACTAAATATGCAGCTTCAACCAATTGGTTGACATTGAATGGCGGAAGCTCAACCAGTGGTTCAATCGCTTACGGACAGCCGAACCAGACAGTTAATGTAGGGTTTAATTCAGCCGGACTCAGTGAAGGTACGTATACAATGAATTTGACCCTTACAAGCAACAGCAATAGTAATGCAAACATCAGTATTCCAGTCACCCTTAATGTCGCCCCTCTGCAGGCACCGGCTAATCTGCATTACGTCAGAAATGGAGCAAATCTTGAACTTCATTGGAATACGGTTACAGGAGCTTCAGGATATAAGGTCTATGAAGCTGATACACCGAATGGTTCCTGGACTCTGAAAACAATATCTTTGACGAATCAATACATTCTACCCATGAGTGGTTTACTTCCTCATAAGTTCTACAAAATAACAGCAACGACTACACCATGATCATTTCATGACATATAATAAGAGACAGGTATATTGCCTGTCTCTTTTGATATTATATATGAACCATCCAACATTGGGCGGAATCCTCCTATTTCTATATTTTTGATTTGACAAATATTCTGATTTTGGAAAATTCAAAAACAACAGGGGTGCTGAAAGAAATTTCGGCTGAGATCATACCCTTCGAACCTGATCCGGATAATGCCGGCGTAGGAAAGACAATATCAATCCGCAAGACACATTTTCGAAGGACATTTGATACCCCTGGAATACGTTTTCAGAGGTATGAATGGAACACTTAATCTCATCTGCAATTATCAATCACTGGTTTTCCAAACTCAACAAACACATTATATCCGATGTAGTCATTGTCGGCGGTGGTCCATCCGGATTGGTCTGTTCTGCTGAATTGGCGAAGAAAGGATTCAATGTCTGCCTGATTGAAAGAAAACTTGCACCGGGTGGTGGCATGTGGGGGGGAGCCATGCTTTTCAATCAGATTGTGGTTCAGAAGGAAGCCCTTCCAATACTCGACCTATATGGGATCTCCCATCAGCATTACCAGGACGACCTGTATACTTCAGATAGTGTCGAAGCAACTTCTTCCCTGATCTATCACGCTACGAAAGCAGGAGTTTCAATCTTCAACGGCATCTCGGTGGAGGATGTGATCGTGAAGAATGATAGGGTTTGTGGTGTTGTCATCAACTGGACTCCCGTTTCTTTGAATAAAATGCATGTTGATCCTCTCACCATTTCATCCAAAGCCGTGCTGGATGGAACAGGACATCCCTGCGAGGTCGTTTCCATCCTGACGAATAAGAATCACGTGTCACTCCTTGAAAACCAGGATGGCGTGGCGTATGAAAAATCCATGAATGTAGTCGAAGGTGAGAAGGCATGCGTTGAATTCACAGGTGAGGTCTATCCCGGCTTGTATGTCTCAGGAATGGCAGCCTGTGGTGTCAGCGGAAGCAATCGCATGGGTCCCATATTCGGAGGAATGCTTCTTTCCGGAATGAAGGCAGCACGGTTGATCGCTTCTAACTTGGAAGTGACCAAACCATGAATGATTTTGGACTTTACATTGTCATGACGAAGCCTCATCTTCCGTATGATGCATTTGTACGTGTATGCATTGACGAAGGAGTACCCTACTTGCAGTTGAGGGAGAAGCACCTGGAAGATAGACACTTGCTTCGGATTGCCGGTAAAATGAGAATGCTCACACAGCATACAGCAACCAAATTCCTCATCGATGATAGACCTGATATCGCCCATATCGTGAATGCCGACGGACTGCACCTCGGTCCTGATGACATGACGATGAAGGATGCACTGAAAGTGTTTCCTTCTGACAAGATATATGGTCTTTCCACTCACAGTTTAGAAGAATTTATTACCCATGTGAATTTAATCAATCAAACAACGAAAATCAAGAAAGCTGATTACCTTAGTTTCGGTCCCATATTCCCCACACCGACGAAGGTCAAACCTGATAAACCGCTGGGATGTGAGTCATTACGATATGTGACTGGTTCATCACCTGTCCCGGTAGTCGCAATCGGGGGGATCTTCCCCGCTAACATTGAATTAGTCCTTCGCTCAGGTGCCCGCAATATCTGCATGGTGAGATACTTTGCAGAGGCAGAGACCGAGATGGTATTATCCAATCGCATTCGAAAAATCATGAAAACAATCAAGGAGTTCAACACATGACACAATTACAGTCTGCCCAAACTGGGCATATCACGGAAGAAATGACCTATGTAGCACAGCATGAACAAATCTCATTGGAAATATTAATAAACCATATCAGAGACGGGAAAGTGGTAATCCCTCATAACATCCACAGGAATGCTGTTCCCTTTGGTATCGGCAAGGGACTTGCCACCAAGATCAATTCCAATATCGGTACGAGTGAAATGCGCATCTGCATTGATGAAGAGATACAGAAATTGTCATTATCGAAGAAATATGGTGCTCACAGTGTAATGGATCTCTCCACCGGTGGTGATTTGAATGATATTCGAAAGAGAATGCTCATTGAAACTGACCTGATATTGGGTACTGTCCCGATTTATGCCGTTGCTTCTGAATTGCAGAAAGAAGGGAAAGATATACTCTCCATGAGTGCCGATATGCTGTTCCATGAAATTGAGAAACAGGCAATACAAGGAGTTGATTTCATGACTGTCCATGCGGGAATTACCCAGAACTCCCTTCGTTTCCATGAAAAGTCTGGACGATTGCTTGGTATAGTCAGTAGGGGCGGTTCATTGCTTAAGTACTGGATGCTTCATCATGATCGTGAAAATCCACTCTATGAATACTATGACAGGTTATTGGATATTTGTCTTCAACACGATGTGACCCTGAGCTTGGGTGATGGGTTCAGACCCGGTGCGATCAGTGATGCGACTGATGCGACACAGATTTCCGAATTGCTGGTGATCGGTGAATTGGTTGAACGGGCAAGAAAGGCAGGCGTGCAGGTCATGGTGGAAGGTCCGGGACATGTGCCATTAACCGATATCCAGGCAAATGTGACTCTTGAAAAAAGAATCTGTCATGAGGCTCCGTTCTATGTGCTTGGTCCATTGCCCACTGATTTTGCATCCGGATATGACCATATTACGGGAGCCATTGGGGGTGCTCTCGCTGCCTCATATGGTGCAGATTTCCTCTGTTACGTAACACCTGCTGAACATCTCTGCCTGCCAGATATGAATGATGTGAAACTTGGGATCATTGCCTCGAGGATTGCTGCCCATATTGGTGATATTTCGAAAGGTATCCTGTCAGCTCGAGCAACAGACGACCAAATAGCCAAAGCTCGACGTGAAATGAATTGGGAGAGGATTTTCGAACTGAGTGTCGATCCTGAATATGCAAGAGAAAGAAAAGTAACTACATCAGAATCATCCACTGATCATTGCAGTATGTGCGGGGAACTTTGTGCAATCCGTACAGATAAAAAGTCTTCCAAATGAAAGAGTACATTCTAACCATTGCAGCACTGGATAGTTCCAATGGTGCAGGTCTCACCCAGGATGCAAGGGTGGCATATCTTCACCATACTCCGTTGGTCATTAATTCAACAGGAATCACGATTCAAACCGAAAAAGGTTTGGAAGCAATTTATCCGACAGACACTTCGATATTCCGAGAACAACTCAAAAGAACATTGATCGCTTATCCTGTTAGATTTATCAAAATTGGGTGTTTATGCACGCTTGGAGAAGTAGAGGTATTGTTGGAAATCCTTCCTTCATATACTGATATCCCTGTATTGCTTGACCCTGTTTTAAAGCCAACGAAAGGTCTTGACTTCGTTACAGAGGATATGATGGAAAGTTATCTGCAATTGCTTCATATTATCGATTATATCAGTCCGAACTGGGATGAACTCTCTTCTTTGAGCAGGCAGCATATCTCAAACTATATGGAGGCTGTCAAAGCTGCCGAAGTTCTTTCTGAAAAGTACAACCTGACAGTGTTATTAAAGGGTGGACATTCAAATACAATGCGTATCAGGGAGGGATTAATCACCATTGAAGACAAGCGGTTCTTTACAAAGAAAAGACAGCATTGGAATTACTCACACGGCACTGGATGTGCACTTTCCACTGCCTTTGCCTGTAGGCTTATTCATGGAGAAGAAGCTTTCTCGGCTTTTCGAAAAGCTTCCTTATGGGTGAGTCGTCACTTTACTTCCTTGCAGAACCTGTAACTCCTTACATATTTAGATATTTGAACACAAAGGACCAGACATCTGCTCTCATTTCCAGTTGTTTGGTCAGACTGCTGGGTCCATGTGCTGAATGAATCATTGTATATAATAACAATGGTAATTCCTGTTTTGCTTTTTCCTGTAGGGTTGCGGCAAATTTGAAAGAGTGACCGGGAATGACCCTATCATCGTGATCTGCAGTAACTACCATTGTAGCAGGATAATTGACGCCTTCCCTAACATTATGCAAAGGTGAATATTTCAATAAATTATGGAAGTGTTCTTCTTCATCGGGATTGCCATATTCGACCATCCAACCCCAACCACAGGTGAACTTGTGATATCGGAGCATATCCAGCACACCCATCATGGGAACAGCAACCTTGAAAAGTTCTGGTCTTTGCGTCATGGTAGCACCCACTAATAAACCGCCGTTAGAGCCACCAGCAATCGCCATCTTATCCGGATTGGAATATCCTTCCTGGATGAGATATTCTGCAGCGCTGATAAAATCATCAAACACATTCTGCTTATTTAAAAGCATCCCTTGTTCGTGCCAACGCTCACCGTACTCTCCCCCGCCTCGAAGATTCACAACCACGTATATTCCTCCCTTCTCCAGGAAAGGTATACGATCTTCAGTAAAATAAGGAAGAAGAGAGACATTAAACCCACCATAACCGAATAAATAAACGGGATTCTGTTTATTTTTCTGCATTCCTTTCTGATAGATTAAGGTCATGGGAATCTGGGCGCCATCTCTGGATGGATAAAATACTAATTCAGACACTGTATTTGTTACATCAGCATTTATGGCATCACGATGATAGAATTCCATTTTGTCTTCATTGAAGTCATAATGAAATATCTCTGTGGGTCTGATATAGGATGAGAAGTAGAAGAATCCTTCTGTATCCTCTTTTTTAGAATTCCAAAAACCTGCTGTTCCCTGGTATGGAAGTTCGATTGATTTTGAGAATTTACCATCCGTTTCCAATATCTCAATAATCGACTGCATATCCTTGATGAAAATTGCGATAAGCTTCCCACCGGCTATATCAATACTATCCAACAGGTAATCCCTTTCCGGTATGATCTCCTTCCAACTTGTTTCTGCGGGATTTAGTAAGTTCACTTTCAATAACCGGAAGTTCTTTGCATTCTTGTTGGTAAAAAGATAAACAGTATCTTTTTCATAAGCATCAAAGACATATCCGCTGTATTCATATCCCTCGAATAAAATCTGCAGTTCGCTGTTTTCTACTTCAAGGGATTTAAAATATACCTGATTTCCATGTGTACCTTGTCCTGAATAAATAAAGAGATATCTCTCGTCATCTGATACACGCGCACTGTTATAGCGTAATGGATGTTCCGGATCCTCATATATCAGTTTATCATTTTCCTGTTTATCACCAAGCTTATGATAATATATTTTCTGATTCTGATTCTGTTTTTGATAATCTTCTACGGAATCGTATTTACTATAAAAATATCCATCTTCTTTGTACCACGAAGCACCCGTATGACGGACATTAAGAAGTTTATCATCGAGAAATGTTTTTGAGACGGTATCCATGACCCACAATTCACCGGTATCTGCACCCGCAACAGAAATATGATAAACAAAGTATTTGTTATTCTTGGAACGACCAACGGTTTGGGCTTTTGTTGTTCCATCCTCTGAAAGTGCATTCGGGTCGAAGAATAACTCCGCTTCTCCATCCAATGTTCTTTTGCGATAAATGACCCATTGATTCTGTAAACCGTCATTCTTGGAAAAGTAATACCAATCCCCCCATTTGACAGGTCCACCTTCCTTTTTGTACTTGTTCAGTTCCAATAGTCTATCAAGTATTGTCTTTCTATCTGCATATTCATCGAGTATTGATTCCGTAAGCTTGTGTTGCTCCTTTACCCAGGCTTCGGTTTCTTCAGAATGGTCATTTTCAAGCCAACGATAGGGATCCTGCAAGTGTACGCCGAATATTTCCTCTGAAACATTTTCTTGTTTTGTTTTAGGATATTTCATATTAACTCCTTCCTTAAATTGTATTGGTCTGAATGATTGCAATAATTGTCAAGCTGTTGTTCTTCCTTGAAGAAAAACAATATGATTGAGGAGGGTAATGCTTTCATAATCTTTATTTTGCATCACCCTTTTTTACCCTTGACAGTATGGCAGGTACTCCATAAATAGGAAAACTTTAGAATTGGTTGAGGTATATGAAAAAACATTTGGCTACATTTATTCGCTTTCACAGTCTGGAAGATCACTTCTACAGGATCTTCCGAAAGTATAATCCTGTAGCAAAAAGAGGAGTCATACTGGTAGAAGTCTCTGCTTTTACCTCAACATTGACACCGCTCCATTAACCTATCGTTCACACCCTCCCTTTATCGTGTGTATCTGGTTGGCAAATTGCCCTATAATCTAACACTTGTTTTATATTAATGGAGTTGTAAAAATGCAAGCACTCGGAAGACAAATTCTGGTCGAATATTACGATTGTAATCCGGATATTCTCAAGAACGTTCAAATCATAGAAAAAGCCATGGTTGATGCCTGTAACATGGCACAAGCGACTGTGGTCACTCAAACCTTCCACGAATTCAGTCCCTTTGGTGTCAGCGGTGTAGTCGTTATCGCTGAATCTCATGTTGCTATTCATACTTGGCCTGAATATCGTTATGCAGCCGTCGATATCTTCACCTGTGGCGAAACGATACAGCCCTGGATACTCTTTGAGCATTTGAAGAAGATACTCGATAGCAAGCACTACAGCAACATGGAGTTGAAGAGAGGTTTATTCGACCTGGGTGATAAGAAACTCCAGCATAAGCCGGATATGGAATCGACGGAACAACCGGCGATTGGGAACTGATATGGAACTCTGGTTTACGGAAAAGCATACCAAGACCAGAGGTCTATCCTTTCAAATCTCGAAGACTCTGCATCATGAGGAAAGTCCGTTCCAGGTAATGGACATTGTCGAAACCCCTGATTTCGGTCGTGTCATGCTCCTGGATGATGTCGTAATGGTTACAGATGTTGATGAATTCGTTTACCACGAGATGATCACGCATGTTCCTTTATTTTCACATCCCAATCCCAAGCATGTACTCATCATTGGCGGAGGTGATGGCGGTACGTTAAGGGAAGTCTGCAAGCATCACCTGGTACAGACAGCCACACTCATCGAAATCGATTCCATGGTGATCGAGGGAGCGAAGGCATATTTCCCGCGTATCGCAGAGGGTTTCAAATCTCCTAAGGCGCAGGTGATTGTCGACGATGGTATCAAGTTTCTCAAGGAATGCAAGACAAAGTACGATGTCATACTCATAGATTCCACAGACCCTGTGGGACCGGCAACAGGTCTCTTTCGAAGTGAGTTTTACCAGGATTGCTTCAATGCTCTGAACGATGACGGCATACTGACAGTTCAGTCCGAAAGTCCATATATTCCAGACCTTGTACCCATTATCCGTGATATGAACCAGAACCTGTCAGCCATCTTCCCTATCGTCAGGATGTACCTTGCTTCGATCCAGACATACCAGGCAGGTTTGTGGTCATTCCAGATTGCAAGTAAAAGATATGACCCAATCATGGATTTCCAGGAATCGGTCTATTTGAATGATGGATTGCAGTTACAGTATTACAATAAGGAATTGCACAGAGCGTGCTTCGCTCTTCCGGAATTCGTACTCAATATCATAAAATAAGAAACTTATTTAACCCCTTCCCATTTCACGTCTGTAATATCCTTGATAAAGGTAATCAGGGAATCCGGCTCCGTCGCATAAGCACGAATCAGGAATGTTCGTTTGTGCACAGGCGATGATAATTCAAATCTCACTGGTTTACGGTTCATAAAAACATCACAGTAATAATGGAAACAAATACGCTGATTGGTCTGATCCAATATTTCACAGAGTGGATCGATTGATTTTCCCTGTTCGAGACCCGTTAAAATGCGATAGGGTTCATTCGCATGAATGATACGGTAATCAATAGGCTCACCATGTTCATCCCGCAGACATTTGACAAAGGCAGCTCCAATATCGATATCCTCAAAGAGTTTCAGGAAATCGCTTACTCTATCAGCCAGTCTCTGCTGCGCTGCTTTTCTTTCAGTTATATCAGTTATAAAAGTGTAATAGTATTTAACCTTACCTTCCTGACCCTTAGCTGATTGAATGGATAATTCGATGGGAATGCGTTTACCATCCTTCCTGATAAATTCCTTTTCGTAAGTCACTGTCTGCCCGGTTTGAAATAACTTCTGTAGATTCTCCATTTCAATTTCTTTCCATTCAGGAGGAGTAGTATCCTGAACCCAATCTGTCTTTGTAATATCTTCTGGGGTGAGTCCTGTAAGATCACAATAAGCTTGATTATAAAGAATGACTTTCCCGTCTGCCAAACCAACTGCCATTGGCAAGCTCGATTGTTGCACAAGTTCTGCAAGAAGTAGTTTCTCATCTTGCACTTCCTTTAGTTGCTCTTGAACTTTGCGCATATCCGTCACATCATGTACGATTCCCGAGACTTTCAGGGGATTACCATTATCATCCAAAATGAGTTTCGCTGTAGCAATCACATAACGTTGGGGAGAGCCATCCGCAGGATGGATGATTCTTTCAGATATATACTCACCTTTTTCATGGAGTTGATTGAGCATATCTTTTTCTACATTCAGCCAGTCATCAATAACGGATGTGATCAAGGAATTATGTAGTTCACCCGTTTCTCTATCATATCCCCAAATATGAAGCGCTTCTTTTGTTGCCCAGGCAAATTCTGAATCAAGATAACGTTCCCACAGACCAACATGACCATAAGATTGGGTAACACGTAACCTTTCATTTGCTTCAGCTAAGTTCTTTTGTGTTTTCTTGAATTCAGTAATATCGTGAATCATGGCAAAAAAGCGCTTTCGATTGTGATTGATTTTTGCAGCAGATACAGTTAAAGCAACCCAGATAAATTTGTCGGATTTGGTCATGTATCGGGTTTCCATTGTGAAATTGCTAATTTCGCCTGACAATAATTGATTGGCTTCATCCCTTTTCTTATCTATATCATCAGGATGTGTGATTGCCTTTACATTCAACTCTAATAGCTCTTCACGAGAATATCCAAGGATTTGG
>Ga0116171_10002685_pt1 | contig 16755 bp, 14 predicted proteins | sample AD_JPNHW2_MetaG_FD_89798 | JGI IMG/M metagenome (GOLD analysis project Ga0116171, IMG submission 89798) | Active sludge microbial communities of municipal wastewater-treating anaerobic digesters from Japan - AD_JPNHW2_MetaG | ecosystem: Engineered > Bioreactor > Anaerobic > Digestate | place... | reverse complement strand
ATTCGAGGTGGAGCGCATGTTCGCTGTCGCAGAGGGTGTCGCCGGTTTTGGTGAATTTCATCCCGATGAGGGCAACAATGTCCCCGGGACCGGCTTCGCTGATTTCTTCGCGGTCTTTGGCGCGTATTTTCAGTATCCGGCCTGTACGTTCATATTTTCCTTTGGTAGAATTGAGCAATTGCATGCCGCTCGTAATCCGCCCCGAATAGATTCGGATAAACGTCTGTTGCCCGACAAAAGGATCGTGGATGAGTTTAAAGGCAAGGGCAGCAAAAGGCTCTTTGACAGATGGGTTGCGGCTTTTGGTCTTTTCAGGGTCATCAACGTCGAAACCTACCACGGCGCCAATGTCAATAGGCGAGGGAAGCAGTTCTACAACAGCGTCAAGCAGCAGCTGGATACCTTTGTTCTTATAGGCAGCGCCGCAAAATACCGGTGTGATGAGCAGTTTCAGCGTTGCTTCGCGGGCAGCTTTTTTAATGAGATCGGCAGGAATATCTTTTTCCTCGAAATACAACTCCCTGATTTCTTCATCGTAGTCGCCGAGTTTTTCTACCAGCGCCATACGGTAGTCCTCACTTTGCTGCCGGTATTCATCGGGGATTTCTATTTCTTTGCTCTGGTTGCTTTCATCAAACACGTAGGCTTTACGCTTAATGATGTCGATGATCCCGTAAAAATTCTCTTCGGCGCCCATGGGGAGCTGAAATGGCAGGGCTTTGGCATCCAGGTATTTATTCATCATGTTTATCACATCGCTGAAACAGGCTCCCGTGCGGTCCATTTTATTGACAAAGCCGATGCGCGGCACTTTATAACGGTTGGCCTGGTTCCAGACGGTTTCTGTCTGCGGCTCCACACCCCCGACAGCGCAAAAAACGGCGACCATGCCGTCGATCACGCGCAGTGAACGTTCAACTTCTATGGTAAAATCCACGTGGCCCGGAGTGTCAATGATGTTGATCTGGGCATCTTTCCACTGGCATGAAATGGCTGCCGAGGCGATGGTGATGCCGCGCTCCTGTTCCTGTTTCATAAAGTCCATGGTGGCCTGCCCGTCGTGGGTTTCGCCGGGTTTACGGGTTACGCCTGTAAAAAACAGTATCCGTTCGGTAACCGTGGTTTTTCCGGCGTCAATATGAGCGGCAATGCCGATGTTTCTGAGTTTGGTCAATGACATGATGTGATAATATTAGTTAAGAAGTCATAATTCATTCCGCCCCGATAACTGTCAGACAGTTTTAATGGTGGCAACATTACTTTTAAAATTATAAAATTGGCTTAAATCCAACGGAGACAATGCTTCTGGGGAAAAAGAGCAAATTTTTTGCAAAGGTAAGAATTTTTTTAAAATTTATCCCGACCTATTCATAAATAAATGAAAAGGCAATTTATGAATGAGCATTGTAGGCAGCAGGTTAGGTAATCCCTGCTATTAGCAGGCAATCCGGCAAAGAAAATAATTGAACATCCTCGAATTTACTTTGGTAGAAGAGCATTTTTGACGCAAGCGTAACGAAAAAATTGGCGTTTTCTTACAAACACTAATTAATTGTTAATAATTTATTAAATTAGCACTGCAAAATCATTTGTTATATAATTTGATATTGAATACAAATTGGCGCTGCGAATTATTATTAAAATCATAGTAAATCCACACAGAAACCCTATTAATTAATTATAAACGAAAAACATGAAAACGCTCAAAAATAAAATTCTTCAATTGATTACGGCAATATATTGCATTTTGTATTTTATTGGCTTTATTGCTCCGTTTTTTACAGGGGAAATGTCACTATCATCAACGGAAGATATTACAATTCTCATCGCATTTCTTTTCTTTTTCTGCGGTTTTGTAATATCATGGTTCAATGTCAAAGCAGGGGGGTATTTGTTACAGGCATGGGTCATTTTGATATGGGTATTTGGCTTATTTTTATGGCCTGATGCTGATATGGTCATGATACTTTCAGTTCCGGTGCTTGTAATCGGAGTCTTCCTGAACAGAAAGGCTTACCTGAAATCTGAAAAATCAAAAGCCGGCAGTCAGAAAGATTGGAAATATACCCTTCACCTCTTCCTTCATAATTATGTTTTCCTGTACCTATTGGTTGTTGCCGGAGACCTTACACGCGGAAAACACTATGATTATCTCAGTATGCCTTTCATTTTGTTTCCGGTATTATTAATTCTTTTTTTTGCCGGGGTTGCATTGTCGTACAGAAAGGAATTTATTGCAGGAATTATTTTTATTCTTTGGTATATTATTGTAGTTATAGGTTCGCTTCTTTATTTTGAATTTTATAATACCGGCCCCTGGTTTGCTGCCGGCATCACTGTTTTACTCCATGGAATACTGTATTTGGTTTATCATTTTAAATTTAAGGCCAGCAGTCAGGGTTAATCGATGTTCATTATTCAAAGAGTATAAAATTTAAAATGATTTAAGAATCCGCCACGGCGGATGACTAACGATTTCAGATTTTAGATTTTAGCGTACTTCATAAATCATCATTCGTTGATCGATGTTCATTATTCAAAGAGATTTATGTATCGGCGGCGGAAGATTATCGATTTATTGTTTCAGAACTGAGCGCACTTCATAAATCATCATTCCCTGCTGGTAGGCAGGGAATCTCATTGTTTCTTTTTATTTCAATGGGCTGAATAGTTACAAGTTGTTGAATAAATGTTAAAAAAGTTTTCAATAAATTTTTATTTTAATACATTGTTTTGTTAATTTTGGACTTTTATTATAAATGCTTACAAATATTTGTAAATGTTTGTAAACGGATAATTATAGTTATGATGCTGAAATCCTGAAATTTATAATATAAGGATGGAATGTAAATGCACTAAAAGCTAAAGTAGAAATAACAGTAATAGGCTAACACAAATCTTAATTGTTAGCAACCATATTAAGAAACTACAATGAAATGTAAACTCTGTAAAGCAAATGACGCTGACCAAACAGGTTCTCATATTACTTCAGCATTTCTGCTAGCTTCTCAAATTGGGAAACGTGGAGAAGAACGTGGATTTCTTATTACGACCAATCCAGACCAAGACTATAGCCAAAATAAAAGTGACACAGTAATAAAAGAAGATTATATTTTTTGTCGTGGCTGCGAACGCAGACTCGGATTTATTGAAAGCATCTATGCAGCTGAAATAACATATAAAATAGAGCAAAAACAGTTTGAACAAAATTTCGAAATAACAAAACTTGAGAATGGGTATTATAGATATGAATGCAAGAGAATACATCCAATAGCTTTTCAACTGTTAATTCAATCGAACATTTGGAGAGCAAGCATTTCGAATCAACCACTATATAACCACTTCAAAATAAATGAAGATTTAGAAGAACGTATTCGTTTCAATTTGGATTTATTTTTACCTCTAATAATTGATTTTAAAATAGGACAAGCAGTTAAGGATTGGACAAACATGGTTAATAAATGCCTGGACTTATTTGATATCATTCCAATGGTAATTATTAAAGCTGAGAATATCGAAAATAAAGAAATGACTTATGAGTTTTTTGACAACGTTTCAAAAACTCCATTTCATAGTATACTCAATGAATATTTAATTTTCATCTTTGACAATTCATTAAAGTGGGACGATGATTTCTTCAACTTGAAAGGAGAATTTGATTTAGGTTCTGTCATGAACAATAAACTTAGTAATCCAATTATTGGTGTCATCCAGAATGAACGCTATTTTAAAATAATTGAAAAGATTCAAGCTTTAGCAGTTGAACTAAGACTACAGCAAATTGAAAAGCAAAGCATAGAGGCGCTATACAGACATGGCATTCCAATCACGCCGGAGACAGTTAAACAAATGGTTTTAAAGAAAGTTAATGAAATTAAATTATAAAAATGAAAATAATCACTGATTCCGAGCTCACGGATTTTTTGTCAAAAAAACCGTTATACGCCAAAATTCTTGTAGTTTCAGACTATGATAAGTATCATGAGAGTTATGTAAATCCACTAGATTATATTAATAAACCATTCAAATTCAAATGCCCTCGTGAAAAGGAAACTCAAACTTTCAAGACGTCCGTGTATTCAAATTATTTTGGAAGATATATTCATGAAAATACAGACGTTAACGCTATTCCAATGGAATTTGACGAAAATACAAGGTCATTTAATATGACTTTTCAACTTTCCGGTATTTGTCAATCATGCGGTGCGAAAATAGAGTTTTTAATAAATGCATATTCTGATAAGACTTGGGATGAGAGGGAAACAGGTGTTAATTCAGGCATTAACATATTTATTCAGAAAGTTGGACAATTACCATCTTTTGAAATTTCACCTGATAAAATTGTTGAGAAATATTTGACTGATGAAGATATTGTGAATTATAAGAAAGCTCTAATAAATCTCTCGGTAAGCTATGGTATTGGCGCTTATTCTTATTTCAGGAGAATAATAGAAAATGAAATTAAAAGAATAATTGAAGATATTTCAACAATTGACTTCGAGGGTGTCGATAAAATAAAAAAAGCAATGGAATCATATAAGATAGACCATCAAATGTCTAATTTGATTAATGTAGTAAATGATTTTCTTCCAAAATCTCTTATGGAATTAGGTGACAATCCCATTAAGTTACTATATGCACAGTTATCAGAGGGCATTCATGCTTTTAGTGATGAACAATGTCTTAAAAAGGCTGAATTGATTGATAAAGTCTTAACTTATGTAATCAAAAAAGTAAATGAAGAAAAATATCAACTATTAGATGTTAAAGAAGCAATGAAAAAGTTAAAAAATGGTTGCTAACAAAAAAATTGCAGGAATTGAAAAAACTCCTGCAATTTTCTAACCATTATTTACCATTTTAAAAAACAGAAACAAACTACGATAACATGAAAATAATATCTTTATTCAACAACAAAGGTGGCGTTGGCAAATCGACGCTGGCGTTTCATCTTTCTAACATTTTAGCGGAAATGGGACATAAGACTCTTATGATCGACCTTGACCCTCAATGTAATTTAACAATTTGTGGAATGGACGAGGAGGCATTACACACAATTTGGGCAGAAGAAGACCCTTTTATTGATGATTTTGAAACTTCAATAAAGCGTATGGCAGCAGAAGAATATGATGCATTTCTTAAAAGACCAAGAACGGTTCATTTTTTATTAAAGCCAGCAGAAGATGGACAGGGAGAATTAACCAAAACGCCGCCTCCTGTGCAATTAAGAGATAATTTAGATTTAATTCCTGGACGATTGACAATCCATAAATTCGAAAATAAGATTTCTGAAAGATGGAGTGGTTCATATCTTGGAGAATCCCTTTCTATTAGAACTATCACTAATATTAGGTCAATTGCTGAGGAATATGCAAGAATATATCATTATGATTTTGTAATCATTGATACTTCTCCAAGTTTAGGATCATTAAATAAAGTAATCATTTCAACTGTTGATGGTTTTCTTATTCCTGCCTTACCGGATATGTTTTCAATGTATGGAATAAGAAATATTGGAAGTGCTTTGAGACAATGGAGTAAAGAATTCAATACAATCTATGGATTGATTTCTGACGATAAGCGAACTAAATTCCCAACTAATTTTGTAAGGTTTTTAGGTTATACAATTTATAATGCAAGAAAATATACTGGAATAACACCTTGGGATTTAGCTCTAGCTCATTACAATTATGCACAGCAAATACCTGCAACAATTGAAGAGTATATAAGTCTTGAAGTTCGCAATCATTTGACACCAGAACAAGCAAATAACCCAATCGGAATGACTTCCGTTATGCATTCACATAACACATTACCTAATATGGCTCAAAAGTATAAACATCCTATTTGGCAAATACCAAGTCTTACTAATTTAGACCCTAGTGATAGGCCAACAATTATGGGTAATAGAGCGATTTATGAAGCGACCAAAGGAAATTATATCGCATTTGCTACAAGTTTTTTAGAACGTACTAACACTTTAACTTAATTTGCCATGTGCCAAGAAATAGACGAAGCAGTAGCAGCTTATCTTGAGAAGCAGTTTGAATATGAACAGTTTTTGGCTGGTGTCCTAGTATTCTTCCAAAAACATCCACAGCTTAATAAGGCTCCTCTACCTATAATACATTCAATAAAATCAAGATTGAAAGATCCAACTCATCTTAAAGGGAAACTTCTAAGAAAATTACAAGATGGGAAGACAATTACAAAAGATAATATTTTTACAGAGATAACGAATTTTATTGGTGTTCGTGTTTTGCATCTTTATCAAGATCAATTTCCAGAAATTAATACAGCTATTAATAATAAAATTGAAACTGGTGATTGGCTTTTTGTTGAACAACCCAAAGCTTTCACATGGGATCCAGAATCAGTACATTTCTATAAAAGCTTAAATGTACTAACTGAATTAAGAGATACCTATTATACGAGCATTCATTATTTAGTTAAGCCTAACAATCATAATTCAATTTGTTGCGAGATTCAAGTTAGAACTTTGTTTGAAGAAATTTGGGGTGAAATAGACCACACAATAAATTACCCTAATCCGACAGACAGCATTGCATGTAGAGAACAACTTAGGGTTTTATCAAAGTTGGTTTCGACAGGAACTAGACTTGCGGACTCTATATTTAGATCAAAAACTGACCATGAACAAAAGAAAAACGGCATATAATCGAGTAGACGGCCTCGCCAGTAGTTAACTGACGAGGTGCGCCTCTCACACCACCATACGTGCGAGTCTCGTATACAGTGGTTCATTAAATCCGATATCCATCGGATGTGGAGCTACACCCCTGAATAATTATTCATCAAAACTCCGCTATAATTTGCCAATGTTGTAATTTTGCCGAAACCCGGCTTATGAAACCGCTGCACAGGCAAATTCTTTTATCGTTTTTCAGGCAAGTATTGTTTTGGCTGATCGTATTTGATTGTTCCCGCCTGGTTTATGCCGTTTACAACCTTGCTTATCTCAAAGGGGTACATTTTACCGGGTTTTTAGGCGTATTTGTTTATTCGTTACCCCTCGACATCTCGGCTATATGCTATATCATGGCCATACCGTTTTTTATCACGGCGGTACAGAATTTCTATTCTTCACGCTGGCTCCACATCATCAGCAAGGTGTATGTCTTTATTATTTTGCTGGTAATTGTCGTGGTCACCACCGTTGAAGCCGGCGTTTACAGCGAATGGAAAACCAAGCTGCATTACAAAGCCCTGATGTATCTGGCGCATCCGCAGGAGATAACGGGCACCGCGCAAACCGGGCAGGCCGTGCTGCTCATTTCACTCATCGTGTTACAAATGGCATTGTATTATTTCATCTACCTGAAGTTTTTTTTCCGGCGTATCATAGTTGAAAAAAGGAATATCATCTTTTCTGCAGTGTTCATCATCCTTATGCCCGGGATGTTGTTTCTCGGCATGCGCGGCGGCTGGCGGCAGATACCCATCAACCAGAGCCAGTCGTACTATTCGAAAAACGCCCTACTGAACCTCGTCTCCGTAAATTCATTGTGGAACCTCGGGAACAGCATTATGCAAAACTATAATATGCTGGATAAAAATCCATATCATTATTATGACGATAAGGATGCCCGTAATACCGTCAGGCAGCTTTTTGAGCCCTGCAATGATTCTACGGCGCTGATCCTGAAAACCGGCAAACCCAACGTGGTGATGTTCATACTGGAAGGCTGGTCGGCCGATCTCATTGAAAGCCAGGGCGGAGAAAATGGCATCACGCCGTTTTTTCACGAACTGGAAAAGAACGGGGTGCTGTTTACAAACATTTACGCCAGCGGCACACGTTCGCAGGAGGGCATGGCCGCCATTTTTAGCGGCTTTCCGTCGCTGGGCATTACCGCCCTGACGCAGCAACCCGAAAAATACAGCAAGCTGCCCGGCCTGATCAGAAAGATGAAAGATGACGGGTATTTTAGCTCATTTTATTTTGGCGGCCAGCTGATCTATGGAAATATCAAGAGTTATATGGTAAATAACGGCATCGACAAGCTGGTTGAGGGCGACGATTTTCCGTCGTCTATGCCGCGCGGCAAGCTGGGTATACATGATGAATATACGTTTCCGTATTTCTTAAACGCGCTTAACAGCCAGCAACAGCCGTTCTTTTCTTCCATTTTTACGCTCAGTTCGCATTCGCCCTATGATTTTAATATGAAAGAGGTGTTTTCGTGGCCGCAATATGAAAAACCTTTTGTAAACTCTGCCTATTATGTCGACAAGTGCCTCGAAAGCTTTTTCCGGCAGGCGAAGCAGCAAAGCTGGTATTCAAATACCTTGTTCGTGCTGATTTCGGACCATTGCCATGGATCATACCGTAATTACGATTTTTGTTCTGCCGATTACCATAAGATTGTGATGCTGCTTTGCGGCGATGTCATTAATGATGAATTCAAAGGAAAGAAAGTTGAAAAAATTGGTTGCCAGCATGATTTTCCTGCGGTATTGTCGGCACAGTTGGGGCTTAAGCATTCTGATTTTTCCTGGAGCAAAAACCTGTTGCAACCCGGTTGTCCGGAGTTTGCTTTTTATGCTTTTGATAATGGTTTCGGGTGGGTGAGGCCCGGCGGTTACCTCACTTTTAATGCAGGAGCTAACAGCAATTGCATGCTTGAGATTGATTCCACCGGCCATCTGACGGAAGAGGAGCTGGCCCGGCAGGCTAAATCATTTATGCAATGTGCTTTTCAGCAATACATGGATTTTTGATCATTGCTGCAGGGGAAATATTAATTTTTGCAGCAACACCACCGACATCCTATGTGTCCCTATGTGCCTGATGTGTCTATGTGGTAAAAAAAACGGCTAAATCTTTCTCGCGGAGACGCAAAGACGCGAAGTATTATCGAATTAAATGACATCCTATGTGCCCCTATGTGCCTACTGTACCTATGTGGTAAAAATACCGGCTATATCTTTCTCGCCAAGACGCAAAGGCGCAAAGCCCCAAGGCATTATAGAAATAAAGGATAAACTATGTGGCCCTATGTGTCTACTGTACCTATGTGGTAAAATTAGGGCTATTTATTTCTCGCCAAGACGCAAAGGCGCAAAGAACCAAGGCATTATAGAAATAAAGGATAAACTATGTGTCCCTATATGCCTACTGTGTCTATGTGGTAAAAAGGAAGGTAATTCTATAGATTCGCGCAAAGACACTATCCCCCGTAGCATTTTCGTTGATCTAAAAGACCGGCTGCAAAGCCAAATATACTTTACTACTACCTAAGACAACCCTCTCCAAAAAAAGGCAAGCATCAACAGTGCAGTTTCGGAATATATTACGTCAAACTTATGTGAAAACCGACATTAAAGTTTTAATTGATTACAATATATTTTATAGAATTTAGTTTTAGTAATCTAAAAATAACTAATTTTGCACCATGTTAAGATTTTCACGCCTGCTAATTATCTGTATCTCTTTGCTATCAAGTGTTCTGTTTGTTTCATGCAGCGAATACAGATCAGTATTAAAAAGTTCCGATATCAGGCTAAAATATAAAACAGCTGTTTCGCTATACGATAAAGGTGATTATCATCGTGCTATGCAGCTTTTTGATGAACTGCTCATATATTACCGTGGAACCGATACCTCGGAAAAGATCAATTATTATTACGCCTATTGCTATTTTGGCGAAGACGATTACTTACAGGCAGGATATTATTTCACCAAATTCACTTCGACATTTCCCACAAGTAAATATGCCGAAGAATGTAATTATATGTCAGCTTATTGCCAGTATCTTTTTTCGCCCGAATTCGGCCTCGATCAAACCATTTCCGTTGACGCCATCAAAGAGTTTCAGCTTTTCATCAATCAATATCCTAAAAGCACCAGGGTGGCCAAATGCAATGAGATCATCGATGAACTCCGCGATAAATTAGAGAAGAAAGAGTTTGAAATCGCCAAACTGTATTACAAAATTGAAAGTTACCAGGCATCCTATATCGCGTTTAAAAATGTGCTGAAAGATTATCCCGATTCAAAACATAAGGAAGAAATATATTATTACATGCTCTTGTCGAGCTACCAGTATGCCATCAACAGCATTGAAACCAAGAAGCAGGAAAGGCTTGAAATTGCCAGGGACGCATATAATTCGTTCAATGCAACTTTCCCGGTTTCCGATTATGGCAAAGATGCCAAATCCATCATGAAAAACGTTGAAAAAGAATTATTGAAATATACCGAAAAAGATAAAAAACTGATTTAGAATTAAATATTGATTATGGACTTCAAAAAATCAAAAGTGGGAACATTAGCGGTTACCAGGAATATCAGTGATTTCACTAAAGAAACAGGTAACATTTACGAAACAGTGGTCATACTTTCCAACCGTGCTAATAAAATTGCGTCGGAGTTAAAAGAAGAACTGAACAGTAAAATTGAAGAGTTTTCTACAACAACGGATAACCTGGAAGAAATCTTTGAAAACCGCGAGCAGATAGAAATTGCACGTTATTACGAGCGGCTCCCCAAGCCAACACTTGTGGCTATCAACGAATACCTCAATGGAAAGTTATACTTCCGCAACCCTATGAAGGAAAACCCGACCGATTTTTGATAAATACCCATGCTTAAGGGGAAAAAAATATTAATCGGGATTACGGGAAGCATTGCCGCTTATAAAATTCCCATACTGGTTCGCCTGTTGAAGAAAGAAGGGGCGGAGGTGCAGGTGGTGGTTACGCCTGTGGCAAAAGACTTTGTCACGCCTTTGACTTTGTCCACGTTATCGGGTTCTCCGGTGTTATGCGAAGGTTTCGACCGGCTTGACGGAAAATGGCACAGCCATATTGAACTGGGCAGCTGGGCTGATATTTACCTTATTGCCCCGGTGTCGGCCAATACGCTTGCCAAGATGGCTAACGGGCTGGCTGATAACCTGCTTACGGCAACTTTCCTGGCGGCAAAATGCCCGGTATTCTTTGCACCGGCAATGGACCTTGACATGTATAAACATCCCGCCACTCAAAACAATATCAGAACCATATGCTCCTTTGGCCATCATCTGATTGAGCCTCGTGAAGGAGAACTGGCAAGCGGTTTATGCGGGGCGGGCAGGATGGAGGAACCCGAAAAAATTGTTGAAGTACTTGACAGTTTTCTAAAAAAAAAAGAAGTTTTAAAAAATAAAAATGTCCTGGTAACGGCAGGGCCGACGTACGAGCATCTGGACCCTGTCCGCTTCATCGGCAACCATTCATCAGGGCTTATGGGCTTTGAAATTGCCTCGGCATTTGCCGAACGCGGCGCACGGGTAACGCTGGTGACAGGCCCCGTGAATCTGAATATTTCTCATCCGGCCATACATCGTGTTGATGTGGTTACTGCTGAAGAAATGTACCGGTATTGTACCAAAGTCTTTCCGACATGTGATATCACGGTAATGGCTGCCGCCGTTGCTGATTACAAACCTGCGGAGTTTTCGGAAAAGAAAATAAAGAAATCTGATGCGTCACTGTCTGTTAAGCTGGTAAAAACACCGGATATCCTCGCATCGCTGGGCAAGGTGAAAAAGAAAAACCAGGTTTTAGTTGGTTTTGCACTGGAAACTGACAATGAAAAAGAAAATGCAATAAAGAAACTCAAAAATAAAAACCTGGATTTTGTCGTTATTAATTCCCTGAAAGATCAAGGAGCCGGATTCAAACACACGACAAACAAGATAACTATCGTGGATAAAAACCTAACGGCAACGATGTTTGATCTTAAATCAAAAAGAGAGGTTGCAAACGATATAGTCAACGAAATCATTAAATTAAGAAATAAATAAACATGAAAAAACTCATCATTTTAGCTTTTTTGATTTTTTCGGTGAACATCGGCAGGTCGCAGGAACTATTTTGTTCAGTATCTGTTAACTCGGCCCAGATAGGGGGTAGCGACCGTACCGTGTTTGACGAAATGCAAAAAGCGATCATGGAGTTTCTCAACAACAGGAAGTGGACGGGTTATACATACAGGCAGGAAGAAAAGATTGAATGCAGCATTTTCATTAATATCAGCGAAAGAACCTCGGATGTTGAATTTAAAGGAACCATGCAGGTGCAATCGCGCAGGCCGGTGTTCAACACGTCATACAATACGCCTATGCTGAATCTTGTTGACAAGGATATTTCTTTTAAATACATTCAGAACCAGGCCCTCGACTATGACGACAACAACTACCTGTCGAATCTTACTTCTTTGCTGGCTTATTATGCATACATCATCATTGGTGTCGATTTCGATTCATACACGATGAAAGGCGGTTCACAATATTTTACCAAGGCGCAGAATATTGTTCAGCTTGCTCAAAATGCGGCTGACAAAGGTTGGAAATCATTCGAGAGCAGGAAAAACCGTTACTGGCTTGTCGAAAACCTCTTAAATGATTCATACAGTGGTTTCAGGGAATGTCTGTATTTGTATCATCTGAAAGGTCTTGATGCCATGAAGGACAATATAGAAAACGGCAGAACCTCAGTGATTTCTGCGATGGAAAAGATGCAAACCGTGGTGAGGGGAACACCCAGCCTGTATTTTACAACGGTTTTTATGGATACCAAGCGCGACGAGATCATCAACATATTTTCGCAGGCACCTTCAGGCGATAAGCCAAGGATTGTCGATATCTTAAAAGAGATCGATCCTGCACATTCCGGCGATTTCAATACCAAGATACTGAATGCAAAGTAAACCCTGCTGATTATGCTTTCGCATCTTTCCATCTCTAATTATGCATTGATAGATGCTATCGAGGTGGATTTTTTTGCAGGTTACACGGCCATCACCGGCGAAACAGGCGCCGGAAAATCCATCATACTTGACGCCTTGGCGCTGATACTCGGCCAGCGGGCCGATATACAGTCACTCAACGACAAGGCAAAAAAATGTGTGATTGAAGGCACATTCATGATCGAAAAGTACAACCTTCAGCCTTTTTTTGAAATCAATAATCTTGATTTTGACAAAACATTATTGCTCAGGCGCGAGATCAACCCCGAGGGCAAATCACGGGCTTTCATCAATGATACGCCGGTATCGCTGGGGCAGATGAAGGAGCTCGGTGAAAGGCTTGTCGATCTTCATTCACAACATCAGACCCGCCTGATCAATGATGAGGATTACCAGCTTCTGGCCATCGACAGCTATGCCGACATTTCTGAGCAGGTAAAGAATCACGGGAAACTCTTTGACGAATACCGCGAAAAGAAAAAAGACCTGCAAAAGCTTATTGAAGCCGAAAAGCAAGCCAATGCCGATGCAGGCTATTTCAATTTTTTGTTCAGCGAACTTGAAACTGCCGGGCTGAAAGAAAATGAACAGCAGGAACTGGAGCAGGAACTGGAATTGCTGAATCATGTTGAGCAGATAAAGTCGGTCCTTGACAAAGCGGTGTTCGCCCTGGGTAGTAGCGAAGATAATCTGAATCAGCAGCTGAACGCTGTGTACAGCCAGCTTGCGCAAATATCGAAATTCGATGTCCGGCTCGAAGAAAATGTAAAACGCCTGCAAAGTGTTTGCATAGAGCTCAAAGACATCACTTCAGAGCTTGAAAATATAGGTGAAAAAGTCAATTATTCGCCTGAACGCTTTGAAACAATTTCACAACGGCTTAACGAGATTTACCACCTTCAGCAGAAACACCGCGTAAATACTGTTGGTGAACTGCTTGATATAAAAAATGAACTGGACCGGAAGCTTCAGAATATTTCATCTCTTGAAACCGAAATAAAAACGCTGGAGTTGCTCATCGGCAAAACGGAAAGTGAGTTGCAACATTCGGCAGCCGGCATTTCATCAGGAAGAAAAAAGGTTTTTAAAGAAATTGAGGGAAAGGTTGTCGGCATCCTCCAGCAGCTGGGTATGCCCAATGCACGGATAAAGATTGAACATGAGCGCTCGCCACAAATCCATGCCACAGGTTCGGATGTGATCAGATTTACATTCAGCGCCAACAAAGGTTCTGATCTGAAAGAGATTGACCGTATTGCTTCCGGCGGCGAATTATCAAGGTTGATGCTGGCTATAAAATCAATTATTTCACGCAAAAGATTATTGCCGACCATCATTTTTGATGAGATTGACAGCGGGGTTTCCGGCGAAGTAGCATCAAAAACCGGCGCCATCATGAAAGACCTTGCCCGTGATATGCAGGTGATTTCCATCACGCACCTGCCGCAAATTGCCGGTAAAAGCGATTACCATTACCTTGTGTACAAGAAGGAAGAGAAGAATGCAACCTATTCGCGTATCAGAATACTGAAACCGGACGAAAGGGTGGAGGTGCTTGCCGAAATGCTTAGTGGCAGTAATGTTACCGATGCTTCGATAAAAACGGCAAAACAACTGCTGGGGTGAAAAAATTTACAGGGATGCAACACCACCCAACATATTTAAATTTCATACACGACATTTGCGAAGGTGAATAAGCATTATTTTTTTATAATATTTTTTTTTCTTCTGATGCAGGGCATTCCAGGAAGAGTTGAAGCTCAATCCAGGGATACCGTCATAAACAAATTTGCTGTTAAAGCCGACCTTGTCCCTTTGTATTTTGATATTTTTGATAATCGTGAACAGGCCAGGATAGGACTGGATTTTGAAATGAATATCGCGAAGCGCTCTTTTATTTCGTTTTATTGGGACATGGGCCTTTATGATCATTATTCCTTTATCAAATATTATGATTTTTTCAATCAGGGTCCGGGATTTTATTCGGTTGAACAAAAAATAAAAATAACAGGTTTCCATTTCATGCCTGCATATAATTATTATTTCTGGCATTCAAAAGTCAAGAGCCATCAGGGAATGTACGCAGGAGGCATCCTCGATATTAATTATTACCGCAGGTTGTACGATGTATACAACTCTAATTTGGATGAAACAAATTCCGGAAAAAATCATCAGTTCAGAATGGGCGCGGGATTGAGCCTTGGTGGGAAATATTGTTTTGGTTCACAATTTTTCGTTGAAATCAAAACTTCTTTTCTTGCAAAAATATTCAAAGTAGCTTCAGATAAAGACATACAAGTTGTTAAGCCCATCAACGCTCAATGGGTCGATATAAAGAACAATTTCTGGTGGGTATCAAATCTAAACCTGGGTTATGCATTTTAAACAAAATAGAATCCGGCTTTTTGTCTTCTTTATTTTTATTCTTTTGCTGATACAGGCCTGTAGTAAAAGGGAAGAAATTTCAGATGATGACTATTTCGGAACTAAAGTAATGATACTTGGCCATCGCGGAATGGGTGAAATGTACCGGTTCCCGGGCAACACGCTTCAGGCTATTATGCCTGCTCTTGCTATTGGTACCGACGGCTGTGAAGTTGATGTTCAAATAACGAAAGACACCGTTCTTGTGCTTTATCATAATTTGTTGCTTGATTCAAGGACAACATGTTCCGGCCGGGTTTATGAATCAAACTGGGCTGAGTTGCAGCAATGTCAATATAATGCCATACAAAATGGCATATATGTAAACTCCGTCGATTCGGTCTTTAGAAAAATCCCTGGCCTGACAAACCTGTACTTCTCATTCGATTGTACAAAGGTGGATACCGCCATTGATGACCAGGATCATTATCGCGGGCAATTACTGAGAGCTATTCAGCGGATATGTGAAAAATATCATATGTGTAACAATGTTTTTCTGGAAGGATATGGCGATTTGCTGGATAAAGCCCAAAGCCTTGGCATGACCAATAAACTATTCATATTTGGCAACCTTGATGAAAATACTATAAATTTTGCTGCTGAAAGGCATTACTGTGGGGTTTCAACATCCATTGATGCCCTAAATGTGGATACTGAGCTTGCCCATCAAAAAGGCCTGTATGTGATGACATGGTCGCCCGATAATTATGCGGAGAACAAAAAGGCGCTTCGGCGCAATGTTGACATCATTCAAACAGATGATCCGATTTCGATATTAAAGTTACTTAAACGGTATAATTACGAGTATATAATTCCCTGATTAATCCATAGACGTACTGCCACTTTCTACTTTGCCTGCCTGTCGAAGGCAGAAAAGGGCAATGCCGATGGTTTAAATAATATAGTCCCAACGAGTAAGACGAAGTTTGGACTATAAAATTTTCCAATCGGTTTAATCTGCTCATTAATAATAATGATTCCTATGCTAAGCTTTAGAAAACTCAAAAACGAAATCTGGTATTAATGATATATCTGTTCCGTCAACCTGTCTTTCCGATAAAGAATAATGATAATGATAATCAGGAGGTTTGTGTTTGCCCCCAATAAGCTTGTTATTATTTTTACACTTTCACTAAAAAATGTAGTATATTTGTTTTGATGAAAATATACAAATCATCTGTAACCAATAATTATTGACACACAAACAAACTGATATGAAAAGAATAATACTATTTACATTAATATTTATTTTTAATTACGCTTTTATACAGGCACAGGAAGACATAACAATTCCCTATTCAGGCTATGCCGTTCCAAAGGAACGTCCGGCAGGATATGAAAACCTCTCGGCGCCGGGCGCTTCGGGGGTTGATCGCGTAAAGATGCCCATACCGGGTAAATCCGGAATAAAATTAGTATATCCGGTGCTAATGATGCACGGTGTGAAAGGAATACCTGACCAATGGAATACCTTTACAGATTCTCTTGACGCTGTTTATGGTTTGACCTTTGGCGGACGCTTTGACTTTTGTTTAAACTATGATGGTAACAATTCTACGTCAAACCTGAATTTCTAT
>Ga0116171_10002683_pt1 | contig 16761 bp, 13 predicted proteins | sample AD_JPNHW2_MetaG_FD_89798 | JGI IMG/M metagenome (GOLD analysis project Ga0116171, IMG submission 89798) | Active sludge microbial communities of municipal wastewater-treating anaerobic digesters from Japan - AD_JPNHW2_MetaG | ecosystem: Engineered > Bioreactor > Anaerobic > Digestate | place... | reverse complement strand
GAAATCTGGATCTTTTTAGATTCCTCTACCTTTCTATTAATTATGCCTTCGCTTAAAGAGACATCGTGTTCTTTAGGGTCCATTGGAAAACCCCAAAGCCACACTTTGTCACCTTTTTCCCATGAATCGTTTATTGTAGAATCATTCAAATCAAAAAACAATCCTTGATAATTCAGGTCAATTTTTAGAAATGCTATATCATGTTCATCATCACTATAAATAACCGCTGCAGGAAAAGTCTTCTCCATATCTTTAAGTTTTACCGAAATACTTTCTGTTTTTTCCCCATCAATCTTAATTACATGAGCGTTTGTAATAATTATGCCATTTTGTGAAATTATAAACCCGCTACCATGAGATAGTTCAGGATATGCCATAGGAACCTTTTTACCATCATTAGTTTCTACAAATTGCGCATCCATCATACCAAAAGAATAAATCTTCACAGTAGCATCTTCCCAAAGCTCATGATTAATTTCTCCCAGAAGGTTACAAGAGAAAAGAAATAGCATTACAGGCAGTATCTGTTTCATTTTGCTTTACTCCGCATAAAAGATATTTCACAAACTTATATACGGATGCTTTTCAGTTTCCGGTCAGCATTTGTGATTTTTTCTGATGTTTTTTATTAATCTATTGATTTTATTGGTATATTTATCAGTTAAGTTTCATTGGCATATAGAGCATTTGCTCTGACATGTTGGCAATGCGACTCTTTTTGAAGCGAAAATATTGTCCTGACTCATTGTTCCGGCAAGAAATGATTCGCATTCTTCAGTTCTGTCAGTCGAAAAACTTACTCCGGCGACCACCAGCAGTTCAGCTTCACTGTCGGCACAGCTCATTCCGGTACTGCATGTTTTGTATTCAGTGAACGCATATGTGGAACTGGCAGTTTTATCCAATGCACTTGTGACATTTCCAAGAGAATCAAGGAAGCAGAACAGCAATTTGACTGAAAATCCTCCTGAAAGATTAACTGTTCCATTTATCGGAATTGTGCAGTAATTTCCTGATAAGTCACCGTTACCGGATGTAATATCAGACATTGTCACTCCGCAACTTTCATCACTTACAGTGTAACTTGCTGAAATTTCGAGAGTTATTAATGAATCCAGACCATCGAATCTGATGTTTTTCAACGATGGAACCAGAACATCACCGTCCAGAAGATCTTCATCCAGTTTTAAACCCGCCGCCGGAACACTGAATTCGGCATAATTGTCTTCAGATATAGTCATTCCGCCGTAACACCATGTTTTATCAAGCCTTTCAAGAGTGAGACAGTATTGCACCTGCTTTAAAAGCCTGCTACCGCAACGGGAATCGTCAATTTTTATTTTACCGCCATATAATCTGAGCGGGGCGGAACCTTGAACTCCTTTTACAACAGTATTGTTTTTTGAACATATTATCGCACCGTGACCGCCTGAAGTATCTTCCGTTACATTGCAGCAGCTCCCGTCCCAGGCAGAGCAGACTGTTCCGGACTGACATGTTTCAACAGCGTCTGCACCGCAAAAAAGCGTTTTCCATCCGGAACTTGCACAGGAATATCCGTCAACACACTGGTTAAAATCATTCAATTCCGGCAAAAGTGATCCGTTCCACGGAGCTGAATCAATAAAATTCAAAGATCTGACTTCCAGATCGGCGGATATTTCTGAAAGATCCCATTTTATACAGCTTTCCGATGTAATACAGTTCTCTATATCTACAGGAAGTGTTCCTGAAATATCAACTTCGTATGCTGATGCTCTGTCACAGCTTAAAAGAACCTTTTCTTCTGAAATGAAAGGGTGCTGAGTCCCGCCTATCCACTGCGAATCCATATCAGGACACTGGACAATCACACTCCTTACAGAACTATCCCTGCTGCATAAAATTATATCTTTTATGCCATCATATCCTGACGCTCTGTTATATACAAAAGCGATTTTGTTTCCTGAATCCGAAACTGAGGGACCTTCCTGAGTGTGCCCGTCAGAACCTGAACAAGCTATGGCAGTCTGATTTCCCCATGATGAAATTTCATCATCTCCGAAACTCAACTCACCAATAAATGTCTGACCGACATAATTTCCAGGCCAGAATGAAGCAAGTACACTTTCTCTTGAAGCAACAGACACAAATGTTTCTGCTGCGGCACATCCCATTTTTTCTGACGAAAGAAGCTCGGCTGTGCTGTTTTCAATATCCCATAGTGACAGTGCCGCCCTGTTCAGATTCGTGCAGACAGATGTTTCATCTTTGACCATATAACCGATCACAAGTCTGGTTTCGGAAATAAAATCACATTTGCTGATATAATTATACGGATAAAGCAACCCGCTAAAATCTACTTCGCCTGTTTTTTCAGGAGTTCCGGTTATTTTCCAGATTTCAAATTTTTCAGGAGAAACTTCCTTGTTCAAAATGGCGAGTTTATCTCCAGATGGACTCAGACATGCGGGAAATTCAGCATCATTAACAGCCTTGTCATAAGGAAACGCCATGAGTTTGACTACATTTCCGCCTCTTTTCGTTACAAGATACAGGCTTCTTAAACTTCCGGAAGTATGTGCTATTATGACAATTCTGTTACTGCCGTCATCAGCCGGAGAACCGGAATCAGCATCAGCATCATTGAGATCATCAGCATCTGTAATTAAATTGTCTGTATCCACGGGAATATTATCATCCGGGTTTAAAGAGTCGTCATCATTAATATCAGGATTTTCTGCTCTGTCAGTATCTGTTTTATCATTGTCAAAAACAGCCTCATCATCTATGTCATCTGCTGTGTCAGTATCATCCAGATCACCAGTGTCCTGATATTCCACAAAATCATCATGAGTATCAGTGTCATTATCACTCATACTGTATCCGGTATCATCATCTTCATCGGCAGTATCAAGAACCGATATGCAAAAACCGTCCGAACAAACCAATCCGTCACGGCAGGTTCCGTTCTCGAAGCATTCTTCCCCAAGTTTTCCCCGGTCACTTCTAAAAAAACCTGAACAGGCGGACAAAAACAGAAAACACACTGGAATTAAAGTTCTTTTCATCACCACTCACCATAAAATCCTGCAATAAAACCGTCTTTAACGGGAAACATATATACAGCTTCCCTTTTTTCAACCGTATCAGTTTTTCTGACAGCATCCCAGATAAGCATTGAAATCCCGAATACCGCTATTGAGCCTCCGGCGGCATATCCTGCGATAGTTGATCCACGCCATCTGAGATATGAATCCTCATCATTACCATCCTTATCGAAGTCATCTTTAGATTCATTCATCATATAATGAGACACACCGCCGAAAACAGTTGCAACGACACCGAAGCTTAACATACTCCAGCCTGTAATTTTAAGCCATGACGGAGTCTGCTCATTCTTTTCATCGAAACTGACAGCCTTATTATCTTCAAACGACACTGAAATAAAATCAGATGCGGCAATCACTCCTTTATAAAAACTGATCCCGTAAGGCTGAGCAAAAAGAGCGGCTTTTAATCTATCATCGCTGATACCTTTACTTTTCACACCTTCTTTTTCAGCTTTAAGTCTGCTGAAAAAGATTTCTCCGTGCGATGCGTTTTCTATTTTATAAACGAGAAAATTGGTGTTATCAACCAGATAGTAAAGTTTTTCAGGTACAAGCATGATACTGACAGACTGTTCATCGGTTTTATTCATATCAAAGTATCTCGTTCCCAAACTGTTTTCTATGAAAAAACGGCCTTTGATATTTCGGGGTATTTTAAGAATTGCACTTTGAGACACTCCATCCAGAATAAAAAGCGCTCTTCTCTGATCCTGGGCAGGCGGTTTGACAAAAATCGAAAGTTTTTCTTTTGTATCATTAACTTTAAGATTTGCAGCATCGAGAAAAGCTTTGATTTCACTGTATTCAATTTTTCCATCCTCATTTACATCGGCAGCACCTATAATCCCGCTTAAAAGTTCATGACTGAAAACTCCGCTTCTAATACGGTTCCATTCATGACTGTCAGCCTCTGAAGATGTCGAGAGAACAACCCCTGTATTCGGATAAGATGACAGATCATAGCCTGAAAAGAAGTTCCTGACGGCATCGCTCCTCACAACTCCTGTCGACTGCTTTTTCCATTCCTCTTTTCCTCCCCTCTGATTCACCATATAATAGGAATTGCATGAATCAATTATCAGATGGTTAAAATCCGCAGGACTTTTCTTAATCACATAGTCATAAAGTTCTGTCCTTGAAATCACTCCGTCGGAAAGGGTCAGAGCTCCTTCCTTATCATCAAGAAAAATACCGTGACCCGAATAAATGAACATAAGATCTGTTGAAAACCCTTTTTTCTTAACTTCTGCAATTTCATTGTAAATCTTTGAAAGATAATTTTTCAGATTATCTTTTGACGGAACAACAGCATAGCCGGAAATTTGCGGAAATCTTTTCTGCGTATCACTGTCAGGCGTCGTAAGCAGATAGGTCTTTTCAGAGTACCTTTTCATAATTACAAAATACTTTGCTGCGTCATCATCAGCAAAATTGAGCGGTTCCAAGCTGGAATTCGCAGGAGAACTGTTTACCCCTACAATAACAACAAACCTTTTCGGGATATTACCGGAATTATCGGAATTTACTGCACATAATTCACAGAATAACAACACAGAAGCAAAAATAGTCAGTATTTTTAACATGCTTTTTCTATTTCCAAAAATCAATCTATTTTAAAACTGAAGAACTGAATGTAAATATTTTTAATATTCTTTTTTTCTTTATCCTTATTCATAAATTGCAAAATATCATCATAAGAAAGACTCTCCGCAGAAAAAACAGCCGTAATATCAACACTGCCTTTAATATGATTTGATGAAAGTCTGATACTTGTACCGAACGGTTCCTTACTCATATTATTTTTGATTTTGACACTTTTGTCATTTCCGAATTCCGGATAATACCACATTCTCTGCCCGTCTGACCTGATACCTGTAATATACACATAATTGAACTCACTTTTTTCAGAATTTGAAAGTGCAAATTGCAATTCCGAATCAAGTCTGCATGTAACAGAATCATCACCGACAGCTTTTACTGTGCTGCTGTCAGGCGAAATACAGAAAGCATATAATTTAGGCAAAGCGCCAAGAGCCGGATCACCTTTTCGTAAAAACTCATCTGACATAGTCGTTATTTTTGAAAATGAAACTATTGAAATAACCAAAGCACAAAAAGCCGAAGCAAGAGCAGTAAGTGCCAGAGTTCTCCGTTTAAAAATCCATGAAAAATCAATTCTATGCCTGAACAGATTCCGTTCAATTCTTTCAAAATCAAAATGCGAAATAGGCACATCAGTTGAACTCATGCCGCATAAAGCCCGTTCTATTGCTGAAAATTTTTCATGAGTTCTTTTTTCATTCGAACATTTTTTAAAATAATCAGGAGAAATATCTTCCATAAGAAACCATTTCTCAAAAATATTACGCTGTTTCATCGCTGTCTTCCTCCACTAAATCTTAAAAATCTGCAGAAGCATGATATTAACAACCATCCTCCTGTTTACATCATTTAAGTAACCAGATTTACTAAAGAATTCCAGAGCTTTCAATCTGATGCTTTTTTCCAGTGTTCTCACCATGGTTCTTGTCAGACCTGTTACTTCCGCAGTAGTATCCTGTGAAAAACCTTCCGTGAAACGGTATTTCAGCACATCTCTTTCCAAAGGTTCAAGAACGGCTGTGAATTCCGCCATCAAATTTTTCAGTTCTTCAATGAGCATCTTTCTTTCAGGATTCGTACAGGCACTTTCAGCAGGAACAGCCTCCACATCAATGACATTATCAGTTAATGGAATCCTTTTTTTTCTGAGATCGTCAACAACCACATTTTTTGCAATGGTGAAAAGATAAGTTTCATAGGGTCTGATACCGTCATAACTTCTGATAGCATTTTTTGTGAAAGCTTTTTCAAATGTCAACTGGACAGCATTTACAAGATCACAGTTATTTTTATATCCCGAAAAACGACAATCCTTGTCACATGCTTTAAATATAAAACCTTTATAAAGAAAATTTGCCACCTTAGGTGCATAATTTTTATACACTTCAAATAGAACAGCCTGATTTCCATTCCTGAAATCTTTATAAAACCGGTCATCAGAAAACATATTTTTCTCCTTTTAAAAGATTTCCAGATTAATATACGCAATAATTTTGTTTTATGGTCACAAAAATCGATGTCTTATTAACAGAATCTAGCTAACAGCTTGAATTTACTTGGATATAATCTTGATTCCTATCATTCTTAATTTCCACACCCCGAAAAGGGCTTCTTTGAATATTTTACCGCTCATTTTACTGATGCCCTCTTCTCTGTCAGGGAAGACTATAGGAAGTTCAAAGACTTTTGTCCCTGCAACTTTTGTTCTGAACGCCATTTCGATCTGAAAGCCGAATCCAGAGAGGACAAGCGGTGTGCTGATGACTTTTTTAAGAAGCTTTGCACTCCAGCATTTATATCCTGCGGTGACATCGTGAACTCCGAGCATAAGTATGGTCGATGCATAAAAACTTCCACCTTTTGAAATTATCCTTCTCATCAGATTCCAGTTCTTTGTTCCGCCGCCTTTCACATATCTTGAGCCTATAACAACTCCATAGCCTTCCTCTATTTTCTTAATCATTTCAGGCAGATACTTGGGCTGATGGGAAAAATCGGCATCCATTTGGATTATAATTTCATAACCTCTTTCTATAAGTGTCGAAAATCCGTCAATATATGCCGCACCGAGACCTTCTTTTGAATTTCTGACTTTTATAGAAACAAAATCATTATTCTTCATGAATTCGTTAACAATGCCTGCGGTATTATCAGGGGAATTATCATCAACAACAAGAATGTCAGCATCTTTAACTTCAGCGTGTACCGCTTCAATTATTTTGATGATATTTTCTTTTTCATTGTAAGTCGGAATACACACTGCAACTTTTTTACTCATTGTCGCCTCCTAACATTTTACCCGCTGTTGCTAAAAGATCTGCCGAACCGCTTTCACCCATCATTCTGGCAAGTTCCCGAACCCGTTCATCCCTGTTCAAAATTCTTATTCCAGCCATGACTTCACCATTCACTGCCGTTTTGTCCACAAGAATATGAACATCCGCCACAGAAGCTGTCTGCGGAAAATGGGTGACAACAAGTATTTGATTTTTATTTGAATTCTTCTTCATTTCATTTGCAGCGTTCTTAGCCGTCTCACCACCTATTGAACTGTCGATCTCATCAAAAAGAAGTACCTTGCCGCTTTCATCGTCAACAAGTTTTATTGAAAGCAGAAGCCTTGACAGCTCTCCTCCGGAAAGCGAAGATATCTGAAACATTTCTCCAGTTCCTATCGTATTTACAAGGAATTCGACTGAGTCAAGTCCCGTCTCATTCAATTCCGCTGTTTTTTCAAGCGCAACAGAGAATTTAACTCCGCTCATTCCGAATTTTATGAGGTATTTCAAAATGCTTTCCTGCAATTTTATAGCCGCAGGTTCTCTTTTCTTACGAAGTTGAAGCGCTTTATCTGTAGCTTGAGAAATAAGTTCGCCGCATTCTTTCTCAAGTTTTTTTACTTTCTGTGGAATTTTATTTATTTCAAAAAGCTCTTCATTCATCTGCTCCAATCTCTTTAAAAGATCTTCGGAAGATGCCGCCTGATGCTTCATCATCAGAGTCGAAAGCTGAGTGAACCTCTCTTCGACATTTTCAGCATCAATATCTTCATCGAACTTTGAAAGAACCGTACCAAGCGACCTGTTGATATCATCAATTTCGATTGAAACGCTGGAAATTCTTTTCTGAAGATCTTTCATGTCGGCAAGTTCTGCAATGTTTTCAGACAGATCGGCAGACCTTGAAATATCTTTCGTGCAATTGGAAAAAAGCTCTGTCAGTTCATTCGAGTATTTCAGGATCTTCGAGCGGTTTTCAATGAAATCCATTTTTATTCTGAGATCTCTGTCTTCGCTCTGATATGTTGCAATTTTCTCTATTTCATCTATCTGATATTCAAGATAATCTCTTCTTGCCGGATCATCCTTGCTTTTTAGTTCGCTTATTTCATTTCTGTGCGACATTATCTTTTCAAAAATCTTCCTGTATTCCGAAACAAGTTTTCCGTTCCCGGCTTTAGAATCAATTATCTTCATCCTGTAATCTTTTTTGAAAAGCTCTCTGTTCTCGAACTGGCTCCCTATCTCGATATGATCCGCAAAAATATCTGAAATTATTGAAGAGGTCACCGGAACTCCGTTAAGATAGGCACTGTTTTTTTCGCCGAACATCCGCCTTACTATTATTACTTCGCCGTCTTCAATTTCTATTGAATTTTCTGAAAGTTTCTGTTTTATTTCGATGTCACTTTCTTCAAGTTTTATTTCAAATGCAATCTCGCCCGATCCGCCCCATTTGCCGGCAAGATTTTTACCTATTCTCTCTCCGCGAAGCGCTTTCATGGCTGAAACAAACAGGCTCTTTCCGCTTCCCGTTTCACCTGTTACAGTGGTCAATCCACAGGCGGGTTCAATAATTGAATCCCTGATTATCAGAAAATTTTTAAGAAAAATCTTTTCAATTTTCATTTTTCTACCAGATCATTATAACTATCTGATCTTACAAAGTTTTCAATAGTATGAAAACTTCCGGTAACGATCAGTTTCAACCCGTTCTCTCTTGTATGGGTAATCGCCATTTTCATTGTCATTTCATCATTCTCGCATGATCTCAGTTTTGACTTCGTATTAATGCCGGCACGATCTGTAATCTCTTTTACAGATGCACCTCTATTTTCGGCATCAAGTGAAATAATAAAAATATCTTCCGTGATCGCGGACAGAAGTTCTGTCACTCTGAATATATCCTTATCCTTCATCGCACCGTACAAAAAAGCGACAGACATTCCTTTTTTCTTAATATATTCAACAAGTGAGTTTATTGCAGCCGGATTATGAGCGACATCAATAATTATTCCAGGGCTTATTTCTTCAAATCTTCCGGGAAGCTTCAGATCTGAAAAATCAGGTATTATAATGTTTTTTTCAGTAAGATTGACTGCACAGAACGCAAGTTTGAAATTTCTTTTCTGATCTTCGCTTATGTCCACTGTTTCCGTAAGACTGGATCCGCAGGTCAGATCATTGACAACATGTTTGGCTCCTCTCAAATAAGCTTCCGAAACAAGAAATCTATCAAATTTATCATCCTTGCTGCGTCCTAAAAGAACAAGATCTCCGTTTTTAATTATCCCGAGTTTTTCAAAAGCGATCTTTTCCAGCGTATCACCGAGAATATGGGTGTGATCTAAACCTATTGAAGTTATTATGTCGGTCTTCGGCCAGTCTATAATATTCGTTGCATCGAGCCTGCCTCCGAGCCCGACCTCAAGCACAACTCTGTCACAATCTGTCATTTCGAAATGCTTCCACGCCATCAGAAAAGTTATCTCGAAAAACGAAAGCTCTTCAAAATCAGGCACTCTTTTTTCTATAAAACTGTAAATGTCACTGATCTCCGGGTCTGAAATATTCTGTCCGTTGACAGATATCCTTTCGTTATAGTCGTAAAGATGCGGCGAGATGAACCTTCCTGTCTTAAAACCGTTGCTTTGAAGAATATGCGAAACAGCATAGACTGCCGTCCCTTTTCCGTTAGTACCGGTGACATGATATACCGGGATTTTCTTTTCCAATATGAGAGGAAAAGCTGAAGATATCCTTCCCAGCCCCAGTTTTATTCCACCTTTTCGTTTAAAAAGAGTTTCGAGAAAATCGTTTCTAAAAGTCATAGCCGTCCTTTTTTATTTCAGCGATCTGGGAAAGTGTTTTAAACACATATCCGTTTTCTTTATAATAATTTACAACCTTCTCGAATCTTTCAAGTTTCCGTTCAAAAGAGTATTTCAGATCAGGCTGTATGCCGATAAGCGGTTCAAACGCACTGCTTTCTGACCTGTCACAAAGATCTATGCCGTGAGCTTCAATATTTATGAATGACCGTGATCGAGATATTTTAAGCATCAGATCAAGAATACATGACGGAAAAGCAATTATCGAAGTTCCGATAAGCGGTATTCCAAGCGGAGGGATCAGTGCTGTTATCGGAATTTCCGTGAAATCTCCTGAAGAAACGGCATCTTTCACATCATGATCTATAAATTCCGGCTTATAATTCCCGAAAGCATCGCTAAATGAATAGATGACGGACCTTGATATATGACCTTTCAGGCTTTTCAATTTGATCAGAATCCATTTTGCACAGTAATAAAGCATTGAAGGAAAAAGCGAGGAATCATAAGAATATCCTGCCTTTTTAAGTGCCGCAATAATATCAGGTGATGAGTTGTATCCGGGACTGCGGAATCCTTTGCAGTCATATCCTGTCTTTTCCTTAATGAACTGATGATTCTTTATCACCTCACTTTCAATTTCACCGGCGGTCATCAATGTAAGCCTGTAATCGTGAGAAAACGAGTGATTTCCGATCTCATGACCCCTTGAAACGATCTCTTTCAATACAGGAATATTTTTGTCATTAAACCCGTATGCCGTAATAAAAAAAGTCCCCTTAATGCCTGTTGTGTCGAGCAGATCAAGAAATTTTCTTATTCCTGAAAGATATATCGGGTCATCCGGAATAGGCATATGATCCAGTCCGTGAATCGAATAGTAACAGATCAAAGGATCTACATCAATATTGAAAGAAGCTGTTTTCATTATCTGTTCTTGACTCTGATGTTCCAGAAAAGATAGGCAAGATTTGAAAGCACTTTCGGAACTCTTTTCATAAGTTTTATCGAAGGAGCCCTCTTTTCATCAAGAGATATCGGAACTTCTTTGATGTTTATACCCATTCTTTCAGCTCTTATAACAAATTCACTCGCAAAAATATCCTTTCCTACAATACATTTATCAAGAACGGGCATCAATGGTTTTTTCAGAAATGCTTTTACACCGTGAGTGTCAGTTCCTTTAAAACCGAGGATTACTTTAAGCATAATATTCAAAATCCATGTCGCAAACCTTCTTTTAAAAGGTCTTTGATCATTTGCACCCTCAACTCTTTTGGAACCGACTATCATTTCAACGCCGCTGTTTTTAAAAAGATCAAGAGCTTTTTCATAAAATTCGGGCAGACAGAGATCGATCTCGTCACATATCACTATTTCACCCTTAGCCCTTCTGATACCTTCCTGCAATGCAAGACCGTAATCAGGGTACTGATAGTGAAAAATAGAAACAAAGGGATCTGCCTCAGCAAGTTTCTGTCCTTTTGCAATAGTATTGTCTTTACTGCCATTTTCAGCAAGAATAAGCTCAAAAGTAAAGTCCTGCTCAAACGGAACAAGATCATTCTTAAGCCTCTTCACAGCCTCTTCAAGAATACCCTCTTCGTTGTAGACCGGAATAACTATAGTAACAAGCTTTCTATCCATATCTCCACCACAAAACAGTTTGCGTGAAACTATATTTATTGTCTCAAAGTTAGTCAACTTAATTAAAAGCACTAATTTGTGTTTCGCTATAGATAATCTTGTTTTATTAACTTAATGTTGTATTATTGATTTTGTGCATTGCCGATGTAATACGGCACAAGCCGTTTTCGGGATATTGCAAGCTGGTTTTTTGACAGCTTGACCGATTAGAAAGAATATTACAAAGTTTTCACTTTGTTTAGCTTAGGAGAAAAGACATGAGAGACAGTATTAGAAAAAGAATCATCGAAAAGGCAAGAGACCTCCTTTTCAAATTGAATGAAGAAGAGATCACCATGAACCTTATTGCCAACGAGCTTGGCATTACCGCACCGACCCTTTATCATTATTTTAAAGGAAAAGATGAACTTCTGACCGCAGCGAACCAGCTGATAACTGATGAAATATCAGCACAGCTTGCAATCAAATTTCCTCCATCAATTCCTGCCGGCATGAAAATTGTCACTGCAACAAGTCTTGTAGCTGAATACTTTATGAAGACAGGTATTCCGGCTTCATATCTTGTTGAAGATCCGAAAGACAGACCTATCGTTCTTAAAGATTTCAGAAAAAAATTCACAGAACTTTTTGCACAGTACCTCAAAGATGACAAAAAAGGTACAAGAAAAGCCGGTGCTGAACAGACGACGATGCGTTATCTTTCATTAATTCAGGCAGATATAGCTTATCTCAGAAATTCGAAGAAAGAACTTTCTGAAGATTTTGCTGAAAAAGTTTTTTCTGTTCTTTTCTAGAACTTGTAGGTGTAAGAAACTTTCGCACCGCTTCCTGAAACATTTAAAGTAAACCCTTCCGACCCTGAAACAGGTCTTTTTATTGATATCAGCACAGCTCCCAGCACTATTCCCCCGATACCGATACCCATCAATGCATAACTTGCAATATATGTTGTATCAGCGTTGGTATTGACCAGTTCCTGACCTGCACCGACTCCATAAGCAATAACTCCGCTCAAAAAGAGAACGCCGCCGACAACAAAACCGGCAATAGCACCGCCTTTATACGGTCTGTATTTTTCAAATTCCATCACAGGATTCAGATTCAGATCGCCAGGATTTATCTTTATTGTCGTTTCCTTGAACCCTGCCCTTTTGAGCGTAAGTTTGTTGCTTACTGATGAAACGAAAAAAGAGCCTGGTGCTGTGCCAAGAAGTGTCTTTCCGTTCAGCACACTGACTCCTGTTATGGTCATTCCTTTATGAGTTAAAGGGGTTATGGTCACTCCGGTTCCTGTGTCAGCCATCTGGAAAACTATCCTTTCATTACGGTAGAAATCTATTGTTTCTTCCATCGGTGACATATTTCTGCTCGTCATTTTTACATTGTGGCTTCCACCTTGAACAGCCTGCTCACATGGTGTCGACTTGCATACTCTTGTTCCGTCAATGAACACTTCAGCTCTTTCATTGGCATCAAAAACAACCCTGAAGCTGTCATTCGGCGAACCTGACACACCTCTTTCCGGTTCATAATTATTACTTGAACTTGCAAGTTCTCCTCTTCCGAGCTGAGCAATCTGTTCAATAACATCTTCAATAGCCGCCAGAAGTGAGGAAAGATCATTTTTGTTGTAGGTAAACTTTGAAGTACCGCCGTTTGTTGAAACTTCTCTTGCAATATCAACCAGCTCAGCACTGAGCATACAGTCATTTCCAAGACAGGATATAGTTGACCTCAGAATTGAATCCGCCGCAAGCGCTTTGCCGAGCGGAATTTGTGATTCCTTGTCATAGTTCTGGTTGTAACTTTCCTTTTTCTCCTTGCCGATCATGGCTTTCATCTTTTCCTGCTGGCTCGATCTGTCGATGACCATGAACTTTCCGGATGCTGAAAGTTTGCCGCGCATCATTTCTGTAGCATTTTCAATAAGCTCATTCGACATTTTGTTGGACTTGTCAAAAATGTCCATGACCGCAACTTTCGGTTTTGCCGCAAACATCACGAACCACGCTGACACAATCAATAGAAAAATTAAACCCTTTCTCATATTTTCTCCCCAAATAAAAAGCACGGGACAGGTTAGCCAATTAGTTAGTTTTTTTCAAGATTTTTATGACTAAAAAACTACAATTCCTGTGATGCTGTGTTCGGGAACAAGCTGGAAAGATGTCGTGAGGGCGATGCCGATATTTTCCGCACCGAGGATCTCAAGCAGTTTCTGCTGGTCGCTAATCTCCGGCCATGATGGGTATCCGGGGGAAAATCTTTTGGTTTTTTTTATGCTGAGTTCATTTTTCACTTTTTCATTGATAAATTCTGCGGCTGATTCGGCAAGTTCGCTCAGAAGTCCGTTAAAGAGAAAATAGTCTAAGTATTTATCTTTTTTGAATATCTCAGTGGCGATCTCAGTACCGGTTTTTCCGACTGTCACTGCAAAAAGCGGATAAATTTTCTGAACATAGCTCACATTCACGCTGAAATTCTGCACGGTCTCTTTTGAAAAATATCCGTAAACCGCTTTTACGCTAAGTTTTGACAGATCGTATCCGGCAAGCATTCTTTCAAGCTCTTTTTCGCCTTCTTTGATCGAAAGTTTCCACCTTGATCTGAAAAGAACACCTCTATCAAGGTGCTTTAAAAGTTCAGAAACAGGAATGTTTCCAATAACTTTAACAGAATTATCCATTTTTGAGTTTTTCCATTATCTGAATCGCTTCAAATGCGTCACTTGCGTAATATGCACCCTTAATATTCCGCGGTGAAACTTCTTTTGCAATGAATTCATAAGTAAGTGCAGCTCCTCCGCAGATAAGAGGAATTTCAATTCCATTTTTCGAAAAATGATCTGCGACGGTCTTCATTTCGAGTGCGCTTTTGACCAGCAGTGCGCTTAATCCGACAACATCAGGCTTAAATTCAAGTGCGGCAGAAACGATCTCAGCCGATGACTTGTCGGTTCCGATATTATAAACTGTGTATCCATTGTTTGTCAGTATGATGTCAACCAGATTTTTTCCGATATCATGAATGTCACCTTTGACCGTGGCAAGAACGACTGTCCCTTTTTTGTTTATGTCGGCAGTTTTGATGTGCGGCTCAAGGATGTCACACGCCTTTTTGACAACTTCGGCACTTTTGAGAACAAACGGAAGCTGAGTGCGCCCTTCCTGAAATTTCACACCCACTTCTTTCATCGCCTCAAGCAGTATGGTATTGATTATTTCAAGCGGACCGAGATCAGTAAGTAAGATACTGACAGTTTGTTCGATATCTTTCGTTCTGCCGTCAATAACTTGTTTAAAAAGCTTTTCAGAAGGCGTCAGATCATCAGCAGTTATCTCACTTTCAGAAATTGAAGCACTTTCAAACGAATTTATAAGCTGATGAAGAGGATCATAGCCGTCATTCCGCCTGTTGAAAATGAGATCTTCACATATTTTTTTGATATTTCCGTCAATCGAATCAATAGGAACGACCTTGCCTGCATGAAAGATCGCCGCATCAAGCCCCCATTTTACAGCATGATAAAGGTAAACTGCATTCAATATCTTCCTTGCTTTGGGCTTAAGTCCGTACGAACAGTTGCTGACACCAAGCACAGTAAAAACTCCCGGCATCTCTTTTTTTATCTCTTTTACCGCCTTGAAAGTTTCTACTGCCGCATTGAAGTATTTTGCATCTCCCGACCCAAGTGTAAAAGTCAGCATGTCTATCAGCATATCAGATTCTTTCAAACCTGATTCGATCACCAGATCTCTAAGTCTTTTTGCAACTTCGACTTTCTTTTCAGCGGTTTCAGCCATTCCTGACTCATCAATTGTCAGAGCTATGACAGATGCGCCGTATTTTGCCGCAATGTTCAATATTTTCCGAGCTTTAACTCCGCCATCTTCAAGATTTATAGAATTTATAAGCGCTTTTCCTCCATAACATTTCAAAGCCGATTCAATTGTGTCAGGGTCGGTCGAATCGATGCAAAGCGGAGTTTTTAGATCACGATTTATCATTCTGACCATTTTAATCATGTCTTCAACTTCATTTCTTCCGGCATAAGCCACAGTAAGATCAAGCAGATGCGATCCTTCGGCTTCCTGCGAAAAAGCTATTTCCATCATTGCGTCATAATCGTTTTTCAGCAGTGCTTCTTTGAAATCCTTCGACCCGTTTGCATTCGCCCGTTCTCCGATTATGAGCGGTTTAGGATCGGCATTTAGCTCGACCGATGAAAATGTCGAACTTACTGAAGGGATAAGTGAAGGATAGCATGGTTTCTCAAGTTTGCAGCCTGAGATCTTTTCCGCCGCCGCTTTTAAATGTGCCGGAGTTGTTCCGCAACATCCACCGACAAGTTCAACGCCATATACTTTAACAAATGTTTCGATATGTTTAGCAAACTGTTCAACTGTAAGAGAATATTCAAGTTTTCCGTCAACAAGTTCAGGAAATCCGGCATTTGGAAGTATTGAAGCCCGAAAAGGCGATATTTTTTTCAGATTTTTTACATTTTCGTGCATTGCATCCGGCCCTGTTCCGCAGTTCATTCCAAGCGCAAAAAGGTCGTATGGAGCAAGTGCAGTGACAACAGATTCGATAGTAGTGCCAAGAAGCATCCTTCCGTTTCTCTCAACTGTTACCTGAACAATTACAGGCACTTGCTTTGAATATTTTTTCATTGTGTCATATGCTGCGATCAGAGCACATTTTATCTGGAGAAGGTCCTGACAGGTCTCGATCTGGATAAGATCTACTCCGCCTTCGATAAGTCCTGACATTTGAACAAAATATGACTTGTACATTGTGTCAAAATCTGTCTGGAGAAGTGTCGGAAGCTTTGATCCGGGACCGACCGATCCTGAAACAAAACGGGGCTTGTCATTTGTTGAAAAGCTGTGCGCAACTTCACGGGCGATCACTGCCGCGGCTTTTGCAGTTTCAAACGCCTTTTCGGCAATTCCAAATTCAGCAAAAACGATAGGATTCGCACCGAAAGAATTAGTTTCCACTATATCACAACCCGCCTTGAAATATGAAGCATGAATTTCACGGATCACATCAGGACGGCTGATGGACAGATAATCGTGGCAGTTCATGTGTCCTTGATAATCCGACGCACTCAGACCGTAATTTATCAGCGAAGTTCCCATCGCCCCGTCAAAAAGAAGCACCTTTTCTTTCACAATATCAGCTATTTTCACCATACCGACACCTCCATAGAAACAGATTGCTGATATTAATTAGTTAATGTTCTATGTCAAATAACCTGATAGTTTTCCATATTTTTCATGCAACATTTTTCGCACCATATTTCTT
>Ga0116171_10002681_pt1 | contig 16770 bp, 15 predicted proteins | sample AD_JPNHW2_MetaG_FD_89798 | JGI IMG/M metagenome (GOLD analysis project Ga0116171, IMG submission 89798) | Active sludge microbial communities of municipal wastewater-treating anaerobic digesters from Japan - AD_JPNHW2_MetaG | ecosystem: Engineered > Bioreactor > Anaerobic > Digestate | place... | reverse complement strand
GGAGAATAATATGAAGTGTAGGTTTTTCATACTGGTAATGGTTTTATTTGCCCTTCCCTTAACAGGCAAATGCCAGACTTCTGCTGATGAACTCGTTAGCAAATGTGTTCTTACAGCCGGCGACAACACGGCTTACTTAAAGGATTTCAGGGTGCAGCTGCCAAAGGCTTCACCTGAGATTGCCTCACCGGTTTACAAAGCAAATATGTACCTCATGAAGAATATGAAGTACAGGTTTTCGCTTTGCAATTCGGTTGAATTTAAAGGCGAGCTCTATGTTACAATCTTTGACGAAGACAAAGAGTTAATCTCTTCCTTCAACAAATCCACGGGAAAAAGATACAGTTCTGTCGATTTCTTCTGTAACAAAACAGGTCTGTACACCCTTTGCTTTGCATTCAGTAACGGAGATCAGGGATCAGGTGTCAGTGTTGTTTCAATGATAAAATAGTAACCCGGTTAAATCCATATCCGGGCCACAACTATCATTATTATCAGAAGAGCAAAGAGTATCTCAGGCAATAGTAATTTCCTGGCAAAGACATAGTAATCTGATATCACAAAGACTGCAGGGACAGCAGCAATAGCTGCAATTTCAGCGGATGCGGAAGGGACAAAGAAAAACACAGCCGTAGATATTGCAAACATCCACAAAAGCATTGCGAAGGTCTTGCGCGATTTTACCTTTTTTGTTGTCATATCGGCAAAGACCACGTAAAGTGCAATAATCAGGTTAAGGCCCAACACCCCCAGCAGGATGATAAGTGTTCTGCTCCATAAAACCGGAGCAGCCTCTTCAAAAAGGTTGTTTAATATCAGTGTGTTAAGATCTGCCAGATTTTTCCCCGTGAGAAACCAGATGGCATATAAAAAAATCCATGGCAGGAGAGCTCCTGTCAGAGCAATAAATATCTCCCTGAGATCAGGTGATCGCAGCAAGAAAGTTCCAATGAATACCAGTGCCAGGAACCAGACAGCATCAGCATAAAAAAGTCCTGCTGTCGATGTTATCAGTGCTGCATCAAAGAAGCTATAGGCCACTCCGTTCTGTCTGTATGACCCCATCATGCGCCACACAGCAATAGTAATAAGCAATGCTGCCACAAGAGCCGGATTGAAAACCATGTATCTCTGAAAAACAGAGAATATCATAATGTATAACAGCCCTGGTAAAAAGGTGCGCCGGTTTATGAAAAATTCAGAGATGTTAAACCTGATAAGCAGCAGACCCATCAGTAACATTATCACAAATGAGACTATAATTCTCTGTTGAGGTGAGGAAGAGAAAAGATTCTGAAGCACATCCCACAGAGGCATTGTCCCCTGAACCGGGGTCATATCAACTGTTTCGGGGTTAAGCCATACATTAGTCCACAGGCCGGCTGCAGCCAGCAACATTAAAAATACAAGTCCGGGGCCGGTACCCCTGAAAAGTCTAACCAACATTTCATTAATTTATTTGAGATCCAATCCAATATCTCTCCTGAAATAAGACCCTTCAAAATGTATTGCCTCCGCTGTCTTATAGCTTTTTTCCAGGGCAGCCTCCCTTGTTTTCCCCAACGATGTGACTGAGAGTACTCTTCCTCCGGCAGTTACCACTTTCCCTTCTGACATCTTTGTTCCGGCATGGAAAACAATGCTGTCGCCATGGTTTTCCAGTCCCGTAACCGGTTTACCTTTTTCATATTCATCAGGATACCCGCCGGAAACCATCATCACTGTCACAGCAGTCTGATTTTCCGTTTCAAAATGTCTTGAGCCCAAATCTCCTTTGGCAACTCCTTCAATAAGCTCAAGAAAATCACTTTTAATTCTTGGCATCACAACTTCTGTCTCGGGGTCACCCATACGTGCATTATATTCAATGACATATGGCTCTCCATCAACATTCATCAAGCCAAAAAAGATAAAGCCTTTATAAGAAATATTCTCATTTTTAAGCCCCGCCATCGTGGGTTTAATAATCCTCTCCTCTACTTTTTTCATGAATGCCGGGGTAACAAAAGGTACAGGTGAAACGGCTCCCATGCCTCCGGTGTTTTTCCCTGTGTCACCCTCGCCAATACGTTTATAGTCTTTGGCTTCGGGAAGGATTTTATAAGAATGTCCATCAGTAATAATGAATACTGACACTTCAATACCATGAAGATACTCTTCAATAACCACCTTATTACCGGCAGAGCCAAACCTGCCTCCGAGCATCTCTTTCAGCTCACCAACAGCCTCATCATAATTATCGGAAATAATCACTCCCTTACCGGCTGCCAGTCCGTCGGCCTTTAAAACATAAGGCGGTTTCAGAGTCTTCAGGAAGCCTTCTGCCTCATTTACTGACTCAGAAGTGAATGTCTCGTAGCGTGCCGTCGGTATGTTGTTACGTATCATGAATCCTTTTGCAAAGTCCTTGCTTCCTTCCAGCATTGCTCCTTTGCTGCATGGTCCTACAACGGGTATTGATGCAACCTCCGTGTCCGACTCAAAAAAATCCCTGATCCCTTTCACCAGAGGTGCTTCAGGACCTACTACTAAAATGTCAATTGCATGTTCAACCGCGGTCTTCTTTACTGAAACGAAGTCCAGCGGGTCAACATTGATATTCTCTGCTATTTCTGCGGTGCCGGCATTACCCGGCGCAACAAAGATCTTAACAGGCTTGCTGCCATGTAATAGTTTCCACGCCATAGCGTGCTCTCTTCCCCCCGATCCAAGAATTAAAATATTCATTTTTATAGTTAATTTCCTTTTCAAAAATAGCATTTAGCTATGAAACAATAAATCAATGTCCTAAATTATCGCTTAAAGTCATAAATTCATAACCCGATTTACGGGCAAAATCAATAAACTCCTGCAAGATCAGGGGTGCCTTACTTCCCGGGTTATCGTGAAGGACAATAATTGATCCGGGCCTCAGGTTTCTTTTCATAATGGACACCACTTTTTCCGGCTTAAGTTTTATATCAAAGTCATAAGGCATAAGATCCCAGAACACAATCTTGGCGGTCCGTTCAATAATTTTGAATTGTCGTAACCGAAGGCGTCCATATGGAGGTCTGAACAGATTACTGCAGGTTATGTCTCTTCCCCTGAAGGCATTTGCGCAGTACTTTCTTACGGGAGTCAATCGTCCATCGTGGTGATAGTATCCATGATTCCCAACCACATGGCCTTCAGTTGCAATTCTGGCAAAAAGGCCAGGATTTCGTGTCACGTTCTCTCCGGTGCAGAAGAAGGTGGCTTTAATTGCATTCCTTGCCAGTATATCGAGTATTAATGGTGTTGATGATGGGTCCGGGCCATCATCAAAAGTAAGGCAGAGCCGCTTGCCAGGGCCAGGGATCCTGAACAATGCTTCAGGATACAGAAACTTTGCCGGAAGCGGCTGTCTTACAAACCGGATCATTTCTGAGGTATCTCTCCGTAATACTTGTTCAGCAAAGCAGCTGTCTTGTTTGACATGTCTGTTATCCCGGCAGCATTTGTTATCCTGTATATGTCCAAAAGTGATTGCAGAGATACTCCTGAATGGAATTCAAGACCGAAAGTCTTATTTCGCGGTAAGGCAGAAATGAACTCCAGGTTCTGAACAGAATTAAGGATAATGGCATCAAAGACCTTTAATGCTTCATCCTTCTTTCCTGCCTTTAACAACCCTTCACCCAGGTCAACAGCATAATAGTCATATGGCATTTTGTCAGAAGGAACAATATTTAATCCTTTTTCAGCTGCTGCAACTGCCTTTTGGTTTTCACCTTCTGCTGCCAGGCTTATTGCCAGGCGACCGAACTGACGACGGAAGACACTGAAAATCCTTCGGTTGTTCTCGTCAAGATAAACGCCTTTTTTCTCGGCATTCCCCCACCTGAACTTATTCATCATATTGTCATACATCACCCTGGTATCCACCATTCCAATCTCACCGCCAGGTGACTTATCTATATTTATAGGTGTTACCCTGAAGGCCATGCCTTCAAGTACAAAATAGTTTTCAAGTCCTGTATAAGATGACGGGGGAACAGTAACAGCATAATAAAATGGCCGTTTCCAGTCGTTACCGGCAATAATGTCCATCACTGCAAGATCGTTTTTCATTGCGGTCTCAGAGGAGAATGACCATATCATTGGTGAAACCATCCTGTTACGGAAATAGGGCTTCACGGTGTTGTTCTTAAGTACCAGGTTTGTATCAACATCAATGATGAACTTGTCGGAAGGGATAAAGTTGAAGAAATCTCCTTCACCAGAAAGATCCACCATTGCCTTTTTATCATCCAGCCCTGCAAAATCAACAATTTTCTTTATGTCATATGGTTCCTTGACAATATTCTCAACCGGAAGCTGGGTTCTTTTCCCTTCTATGTATTTCTCCGGGGGAAGGACAAAAGGAAGAGCATCCGACAGATATGCTTTTCTGTTCATTGCTTCAATATAGAAACCGCTGGCCAGGTAACTCAGGTTGGCAACCCTTACGTCAGTGCGTATTCCTTCTACCTCCTGGGCATACCACAACGGGAAGGAGTCGTTGTCTCCATAAGTCAGCAATATGGCATTTCTGTCGCACGAATTAAGGTAGTTCGAAGCAATGTCGCGCGATGTATATCTGTTTGCCCTTGTATGATCATCATAGTTCTGTAATAACATCAGTACAGGTACGGCAAGGAACAGCAATAACGATGGGCTGACAGCCGCTATTAATGAATCGCCTGTCTTTTCCTTCAGCATTTCATAAATTGCCACCACTCCCATACCAATCCATATGGTAAAGGCATAAAACGAACCTGCATAGGCATAGTCTCGTTCCCTGGGCTGATTTGGATACTGATTAAGGTAAGCAATAATAGCCAGGCCCGTCATAAGAAAGAAGAGCATCACCAGCCAGAACCCTTTACGGTGACGTTTATATTGCCATATTAATCCAATAATACCTGCAATCAGAGGCAGGAAGAAATAGGTGTTCCTTGCAGGATTAGTGAGCATATCAACAGGCATTTTGGCCTGGTCTCCCAATCTGGCATTATCAATAAACGATATCCCGGAAATCCAGTTGCCGTCCATCACATTGCCGTTACCCTCGACGTCATTCTGCCTGCCGACAAAATCCCACATGAAATACCTTAAATACATATATCCTACCTGGTAGCGGAAAAAGAACCTGAGGTTATTGCCAAATGTCGGCACTACTACCTGCTTTGTTCCGTTACGTCCTTCAATAGTTATCCTATGGCTTTTATCAACATGGCCCCAGTATTCGTATGCTTCCTTGTGTGTCGGGTCAGGACTGTACATCCTGGGGAAAATGGTCATTGCCTTCTTGTCATAAACATAATTGGTTTCATAATAAGCTTCATAATGGCCATTTACCTTGTTATAACCGGCAATACTCTTTTTATACGAAGTTATCGGGGCAGAGTAATAAGGCCCGTAAAGTATCGGGGTTTTACCGTATTGGGTACGGTTAATATAATATATAAAGGAGAAAACATCTGAAGGATCGTTCTGGTCCATCGGAGGTTTGGCGCTTGCCCTGATTATTATCATGGCAAAGGATGAATAACCAATCATCAGCACTGCGATGAATGTCATGATGTAGTTAAGTATCCTCTTGTTATTCTTTAACGAATACCAGATCCCGTAGCCTATTAATCCCACAAAGAGGAGAAGGTAGAAATAGAGACCTGAGTTATAAGGCATTCCAAATACATTGACGAACAACAGTTCAAACCATCCTGCGACTTTTGCGACTCCCGGAATAAACAGGAAATTGAGTATTCCAAGTATCACAAATCCTACAATTATTGCGTATATGGTACCTTTTTTTGTAGCATTGTATCTTTTAAAGTAATAAAGCAGAACGATAGCCGGCAGTACGAGAAGGTTGAGCAGGTGTACACCAATAGAAAGGCCCATTGCGTAGACAATAAGCACAAGCCATCTGTCGCTATGAGGTTCATCAGCCTCGTCATACCATCTGAGTATTGCCCAGAAAACAAATGCTGTAAAGAAAGAGCTTGTGGCATATACCTCACCTTCCACTGCTGAGAACCAGAAAGTGTCGCAGAATGCATAAGCAAGTGCTCCGATTACTCCGGAAGAAAGTATTGCAATGGTTCCTGTGCGTGAAGGGTTGTTCAGCGACTCTGATGCCATACGTACCAGCCTTGTAATGCTCCAGAAGAGAAAGAGTATTGTAAAGGCACTGCCGATAGCAGAAAACCGGTTAATCCACACTGCCACATGAGCGGTGTTGGAGCCGGCGAGAGTGGCAAACATGCGACCTATCATAAGGAACAATGGTGCCCCGGGAGGATGCCCCACTTCCATACGGAACGAGCAGAGAATAAACTCGCCACAGTCCCAGAAGCTACCGGTTGGCTCAACTGTCATCAGATAAACGATAAGGGATATCGCAAAAACGATCCATCCCGTAATGTTATTCCAGCGTTGGAATTGCTTAGACATATCTTCTTTTTTAAATTAACTGTTTATTAAAAATCGCCACGGCATGCTTATCCATGGCTCCCCGGCATAGTTGATGCCTACGCGGGGACCTGTCCTGATACTCACAATGCGTCCGGGATCTTCAATCCAGATACGTGGAGAAGTAATCAACGACTCTCCGTTAAATGATCTGTCTATACCCATCGCTTTTGTTACACGTCCCGGGCCCGTTACCTCTCCTACCCCTCTTATCAGAACAGCCTGAGGGTTGCCTTCTTCACCGGTGACGATGTTCATCATCCAATGCATGCCGTAGACAAAATAAATATAAAGTACGCCTCCTTCACGGAACATCACTTCAGTGCGTGGTGTACGGCCCTTGCTGGCGTGGCAGGCTTTGTCACCCATACCATTGTAGGCTTCAGTCTCAGTAATTGTGTAGCGGACCTGGTCTTCTCCATGTTTCATTACAATGTCCATCCCTGGCAGTCTCTCTGCCACGTGAAGCACATCTCCCTTGAAGAATTCCTTACCTACTCTTTTCATCAGGGCCATTATATGCTAATAACGTATTTTATCAGGGAATCTGTCCCATTCATCAAAAACTTTTTCGCCCTCGCCTGACATTCCCTGGCTCATCTCAATGCTCTTCCGGTCATTCGGAAGGTTAATCTCCCGATAGATCATCTCATCACTGAAGCCGGCTGCCGCAGCACTAAAACGATCTGAGGCAAACACCACCCTCCTGATCCCGGACCAGTATATTGCACCAAGACACATCGGGCATGGCTCACATGAAGCATAGATGACACATCCGCTAAGGTCAAAAGTGCCAAGCGCTGTTGAAGCTTTTCTTATTGCAGAAACCTCAGCATGTGCTGTAGGATCATTATCGGGTACAACCCTGTTACCGGAAGAGGAGATAATTTCATCACCCTTTACAACCACTGAACCAAACGGGCCTCCACCACTTTCAATATTCTTCTTTGCAATTTCTATTGCCATTGAAAGATATTCTTTGTCTTTGTCTGTCATTTCAGATTTCAATTACTCTATTAATAAAAACAGGGTGTAAAAATAAGAAAAGAAACTTGTCCCAATTGCAGATTCAAAAGTATCATCATTAAACATTGAAATAAAAATAATTGCAAGAAAGATCACAAACAGGTAGCTCAGGCGTTTGCGTGCAACTATCGCCGGGGATAGCATCAGGCCCAAAGCAATTATCATCCCGGGGATGCCAAAAGTAATAGCAAAAGTGAGATACTGGTTATGAGCCATCAGCCTGTACTCAGGTGTCAGTGGTGAATCGGTAAACCGGTAGGCATCGTCAAAAGCGCTACGCACATCTCCCGTGCCTGTTCCTGTTAAGGGATTCTGGCTGATTATAAAGATCGAAGCCTTATAAAACTCCAGTCTCTGTGTCACCGAATGACCGGAAGGGTTCGCTCCCTTGAGACGGCGGTCTATCTGCCAGGCAACTTCGTACCATTTAGCAAAAGGGTTTCCAATGTCAGCGTACAGTGGATTTGCAAAGCCAGCCTCAATGTTTTTAATATCTTTCTGCGTAAGACTTGCAATTGCTGTTGAGTCTTTCCTCATCCCCAGGTATGAAATATATCGTATCAGGGTTACCCTGAGGTCATTGCCAGCCATGTCCGTACTATCATAAGGAATCCTGCTTCTATGATTCCACTGAGGTCTCATCTCTTCCTCGCATACATTATTCCACACAAGGTAGCCTCGTTCAAGGAGGTTTTCCTTCGGATTGGAGTTGTAATTATTTCCGGATGGAGTTTTTTCAGTGACAGTGTTTACTTCCGGTTTTTCAGGGATGTGCAAATTGTTCCAGGCCCTTGATATCCCTATGGTGAAAAACAATGCAGCAAATATGGCGGCTGCAGCTGTGATCAGGCCCACTATCCATTTCCGGGAAATGGTCAGGTAATAGACTGCAGAAAACAGAGAGATAAGAACAAGTATTATGATGCCGGTAACAGAAAGAAGCCGGAAGAGGAACAAACTCATCATCAAGGCAATCACAGCCAGCAAGGCTCGCAGTACAAGAGGGCCCGTCTCATTATTGAATGCCAGGTATAAGGAAGCGAATATTGCCATGTTAAGCAGTATTGAGAGCCTTATAGAGGGAAGAAATAATGACAGGTCGCGTGAGTCTCTGACAGGTATATGAATAAATCCGGCAAGTGCGGCATAACCTGCCACGACAGCCACAACGCAACCGGCTATAAAGGCAAACAATATCATCCTGTAACGGTTGGAGGAAAAACTGCCATATGCTCCGGCCAGAAGGGGGAATAAAAGTAATGGCAGTTTCAGTTTAAATTCAGTAATTGCCTGATTGAAATTTGAGGTATTCAGGAGCCAGACGACATATAATAGAAAGAGTGCCGGTATCAATAACAGTTCTTTTTTCTCAGTCAGGATTTTGCTTTTCTCCCTGTATTCAAATCCAATGATCCAGTTCACCGCCATTGCAATTGAGAATACAGATACCATCCACACTGACAGGGGCATAAAGAATGCCACACTCAGAAGGCAGAACAGATGAAACATCTGATGGAAGGATAGTCGTAACATAGTTTAAACTGGAAATTAAAAGTACAACTTATTGCTCGAAATAAAAATATATTGTATTTTTGCAAACCCCAAAAAAGGGGCTTTGTTTTAATTTATAAGAGTAATTATTAAAAACTTAGGACGAAAAGTGAACACCTTAAGCTACAAAACAGTATCGGCTAATAAAGCTACTGTTGAGAAAGAATGGGTACTGGTAGACGCGGAAGGTCAGACTCTTGGCCGTCTTGCATCCGTAGTAGCCCTGATGCTGAGGGGGAAGCACAAAACGAGCTTCACTCCGCATGTAGATTGCGGTGATAACGTAATTGTTATTAACGCAGAGAAAGTATCGCTCACGGGCTCCAAAATGTCTGATAAGGAATATATCAGGCACACCGGGTATCCAGGCGGTCAGAGGATTGTAAAGGCAAACGATCTTATGAGAAAACATCCTGTAAGGCTTATTGAATATGCCGTAAAGGGAATGCTTCCAAAAAATCGTCTTGGCGCCGCTATTTACACAAACCTTTATGTTTATGCAGGCCCGGAGCATCCGCACGAGGCTCAGCAACCAAAAAAAGTTGATTTAAACACAATTAAGTAAGAAGCATGGAAGTTATTAACGCTATCGGAAGAAGGAAGGCTGCTGTTGCACGAGTATACCTCAGCGACGGTAAGGGACAGATCACCATCAACGACAGGGATTTTAAAACATATTTCCCGTCAGAGATACTTCAGTATGTTGTCACTCAGCCACTCAACCTTCTTAATGTTGCCGACAAATTTGACATCAAAGTCACTCTTGACGGCGGTGGATTCAAAGGTCAGGCAGAGGCGGTACGTCTTGCGATTTCAAGGGCTCTTATCAAGGTAGATCCGGAACACAAACCTGCACTTAAGGCAGAAGGATTTACCACCCGTGATCCACGTGAAGTGGAAAGAAAGAAACCGGGACAACCCAAGGCTCGTAAGAGATTCCAGTTCAGTAAGCGTTAGAAGTCCGAAAGCAATTATATAGATGCAAGTTTAGTATCTAAATTGCACAGACTTCCGCTGGAGGAACTACTCTGCAATTGACTTATCAGAACGTAAACTTTAAAAAAGAACAAAATGTCAAGAACCAATTTTAAAGAATTACTTGATGCCGGTGTACACTTTGGTCACCTCAAGAGAAAATGGAACCCAGCTATGGCTCCTTACATTTTCATGGAACGCAACGGCATCCACATTATAGATCTCGAGAAAACCGCTGTTAAAATAGATGAAGCAGCAAATGCCCTTAAACAGATTGCCAAATCAGGGCGCAAAGTACTCTTCGTTGCAACAAAGAAACAGGCTAAAGATATTGTTGCTGAAAGAGTAAAAATGGTTAACATGCCATATGTTACCGAACGCTGGCCGGGTGGGATGCTCACCAACTTCCCGACAATACGTAAAGCTGTCAAGAAGATGGCTTCTATCGACAAGATGACCAACGACGGTACTTTTGATAACCTCTCAAAAAGAGAAAAATTACAGATAACACGTCAGAGAACAAAGCTGGAGAAGAACCTTGGCTCAATAGCCGACATGACCCGCCAGCCATCTGCTCTCTTTGTTATTGATGTAAGCAAAGAACATATTGCCGTTCACGAAGCAAAAAGACTTGGTATCCCGGTATTTGGTATGGTAGACACCAACTCAAATCCTTCAGATATCGACTTCGTAATACCTGCTAACGACGACGCTGCAAAATCAATCTCTCTGATTATCGACCTTATGTGCAAAGCTATTGAGGAAGGTCTCAATGAAAGAAAAGCTGAAAAAGACAAAGAAGGTACTGGCAGCCAGGATAAGCAGGAGAATGAAGAAGGTCGCCGCAAAGGTAAACGTCGCCCATCAGACTATGAAGAAGAAGTAGAAGAAGCCGTTGAAGAGGAGACTGAAGAAGCTGAAGAAGAAGCCGACGACTCCAAAGAAGAATAAACTAAAAACATTTTAACATAACAGACATGGCAAATATTAATGCTGCAGACGTTGCCAAACTCAGGAGACTGACAGGTGCGGGCATGCTCGACTGTAAAAAGGCTCTTGAAGAAGCTGATGGCGACTATGAAAAGGCACAGGAAATTGTACGTAAGAGAGGACAGGCTATAGCAAACAAACGCGCTGACCGTGAAGCAACTGAAGGTGTAGTTATTGCAAAAGTATCGGCTGACCACAAAACCGGTATGATGATAGCACTCAATTGCGAAACCGACTTCGTTGCAAAAAATGCAGATTTCGTAAACCTCGCCAATTCAATCCTTGACGTGGCTCTCGCTTCAAATCCTTCAGATCTTGAAGCTCTTAAAGGGCTTACCATCGATGGCATGAAAGTAGCTGAGAAAGTTACTGAACGCAGTGGTATCACAGGTGAGAAATTTGAGCTGTCATATTTTGGCGCTGTTAAGGCAGAAGCTGTACAGGCTTATATCCACCCGGGTAATAAACTTGCTACACTTGTTGGCTTTAACAAAGCAGGTATTGACATTCAGGTTTATAAAGACGTTGCAATGCAGGTTGCAGCAATGAATCCTGTATCTCTCGATAAGGAAGATGTTCCTGAAAAGATACTTAACCAGGAACTTGAGATTGGCAGGGAACAGGCACGTCGTGAAGGTAAACCTGAAGAGATGGTTGAAAAAATTGCTCAGGGAAAACTTAACAGTTTTTCAAAGAAAGCACCCTTCTCAACCAGGAGTTTGTTAAAGACAATAAACTCACTATCAAACAGTACCTTCAGAGTGTTAACAAGGAACTTACCGCAACAGGATTCCTTCGCTTTACTCTTAACGCGTAATTATCCTGAAGACGATATTAAAGGCTGGCCAATTGGTCAGCCTTTTTTGTTTTGTTTTCACTGAACAAAATCACTGATAGAGTGTTTTCTAAAAAAACACTATTATGAAAAGGAATATAGGTAAAACAGATGGAGTAATAAGGCTGATCCTTGTGTCAATCCTGGTAATTCTGTACTTTGCATTGGGACTGAATGGAATAGCTGGCATAATAACCCTGGGTATAGCTGTTTTATTGTGTCTTACAGTAGTAACAGGAGTATGCCCTCTCTACTATCCTTTTGGTATCAATACAATAGAAAAAAAGGGTAAAAAGTAAATCTATCTTCTCTTTTTCATCCAGGCCAGTATTTTTTGCCGCTTTGTCAGAAGTGATAGTCTGACTATACATAACATTTTATTCATCCATACACCATTTTTTGTTATTTTCGTTCTTTACTTTAAACAGAAAAGAATGAAATACAAAAGGATATTGCTTAAACTCAGCGGAGAGGCCCTTGGCGGAGCAGACGGAACAGGAATAGATCATGCCGTTGCCGATGAATATGCCCGTCAGATAAAAGAGATCACCGAGGCTGGTTGCCAGGTAGCCATTGTCATTGGCGGAGGTAATATCTTCAGGGGACTGCAGGGAACCGGCGAAGGATACGATAGGGTAAAAGGAGACCAGATGGGAATGCTGGCTACTGTAATAAACTCACTTGCCCTGGAAAGCGCCCTTAAACGTGTCGGATGCAAAGCGACTGTCTTTACTTCTATAAGAATGGAGCCGGTAGGCTTATTTTATAACCGCGATGAGGCTGACAAAGCACTTAAAGCAGGAGATGTTTGTCTGCTTGCAGGAGGTACGGGGAACCCTTTCTTTACCACTGACAGCGCCGCTGCACTCAGGGCGGTTGAACTGAATTGCAATGTTCTGCTTAAAGGCACACGTGTTGATGGTGTGTACGACTCTGACCCAGAGAAAAACCCTGCAGCAATAAAATTCGAGACCCTCAGATTTGATGAAGCAATATCAAAAAAACTGAAGGTGATGGATATCACAGCATTTGCAATGTGCAGTGAAAATAACATGCCTATCATTGTTTTCAATATGAATAATAAAGGCACTCTTTATAAGGTGGTTAATGGCGAAAACTGCGGCACTCTTGTTACATCATAAACTATTGATATATTTATAATTTAGTTATTTTTAACCGGATTTTACGAAACAACAAAATTAAGTATATGACCGACGAACTAGAACTTCTCATTGATGAGGCAACAGAAAAAATGGAAAAAGCTTTAAAACATCTTGAGCTTGAGCTTTCACATCTACGTGCCGGCAGAGCCAATCCGGCTTTACTCGATGGCATTCACGTCGATTATTACGGGGCAATTACCCCTCTTACACAGGTATCAAATATTAACACCCCGGATGCTAAAAGCATTACTATACAACCGTGGGAGAAACCAATGCTGGGTATTATTGAGAAGGCAATCCTTGCTGCAAATATAGGCCTGACTCCAATTAACAACGGAGAGGTTATCCGTATTAACATCCCCCCACTGACAGAAGAGAGAAGACATCAGCTGGTAAAACAGGTGAGGAATGAAGGTGAGACAGCCAGGATTAGCATCAGGGGAACAAGAAAGTGGATGATTGATGAACTTAAAACCCTGCTGAAAGACGGGCTGCCTGAGGATGAGGAAAAAAACGGAGAGAAACTCATCCAGGAAATTACTGATAAACATAACCTGAAAGTAGACAAGATCGTTGAACAGAAGGAAAAAGAGATAATGACCGTTTAATACCGTCCATCCTTTCTGCTTTTCCAATCCCACATTATCCCGTCATACAGGGGTCTAATTGAATTAATTTATATACTGATGAAGAAATGGTTTCTTTTTGTTTTTGCCCTTGCAGCCGGCAACTGCATTTTTGCTCAGATATCGGAGGGAGGCATGCCAAGATCGTTTTTGACAACTACATTAAAAAGCAAAGCAGTAATAGCTTCGTATAATCTCCCTGCACTTGATACAGCTGCCCTGTTGCAATATGACAACGAAAAGAGCGCACCTTTCCGTTATGGAGTCGTTAAGACAGTATCAATAGATATTAAATCAGTTGCCACCAGAACCAGTATGGCCGATGGCGGTAATTTATGGCGATATAAAATCAAGTCGGAAAATGACAAATCGATAGAGCTCTTCTTCAGCTCTTATGTGGTTCCTGAAGGTGCCGAATTATACCTCTATAATGAAGATTATACTGTGGTCAGAGGTGCCTATACAAACATTAACATGCGCGATGACCTTGGATTTGTTATAGGTGACTTTCCCGGAAATTACGTTATTATTGAGTATTATGAACCGGCAAACGTAAAGTTTGAAGGAAACCTTGTAATAAGTGGTATTGGAGAAGCGTACATTGACATCTTTGGCACCAAATCAAAAAATGTCGACACAGAAGGTTTTATTGGTGTCAACTGCGACGAGGGGAAGGATTGGCAGGAACAGAAACACTCAGTGCTAAAGTACAGCTTTACTGAGGGTACTTCACAATATCTGTGCTCAGGAGCACTAATAAACAATACCAGCGTTGATGGCAAAGGATATTTCCTTACAGCTAACCACTGTTTAAGCACAGATGCTGCTGCTTCGACAGTTATAGCTTACTTCAACTATGAGAATCCGGCATGTATTGATGTGGCCAGTTATGTCAGGCAGACATTATCCGGCGCAATATTGAAGACAACCGGTTCAAACTCAGATTATACCCTTCTGATGTTCAAAGACAGCCTGAAAATACCATCAGGTTATAAGCCATATTACGCAGGATGGAATGCTGATAATGTGCCCGCAACAAGCACTGTCGGGATACACCATCCGCATGGTTATAAAAAGAAGATCTCTGTTGACAACGACCCCTCAGTATCTTATGATAAGACACTGAGTTGGGACGATACCAAAACCACCCCGGCAAATACACACTGGCAGGTTATCTTCGATGCCGGGGTAACAGCTTCCGGATCATCAGGATCACCACTTTTTGACCAGGATCATCGTATTGTCGGGCAGCTTCATGGCGGAGGTACCGTATATGATTTCTACGGGAAGCTCAGTTACTCATATACCAATCCGGGAAGTACATTCCATACTTTAAAAAGCTTCCTTGATCCGGTAAACAACGGAACAAAAACGCTGGATGGATACTACCCGTCAGCAAACTATCCCGATCCCCAGTTCCTATGCGATTACTCAAGCGTATGCACCGGGTCGGCAGTTAAGATATCAGGTTTTTCGGCATTCTCCCCTACATCGTGGAAATGGTCCTTTAACCCAACAACTGTCACCTACGAAAACGGTACCGATGCCACCTCCCAGAACCCAGAGGTAAAATTTACTTCACCAGGTCTCTACACTGTATCTCTGGTTGCACAGAACAGCGCAGGGGAAGAAACTCTGACTGAAAGTGATTTTATTTCAGCAGGATCTTCTCTCTCCCTTAAGGTATTTCCATCAGGGATGACAGACTCCTGTGCTGCCAATTTTACCTCAGTCAGTCTGCAGGCTTATGGCGCTGAAGCATATCAATGGGAACTTACCTCTGGAGCCTCCGATTACTTCACAATCGAAAACAACACTGCCAACCCGGCCATAATAAAATTAAAGGATGGAGTGACACTTACATCAAGTGCCACTATAGCACTGAATCTCATCGGGATACAGGGTACCTGCACGACTTCAGTTATTTACTCGATCCCTATTACGGCATCGTCAAACGACAATATAAGCAATGCTGTCAGGCTTAAAACAGGCAAGAGTGATCTTTTTTCCAACGCCTGTGCAACTATTGAAACCGGGGAGCCAGCTCCTCCTATAACCTCATGTACAGGCCAGATGTCATGGTGTGATGAGTACCAGACAGGTGCAGATGTGCTTGATAATTCAGTATGGTTCTATTATATCCCGGATTATAACCAGACAGCCACAATTTACTCAAAGGGCATGGATAACCAGCTGGCCATTTACAAGGCTGACACTTACAACGATGTTCTTAGTGGCAAATATGAACTTATTGGCGCAAACGACGACTATTCAAGCACGGATTACCAGCCTAAGATCCTTAACCTTCATCTCCTTGCCAATCAGCCATACTGGATACAGGTTGACGGAAGCGCAGGAGGTTCAACAGGTAGTTTTTACATATATATTTCAGCAATCAGTGGAGTTAATGATCTCCCCGAAATAGATGAGGAGATCAAAGTCTATCCTCTCCCGGCATGCGATTATGTTGATATTGAATCAGATGCCTTTACAGGGGCATCGGAAGTATCCATTGAACTTTATAATTCAACCGGAACAAAGGTTTATGCAGCAAAGGAGACCAATGGTCAGAGCATAATAAGAATTCCCCTTGGCAGTGCGGCCTCAGGGATATACATCGCAAGAATAACCTGCGATGGGAAAAGGTCAAATGTCAAAATAATAAAATAACCAAGAAAACCTCTTAATAAAAAGCCGGATTGAAATAATCCGGCTTTTTTATTTTTTCAATATTACCCCCATATTTTTAAGGGTCACATAATTAATTTTACATTTTTACTGTTTACTACCCTATTTTTTAGGGGGCAATGTGAATATATTTATATTTTTATTTGAGATGTGTTAATTTATTATCATATTTGCAGTGTTAACATTATTTTTTAAATCATTTGCACTTTTTTACTATGAATATTTCAGTGAAAAAAGCTCTTGTCTTACTGTTTTTATTGTTTACATGCGGCTTTTCTGTTTGTGCGTCAGATGGAAAAGCAGTAGTTGATACGGGCGCGACCGCATGGATGCTCACCTCCACAGCACTGGTTTTATTGATGGTTCCCGGGCTGGCAATGTTTTATGGTGGTCTTGTAAGATCGAAAAATGTTATGGGCACCATAATGCACAGCTATGT
>Ga0116171_10002679_pt1 | contig 16775 bp, 12 predicted proteins | sample AD_JPNHW2_MetaG_FD_89798 | JGI IMG/M metagenome (GOLD analysis project Ga0116171, IMG submission 89798) | Active sludge microbial communities of municipal wastewater-treating anaerobic digesters from Japan - AD_JPNHW2_MetaG | ecosystem: Engineered > Bioreactor > Anaerobic > Digestate | place... | reverse complement strand
TAATGCTCAGCCTCGGCTGCGCAATTTACGCGGGTCTTTTTATTGGCTTGCCGGTCGATAAAATTCCATCGCATCCGGTTCATATTATTCTTGCCCTGGGTTACACGGCTGTGGCCCTTGGGCTGCGGCATACCGGAATAGTAATCAATACTATTTTCAGTCTTAAGGAAAGCGTTTTGCCCCCGTCTCTGCCGCTGGTCGAGATTTTTGGGCCAAGCCAGGGCATGGCCGTGTACCGAAAGATGGAAAACAGCATAAAAAATGCGCTGGAAGAGCTTTTGCGTTCAAAGGCTGAAAGTGAAATGAAGCAGCGCATTATCGGAGAACTCGAGGCAGAAGTAAATTTGCGCAAAAAAACGGAAAAAGCTCTGATTCTTGAAAAAGAAAAAGCAGAGGCCGCAAACCGCACCAAATCGCAATTTCTTGCCATGATGAGCCACGAGCTGAAAACCCCGTTAACAGCGATAAAAGGGTATGGCCAGATTCTCGCGAGCACTTCAGGGCCGGCTTCGTCGCTTCCGGCACCTAAATCTCAGGAAATTGCCAGCCAGATTGTCAATAATTCAAACCATCTGCAGCACATGATCGATGGCATCCTTCGCTTTTCACAGCTTGAGAACGGCAATTTTACCTATTCTTTAGAAGAATTCAACCTTTCTGAGGTCCTTGATTATATTGACGCCACGATTATGCAGCAACAGGCGCCGACTGCCAAGTTTACGACCCGCATTCCCGAGAAGGATCTCAGGCTGAGAACTGATCGACTTTCGTTGCAGCATATAATTTTAAACCTGTTGACCAACGCTTTCAAATTCTGCAAAGAGGGCCAGATTCTGCTTGAAATCAGCAGGATTGATGGCAATCTGTTCATCGCGGTCGAAGATAATGGCATTGGCATTGCTAAAGAGCATCTTGAGAAGATTTTTGAAGCGTTTTATCAGGTCAGCCACGGAAACCGGAGAAAGTTTGGAGGAACGGGGCTTGGGCTAAGCATTGTTAAAAAGCTGACTGAAGAATTAAAGGGCCGGATTTCTGTTTTCAGCGAGCCTGACAAGGGCAGCAGATTCGAGATAATTCTGCCGGAAATAATAGTTGAAGGAAATCAGCATGAATGAATCAAGGCTTAAAGAAGTAACTCTTTTTTCGGATGGTGCGTGCAGTGGCAACCCAGGCCCCGGGGGCTGGGGCGCGATTCTGCGTTACAAGGGCAGTGAAAGGGAACTTTCGGGTGGCGAGGCCGACACCACCAACAATCAAATGGAATTGATGGGGGTTATCGCGGCCCTTGAAAGCCTTAAAGAGCCATGTCTCGTTACGGTATTCACCGACAGTCAGTATATTGCCAACGCTTTTACCCAGAAATGGCTGGAAAACTGGCAGAAAAATGGCTGGAAAACGGCTGGCAGAAAGCCGGTAAAAAATCGGGAATTATGGGAGAGGTTGCTGAAGCAGGCCGGGATTCACCAGCTGACATGGCAATGGATCAAAGGGCATGCCGGGCACCCGGAAAACGAACGCTGCGATCAACTGGCAGTGGCTGCCAGAGACAGGTTTGCCCAAAAAGCTTGAGAAATATTTGCGTTATAATCTTTTGTTTTCTGCTGCTTACAGGCGCTGGGGCCATGGCTCAGGCACTTGACGCAGAAGATATGCTGCGCAATCTGCCTGCCCCGGAAATAAATTATCATCTTGAAGAAATTAGAGTCTTGCCTGCCGCAGGCAGGGCGTTAGCGACCGAACCAGTGCCGCTTCCGCCCGAAAAGCCCCCTTACGAGGCCCGCAAGCTTGTCGAGAAGGTCAAGGCCATCGAAACAACACCGATGGTCAGGTCAGCCCGAAAAATCATCAGCAATCTGGCGACTGCCAAGGCCAAGCCCGAAATAAGGGTGACGCAGCCCGCATCTGCATCTGCCACCCCTCAATTAATCGCGTCGGCCAGCCAACCTGTCAGAGCCGTGCGGCCGGCTCAGGTTGTGGCAACTTCAACCAGATTTATTGCCTCAGTACGTGTTCTGGCAGCAAATTCAGCGGTCGAGGCTCTTAGAACACGCATAGCCAGCGATTCGGCTTTAGCAAAAGATATCTTCGCCCTCTATGTCGAAACCGTGAATTCAGGCAGTAAGCCAGAAGGAGAAGCAGGGCAGGCAACCGTAAAACCTGGGAAATTTGATACGATACTGGTCACCGCCACAGGCCTGCAGAAGAAAAAAGACTGGCAGGGCATCAAGGATCTGTTCACCGACAACCCGGAAGCCGGTGAAACTGTTGAGGGGTTACGCTTTCAAATTGAGGCAGAGCTTAATTCTGCCAAGCCGAACTATATGTCGGCCCAGCGATTTGCCAATCAGGTAATCGAAAAAGAGCCGAATGATCCTCTCGCCAATTATGCTCTGGCAATGTATTTCTATAACAGTAAAAAGCCGAACCTGGAACGGGCAAAAAAAGCACTGGCAATTGCCATGCAGGCAAAAGTTCCCCCAGAAGGTGCATCAGCCCTACATTGGACTATGTTGGCAAAAAAAATGCTTTTGCCGGTCATTCTGCTGCTTGCGGGCTTGGTGGCCGGGGTCAGCCAGTTGATCAAAAAACGCAAGGCGGCCAAACTCAACCTTCTGGCAAGCGAGCTTTCGACACCGACTGCTGAAGCGACAAAGGTTGAGCCAGCCAAGACAGCCCAGACAGCGCAGCCAGATGCTCAGGGTTTTAAGGCAAAGTTGCTGGCACTCAAAGAAAAGCTGCTCAGCAAGATGCCGTTTGGCAAAAAAAACCAGTCAGTCAAGTCTGATGGGGCAACAGCTGGCCAGACCGCTCAGGGAACCCTTGCCGACGCAGCATTGGCAACCGAAGCAGTTCTGCCAACCGCACCAGATACCCTAGCATTGCGGCCTGAACAAGTCGCCGCTCAACCAGGCAAAAAAGCAGCCGAAAGCGAAGAAACTGATGATGAATTATTCGAACTCGAGGGTGAAGACTCTGAACTCATAGAAGCAGATGAAGATGGCCTTGAAGACGAGACCAGCGCCGCTGGTAATGCTGAAAACAATGATTCAGACAGCTCGCAAATAGAAGAACCTGTTGAAGAGATCGAAGAAATTGAGGAAATTGAAGAAATCGAGGAAGTCGAGGAAGTCGAGGAAGAAGAGGGTGAGGATGGAGAAGAAAAAATAGAAGAAATTGAAGAGATTGAAGAAATAGAAGAGGTTGAAGAGGTTGAGGAAGTTGAAGTAATTGAAGTAGAAGATTCTGACCTCGCAGAAGATGGCGAGGTCGAATACGAAGAGGTCGAAATTGAAGAAGAAGAGGAAGAGGAAGATGACTCTGAGGGAAAGTAACCCGCTCAGGCAGATGCTGCGCGACCCTTACTAACGCTGGCGGGTATATTCTGCGAATATTTCTGGGGCTTCTTTGCTGACTTCGGGCCAAAAATAGAGCAACAGGTTTAAATTTCCGCGCACCCGCTTAAAGCCGCCGAGGGGCCCGGCATGCGAACCCCCGCCAATGATGGCTTCAAAGGCCTGTCTGCCAGAGTAACCATGGCGGTGTCTGAGATATGATGCAATTATAGCACCGGTTCTATCGCAACCCCACATACAATGAACATAGGTTCCAGAGGCTATCAGCTGCATGATTTCGGAGGTCTGGGCGCTGTCTGGAACTTGTTCAGCGTTCATGCGCATTTTGACCAGTCTGATTTTTTCATGGCCGGCAATCTCGCTGAGGCGATCAGTGAATGAATCACGCAGCGGAACATGCAGCAGGAGCAGGGAAGTTGCCCCCATTTTTTTCAGGAAACGAAGGTATTCAGCGACTTTCTCATCAGAATTGTTCTTTTTTACTGGGTTAAAAAGGTAGCCGCCAGCCAACAGGGCATTATCAATGGCCCTGAAATTGTATGGTACCTTGCCGCTTCCGTAAGCGTCGGCATATTTAACGACTGTTGATTGGGCCTGGCAGAATGCGAACGGGAAAATACAAAGGAGCGCGGCAAAAAGAAAACGGCACTCCCGAAGGGAGCGCCGCCAGATATAACAGAGAATAGCCGTCACTCAGACTTTGCGGTAAACATTAAGACCGACTTTTTCTTCGCGGCCGGGAATCGCATAGTTGCCTTCAGTAGAAGCGATAAGAAGTGACTTGCCTGAAGAAGACTTACCAAATTCTTTTGTCAGATCAACTTTAAGGGTCAGAATATTGCCTTCGATAGTCATTTCGACGTTTTTCATAAATTCCTCCTGTGGTGGGCAGACCATTTGTTGCTAGAGAGTAACACACAACAAATCACTTTTCCAGCTTTTTGTCAGATAAAAAAGCAGCATTCTGAAAAATCAGAATGCTGCTTTATTTAGCATTACTGCTGAGGGATTCTCAGGGTCATACCAACTTTGAGAAGCTTGGGATTAGTGATGCCATTGTATTCAGCGATTTTCTTCCACTGGCCAGAGGTGCCAAAGAGAGCTTTGCTGATCTTGCCGAGGGTGTCGCCTGATTTAACAACATACTGGCTGACGCCCTGGTCGGCTGCGGGTTCTTCGGTAGCCTGGGGTTCGGCATATTCTTCGGTATCCGGAGCATCGGCCTGGGGTTCTTCGACTACGGGTTCAGCAACCGGTTCTGGTTCAACATAGGCTTCGGGTTCGGCTACGGGTTCGGCAGCGGGTTCAACAACCGGTTCAGCAGCGGCTTCAACCTGTTCGAGAAGCTTGAAGGTTCTAACCTGAACGGCACCAGAAGGATATTTCTGATCGGGTTTGAAAACATTGCCGAATACTCTGATCTTAACGCTGCGGTTTTCGCCGAGGCTGGCGGCTTTTTCGCCAATCAGAAGCAGGTTCTGACCATCAAGGGTCTTGAACATTACTTTGCCTTCGGCAACAGAATCAACAACGCCAGTCACAGTGGTTGAGCGGCTTTTTTTGCTGAACCAGCTGCCTGGTTTCCACCAGTCTTTAGCAAAAACGCTGTTCGGCAAAGCAAGCATAGCCATGATGACGACAAGAAACAAATTTTTTCTCATTGTGATAAACGCCCCCTGTATGAATTAGTTCACAGAAGGAATGTATATAACTTTCAGTACACAATTTCAAGAGGTAATTTCAGGCTATTAAAGATAAATAAAAACAAAATACTACGAATTCTTCGCATTTGCTCGCGATTTCATCGCCAAATTAAATTTATGCTTTACTGAAGCCTGAAAGATTTAATTGCCTGGTTCATAATCTGGTCATAAGCTGAATCCAGGTCAGACCCGAGAAAAAATCGCAGCAGACTGACTTTCTGCCCCGCAAACACCAGATAATCTACGACTGAAAGCGGCCCACCCGATGCCTTTAACTGCCAGCGAATGCGATAAACCTGACGTTCGCTATCAGTCAGTCTTTCAGGCCCTTTTCTTGACAGCAGTGAAATATCTTCGTTTCTTTCGACTTCGCGGGTTCGCTGGTCAACATATTCGTTCAGGACCTGATCGACAGGTTCGTTATTTTCAGAGACCAGAATGCTCAATCTTTCACGGAAAGGGCCTATCAGGTCAGCCTGCCCGCCTGAGGCGGCATTGTTTGTGGCCTCGCCATGCCAACCGGCCGGCAGGTCGATCGTTGATCTGCCAGAAAAAATAGCAACCGGAAGATTCGCACCAGCATTTCTTGGGTAAAAGCCGCTTTTATTCAGTGAATACATCTGATTAAGGCTGAAAATAGTCAGAATAATACAGCTCAGCAACGAGATCAAGCCGGCGATGCGCTTTAATAAGGGTCGGTTGATGACTGGCACCAGAAAAAGACCGATCAACGCCCCGGCGAACAACCCGCCGAGATGTGCGCTGTTATCGACCGCCTGTTCAACGACACCGATAATCAGATTTATAACCAGAAGAAACACGAGAGTTGAAAAATTATTGCGCCGTTTCAGGCTCTCTGAGCCATTAACATGCAGAAGCTCAAACACCAGTGCGACCGAAAGCAAGCCGAGCACAGCCGCCGATGCGCCCGCCGAAAGTGGCTGGCCAGCATAAACAGCCGCTGCGCCGCCGGCAATACCGCACATAAAATAAATGCCCGGGAAAAGCTGCCAGCCAGCTATCGTTTCGATTGGCGGGCCAAAAAATTTTAGAGCGATAAGATTCATGAGAAGGTGCAACCAGCCAATGTGAATGAACTGGTAGGTGAAGAGACGAAAATATTCGCCATTTTTCACCAGAAACGAGCTGTTAGCGCCGATTTCAATCAGGCTGACCACATCTTCAACGTTGTATAAAGTCATCAGAACAGCTGATACGATCATGGTTACCCAGCCCAGAATACTTGAAAAGGTTTCGGAAAATTGAAGGGTTTCGGCCAGCACTGATTCTTTGCCGATCAGATCAAGAAAGGTCTGACGGTGTTGCTCATACAACTCATTTAAGCGTGGCCGCAGGCGACCCGCAAAAAACTCACGACTTTCGATCAGCGAAAAAAAGCGCTTGCGCATAAAAGGCAGCATGGCTTCACCGGCGGCGGCAGAGTCATCATCGGCACTTTCGTCGGCTTCGGCCGTATTGCCGGCTTCATCTGGGTTGTCTATTGCTGTCGGTTCGCCAAGGGCTCTGATAACGCCAGCCATCGTTTTTTCGCCGGCTGCAAAATCGCCCGAATTGAAAAGGCAGACGCCATGCCAGAAATCTTTTAACGGCTGGGGCAAACGTTCGATACCTTCTTCGGCAGCCTGCATCAGTGCCTCAAATTCAGCGAGCCACCCGAGGAAAGCCAAAAAAATCATACGGCTGATAACAAGATTGGCGCGTTTCTCTGGCGATGTGTCTTCGCCGTCGTTGAGCTGGCTTTCGAGTGCCAGCTGGGCAGCAATGGCTTCTTCATATCTCGAGGTTTCGAGATAGGCGCGAACCAGGTAGAGAAGCTCTTCGAACGAATGCTGCGTAAATTCGCGGGCGTCAGATCGGAGATCCCTGATGAGACCTTCAAAATTGCGGTTATTGAAATGAATCAACCCGAGAAAGATCCGGGTCATCGAATCATAGGGTTCACCGCGATTAAGCAAAGCCCGCAGCCCGTCTTCAAGGCTCTTGTGGTCAGAATCACACTCTTCTGCCAGACGTGCAATATCGTGCATGTGAACATTCAGCTCACTCCAGGCAAGATTTGCTTTCCAGCGTGCGTATGGCTCGATATCAGTAATGCGGTTCTCGGCCATCAACGAATCAATCCGGCGCTGCAAAAAAATCGGCAGCAAAACAAGAACGGTTATCCCGAGCAGCGAAACGCCAAGCGCAGCCCCGCCGCTGAAGTCGCGGGCTACCATCACAATCATCAGACAGAGAAGAAAAAACAGCTGGGAAATGTAACCAGAATAGTGCCTGAAGCCTTTGCGATACAATGAAAAAATCATGTAACCAACGTTGGCAATCAGAATATAAATCAAAAAGCGGTAGGCGAGTTCCATCAGTCAACCTGCCCAGCTTTACCTGAAGATTTCTCTTCGGCAATTTCGAGTTCAACCGCGGTATGTGCTGCATTCATCTTGAGCCGCCCTGCAACGGTATTGCCGTTCTCGAGAACAAACCCCTTGATCAGCCGGGTCGCTTTGCCCGCAATAAGGCTGTCGATAGCCGCCTGAGATAATTTTTTGCCATAAAATTCTTTCCAGACAACGTAATGACAACCTTCTTTAAACCGGTTGCAACCAAAGCCGCGACTGCCCTCGATTATACCACCCGTTGAACAGGCCGGACAGGGCGCGATAACCACCCTGACCACCGCCGGCACCGAAGATGGCGTTTCTGGCGGGCGAACTTGCCGCTGAGCTTGCTTTCTTTCTGCGGGCTGGCGCGGGTTGTCGCCTGTTGCCTGGCGCGGCTGATGCGGCAAAGCCGCAGCTTTAGGAATCGACGAGGCCTTGATCTGTTCGACAATATTGCAGACAAAGCCGGTGATGCCCTTCATAAAATCGCCATCGTCATCGCGGCTGCGCGAAATATCTGCCAGACGTTTTTCCCAGCTTCCGGTTAATTCTGGGCTGGTTATTTCAGGGGCTGCGAGGGTAACGAGCTGAATACCTTTCGGGGTTGGCACCAGCTTCTTTTTATCACGCAGCATGTATTCAACTTTGATGAGCTTTTCGATTATTTCGGCGCGGGTGGCCGGCGTGCCCAGGCCGCTGTCTTTCATGGCGTCGCGCAGTTCTTCGCTTTCAATAAGTTTCCCGGCGGTTTCCATGCCCTGCAGCAGCGTTGCTTCGGTATAAGCTGCCGGTGGCTTGGTTTTGCGCGTTAATAAAGTGGTATCGTTTATCTGGCGCTGGTCGCCCTTTTTGAGGTCGGGAAGCGACTGATCGTTTTCTTCGTCTTCACCAGAATCTGCGGCCTTTTCTGCTTGTTGCCGCTTCGGATAAACCAGGCGCCAGCCCTCGTCGGTGACAACTTTGCCGGTTGCCTTGAAATTATCGGCGCCTGATCTGACGATGATCGTCGTTGACATGTACTGGTGATCAGGGTAAAACACAGCAAGAAAGCGTCTGACCACCATGTCATAGACATTTTTTTCGGCGGTTGTCCAGGTGGTGGTATCAGTTACTTTTTTTTCGGTGGGGATTATCGCGTGATGGTCTGAGACTTTGGCGTTATCAAAGACGCGTTTGTCTTTGCGCGGGCGGTTCTGCCGCAGCCAGTTCAGGTATTCATCATAATCATGCGGCAGAGTCGCCAGACGTTTTTCGATTGTCGGAAATATATCTTCAGACAGGTAACGGCTGTCGGTTCTCGGGTAGGTAACAACCTTTTTCTTTTCGTAGAGGTTCTGCAACACGGCGAGGGTGTCGGCAGCCGTCATCGAATACTTAGAATTAGCCTCACGTTGCAGGGTTGTCAGATCATAAAGCGATGGCGGCGGCTGTTTTTTGGCGGTCTTTTTGGCGCTATGAACGGTCGCCATGGCACCTTTAACCCGTTTAGCCAGTTCGGAAGCTTTTTCGTGGCTGTCAATCCGGCTGGGAAATTCATCGGCTTCGGGGTTGAACCATAGAGCGGTAAAATCCTGCATTATGGCGTTTACTTCCCAGTAGTCGCGGGGAACAAAGTTTTGAATTTCGAGATGACGGCGCACCACCATGGCGAGGGTCGGGGTCTGAACCCGGCCCACGGTGAACATGCTGTTAAGCTTGCGTGTGTAGGCCCGGGTAAAATTCATACCCACCAGCCAGTCAGCACGACTGCGACACAGAGCAGCCCGGGCCAGCGGGTCATATTTTTCACCGGGTTTGAGATCTTCAAAGCCCTTTTTGATTGCCTCATCGGTCATGCTTGAGATCCATAGTCGCTGAAAGGGCTTGTGGCAGCCGGCATGTTGATAGACGAGCCGAAAAATAAGCTCGCCCTCGCGGCCGGCGTCAGCCGCGTTGATTATCATGCCGATATCATCGCGATTGAACAGGCGGGCTACCCCGTCGAACTGTTGTTTTGAAGATGGCAGAACTGTGAGTTTCCAGTCTTGGGGGAGCATGGGCAAGGATTCCAGGCTCCACTTTTTCCAGGCGGGGTTTTGTTCTTCAGGGTGACCGATGGCAACGAGGTGGCCAAAGCCCCAGGTTATAACATAGTCATTGCCTTCGAGATAACCTTCGCCACGCCGGGCAGCACCGAGAATGCGGGCAATATCTTTCCCGACTGATGGTTTTTCGGCAAATACCAGAGTTTTCATGGCTTAATGCTACTCCATCAGCCTTTTTATGTCCAGTTTTTAGAGTTTTCATCATGATGCTTAAAAATTTGCTCTACTCTTCCGATGCGTAGTATGCTAAGATTGTAAAATAGTTTAGTAATTAAGGGCATGCCCGGCACGCTTTATTGTGTGGCTACCAGATGTCTAAGGAGGGTTTACGATGGCGACCTTCGCGTATAAGGCCAGAAACTGGGATGGCAAAATTGTTTCTGCCGAGATGGAAGGTGAAAGCAAAGAAGTCTGTATCGCGAAACTGCGCGAAAAAGGCTATTTTGTTACCAGTATTGCCGAAAAGAAGGGTGCAGGCGGCATTTCGTTCAGTTTCCTGCAGCGCGGGGTTTCCTCCCAGGAAGTATGTATTTTCGCCCGGCAGTTTGCAACCATGATTGGTTCAGGCGTGCCGCTGGTCAGATGTCTGACCATTCTTCAGGCCCAGGCCGAAAATCCAACTTTCAAAAGAATTATCACGCAGATCAGAACCGACGTTGAAGGCGGCATGACCTTCTCAAAGTCACTCGAAAAGCACCCAAAAGTTTTCAGCGACCTTTTCTGCTCTCTGGTTAAAGCTGGTGAAATCGGCGGTATTCTTGACTCAATTCTCGAAAGACTTGCCGACTACCTTGAAAGTTCCGAGAACCTCAAGGGTAAGGTTAAGGGCGCCCTCACCTACCCGATCGTTGTATTCGGCATCGCGGCCATGGTCGTAATTGCCCTGGTAATGTTCGTTCTGCCGCAGTTCAAAGAAATCTTCCTCGGCATGAACGTTGAATTGCCGGTAATTACCCAGGCACTGTTGAGCACATCAGACTTCATGGTTTCATGGTGGTTCATCATTATTCCCGCAATGGTGGCAGTTCCGATTCTCGTCTGGAACTTTTTTCAAACCAAAACCGGCGCCAGAATCTTCGATACAAACATTCTGCGCACTCCCGCCATCGGCATGATGATGCGAAAAGTTGCGGTTGCCAAGTTCACCCGCACTCTTGGCACTCTTATCGCCTCGGGCGTTCCGATTCTGCAGGCTCTCGAAGTAACCTCGCAGACTGCCGGTAACGTTGTCATCGCCGAAGCGGTCGATAAAACACGCATTTCAATCAGAGAAGGCGAATCGATCGCTGACCCGTTGAAAAACTCCGGCGTTTTCCCGCCGATGGTTGTTCAGATGATCGCCGTAGGTGAAGAAACAGGCGAACTCGACAAAATGTTGTCAAAGATTGCCGACTTCTACGACCAGGAAGTAGATACTGCAGTTAAAGGTCTTACCTCGATCATCGAACCAATCGTTATCGTATTCATGGGTATAGTCATCGGTGGTATTGTTCTCGCGGTTTTCATGCCGATGCTTAAACTGGTTAACGCTTCATAATCTGAAGTTTAAAAGAATAGAGTCACCCGCAAGGTGGCTCTATTTTTTTTGCCGGGGGTGCTTGACTGGCAAAAAAAACAGGCCGCTTCATCGTTATGAGAAGCGGCCTGTTTTGTTGCTCAGTTAATCAGATTTTATCAAGAGCCTGCCAGAGGTCGGCCTTCAGGTCTTCATAGGCTTCACAGCCCACCGAAAATCTTATCAGGCCGTCAGATATCTCGGCTTCTGCGCGTGCTTTTGGCCCCATGCTGGAATGGGTCATACTGGCCGGGTGCTGAATCAGGCTTTCAATGCCGCCAAGTGAGACAGCCAGAGTGCTGAGATGAACTGAATCCATGACGGTTTTGCCGGCCTGAACCCCACCCTTGACCTCAAATGAAATCATGGCACCGGGACCAGACATCTGCTTTTTGGCGAGTTCATACTGCGGGTGTGAACGCAAACCGGGGAATTTTACCCAGGCAACCTTGGGGTGCTTTTCAAGATCTTCAGCTATCTTGATGGCGGTTTCCTGGGCTACTCTGACGCGCATCGCAAGGGTCTTGATGCCTCTAAGCACGAGCCAGGCCTGATGCGGATCAATAGTGCCACCCATCTGACAGATAACACCATGCAGCTTTTTCCACAATTCCTGGGTTTTAGTTACCAGAATACCGGCTACCACGTCGCTGTGGCCATTAAGGAACTTGGTCATGCTGTGAAGAACCACATCAGCACCAAGTTGAAGGGGTTTCTGCAACATCGGGCTGCAGAAAGTATTATCAACCACCAGCAAAGCACCGGCTTCGTGAGCGATTTTGGCGCATGCTTCAATATCAGTGATGCTCAGGGTCGGGTTAGCGGGAGTTTCGACATAAACCAGGGCGGTATTGGCTTTCATGGCCTTTTTAACATTTTTCGCGTCAGAACTGTCGACGAAGGTTGATTCAACCCCAAAGCGCGAAAGTTCCTTTTCGAGGATGGTTCTGGTTGGGCCATAAACCGAGCCGGTCGATACGACATGTTTGCCGGCGCCAAGAAAGGTCATGAAAACTGTTGAAATGGCCGCCATACCTGTCGCGGTGGCGATGGCGAATTTGCCACCTTCAAGCTCGGCAACGCAGCTTTCGAGAGCCGCATTAGTCGGGTTGCCGATGCGAGTGTATTTATAGCCGCTGTCTTTGCCTGAGAATCTTGCTGCGCCCTGGTCAGCGTCTTCAAATGCGAAGGTTGACGACTGATAAATCGGAACGCTCACCCCGCCAAAAAGTTTGTCGGGAGCCTGCCCAGCGTGAATGCAGGCGGTGTCAAATTTCATTTCTGTGTGTTTCATGTCAATCTGTTCCTTTCCATTGAGTAGAAATTTATTGCCGTCATACTAAGCCGCTTTTATTGCTTTGTCCAGAGAAGAGTTTCACTCGCAGGACATTCAAAAACGCGATTTTAAAAAGCGCCTAAAAGTTGAAACCCGCCAACTGTTAAGATGGCGGGTTTCGGGTCGGGGCGACTGGACTCGAACCAGCGACCACTTGAACCCCATTCAAGTACGCTACCAACTGCGCTACGCCCCGATTGGTCGAGCTGAATGAATCAGCTCAAGAACCAGTTAGACTATTCTATCAGAACCGGCAGCAATAATCAACAGAAATTTTGTAACAACGGCGTCCAGAGGTTTTTGATGCCTCAGATTATTGCCTTAGCCCGAAATTCGGTGATCTGCTGGTCAGAGTAACCAAGGCCAGCGAGAATTTCATCGGTATGCTGGCCGAGCACCGGAGCCGGCACATTGATTTCAGCGGGAGTTTCAGACAACTTAACCGGGCTGCCCGGCATCTTTATCAGACCGGCAACCGGATGAGTCAATTCAACCAGCATGTTACGGGCAAGAACCTGGGGGTCAGCGAGCACCTTGCTTATCGAGTTGATCGGCCCGGCGGGCACTTGCCCGGCTTCAAGCTTCTCGAGCCAGTAGGTTGAGCTGTGATAGCGCATGGCTTCATCGAGAATTGGCAGAAGTTCGGGCATGTGTTCACAACGTTTCTGGTTTGAAACAAAGTGTTGGTGGGCAATGAGTTCGGAATGGCCGATAATTTCGCAGAGTTTTGCCCAGAGCTGGTCGTTGCCGCAGGCGATGTTGATATAGCCATCTGCCGTTTTGACAGAAGTGAAAGGAGCGATAGATGGATGACGATTGCCGATCGGAACCGGATCTACACCAGAGCCTGTATATCTGGCCACGGCATTTTCGAGAATCGCAACCATACAATCGAGCATGGCTATATCGACCATCTGGCCGCGGCCGGTCTGATTACGACTGTAGAGAGCGCTGAGAATACCAATAGCCGAGAATACCCCGGCAATGATATCGGCGATAGAACTGCCGACTTTGGTGGGCTGTGAAGCATCTGGACCGGTAATACTCATCAGGCCGCCCATTCCCTGGATGATCAGGTCGTAAGCCGGTCGGCTGCTATAAGGACCAGTCTGACCAAACCCTGAAGATGCACAATAAATCAGGCGTGGATTAGTCTGCTTCAAGGTATCATAGTCGAGGCCAAGCTTTTTCATAACCCCGGGTTTGAAGTTTTCAACGAGCACATCGGCTTTTTCGACAAGCTTGAGCAGAATTTCGCGGCCCTGTTCAGACTTCAAGTCAAGGGTCAGACTCTTTTTGCCCCGATTGATGCTCATAAAATAAGCACTTTCACCTTTGAGGTGCGGGCCAAAAGCTCGTGAATCGTCACCGCTGCCGGGTTTTTCGATTTTAATAATCTCGGCGCCCAGGTCGGCCAGGGTCATGGTGCAGAATGGGCCGGCGAGAACTCTTGTGAGATCAACAACTTTGATACCGTGCAATGGACCGGACATTTATTATCTCCAACGGGTGTTGTAAGGAATGCGCCGGGCCGGTTCAAACGAAGACCGGCCCTGGGTAAGAATACCCACATAAGATGTAATGTTACGATCTTCAAGGTGATCGAAAATCTGGGGAGTCGATGAATTTGGCACTACGGTTCTGATCGGGTCAGGGTCAAGATCGGCCCAGACATACTCATCGCAGGCACGGGCCTGAGACAGTTTTCCGCCGTTGGGATGAACGATCATTGAAGAGCCGAAAAAATAGGCACCACTGGCGTCAGGGCCAACACTGTTGGCAGCGATCCAGTAAACGTGATTATCGTAGGCGCGGGCACGGTTTGTGAGTTCCCAGTGGTCGAAGGTGCGCATAAAAGCCGAAGGGCGGCAGATTACTTCAGCGCCTTTTAGAGCAGTTACTCTTGCAAGTTCTGGAAAGTCGCCATCATAGCAGATAACGATGCCAATTTTGCCGATCGGGGTTTCGATGCAGCATGAATCGTTGCCGGGAGTTGTCCAGCCGCCGCCTTCGAGTCTTTCAGTCGGAAACGGATGGGTTTTGCGATAAACGCCGAGGAGGCCTTCGGGGCCAACGAGGGCGGCGCTGTTATAGACGATGCCTTTTTCGGGGCCACGCTCATAAGTGGGAAAGCAAATATAGCAATTAAATTCTTTCGCCCAGAGGGCTGCCCGGTCGGTAAGCTTGCCGGGAATGGTATCGACGGCTTCCCAGAGGTCTTCGGCCTTGCCGCGCGGTGTGAAACCGGTAGTAAAGCTTTCTGGAAGAACGATCAGATTCGCTTTGGAAGCTTTTGAACATTCAGAAATCAGTTCATAAGCCCGATCCATGTTTCGTTCGACAGCCATAGGCTCGACAGAAAACTGTACTGCTGCGGCAACGATTTTTTGCATACTTCATGTACTCCTTTGAACCATGCGATAAAACTAATTGGTAAGGATAGCACAAATCGCAGAATTTTGCACAACATGGCCAACGGTTGAATTGTTTGTCTTTTTTGGGTTATATAATCGGTAGACTTAAAATGACCGGAGGGTAAAATGCAATTTTCCTCGAAGATAGACAAAGAAATCAAAGCGGGCGGGCAGTTGACCACCTCGGCAGAGTGGCAGGCCCTGGCCGCTCACTATAAAACCATCAACGGGCAGCACATGCGTGAACTTTTCGCCAAAGACCCCGAGCGCTTCGACAAATTCAGCATCCAGCATGGTGATATACTGCTTGATTACTCAAAGAATCGCATCAATTCAGAAACTATGCGCCTGCTTATCGATCTGGCCAAAGCTTCGGGCGTAAAAGAAGCTGCTGATGCCATGTTTGCCGGAGAAAAACTCAACTGGACCGAAGGCCGGGCCGTTCTTCACAGTGCTCTACGCAACCGCAGCACCCGACCAGTTAAAGTTGAGGGTGTAGACGTGATGCCCGAGATCAGGGCAGTTCTCGATAAAATGAAAGCTTTCTGTCAGAAGATCAGGGGCGGTGAATGGCTTGGGTTTACAGGCAAAAAGATTCGCTACATTGTCAATATCGGCATTGGTGGCAGCGATCTTGGCCCGGTCATGATCTATGAAGCCTTGAAACATTTTGCTGACGGCCCTGAAGTAAGATTCGTTTCGAATGTCGATGGCACCGATTTTGTCGAAAAGACGAGTCGTTTAAATCCTGAAGAAACATTGTTCATTGTGGCTTCCAAAACCTTCACCACCCAGGAAACCATGACCAACGCCATCAGCGCCCGGGAATGGCTGTTACGGGTTCTCAAGGATGAAAAGGCAGTGGCCTGTCATTTTGTGGCGTTGTCAACGAACAAAGATGCCGTTGAAAGTTTTGGCATTGATACTGCGAATATGTTTGAATTCTGGGATTGGGTAGGCGGTCGTTATTCTTCGTGGTCGGCCATCGGCCTGTCGGTAGCGCTCTCGATAGGCTTTAACCGCTTTGAAGAGTTTCTTGCCGGGGCTAACGCTCTTGACACGCATTTCGCAAGCGCACCACTCGAAAAGAATCTGCCTGTGATAATGGCAATGCTCGGTATCTGGTACAACAACTTCTTTGATGCAGCCAGCATGGCTATTTTGCCTTATGATCAGTATCTGCATCGTTTTGCCGCCTATTTTCAGCAGGGCGACATGGAAAGCAACGGCAAATATGTGGATCGCGAAGGGCGACCGGTTAACTACCAGACTGGCCCGATTATCTGGGGCGAACCAGGCACGAATGGGCAACACGCCTTTTATCAGTTGATTCACCAGGGTACCAAGCTCATCCCGGCAGATTTTATCGGCTTCATAAAAAGTCACAATCCAATCGGCGACCATCATGTTAAGCTGATGGCAAACTTCTTTGCCCAGACAGAAGCGCTGATGAAAGGCAAGACCGAGGCCGAAGTTCGCGAAGACTTTGCCCGCGAAAAAATAAGCGGCACAAAAGCCGAAATGCTGCTTCCCCACAAGGTTTTTTCAGGAAACCGCCCGACCAATTCACTGCTGATAAAAGAACTCACCCCGTACAACCTCGGGATGCTGATTGCCCTATATGAAATGAAAATTTTCGTACAGGGAGTTATCTGGCGCATCAACAGCTTTGACCAGTGGGGTGTAGAACTCGGGAAAGTGCTTGCCAAAGCAATTCTTAATGAAGAAGAAGCGTTGCTGAAAAACCAACCGGTCGATTTACGGCACCATGATTCCTCAACTACAGGCCTGCTGAAGCATTTCGCCCGCCACAGTTGCTGATTTTGCGGCTATTGCTTTTTTCGAATAAAACGGTTATCTTTTAGTTAGAAGTTAGATAGAAAGGTGGCAGCCAGAATGATTAGTAATTTATCCGGTTACCAACAGAAACCGCT
>Ga0116171_10002678_pt1 | contig 16776 bp, 12 predicted proteins | sample AD_JPNHW2_MetaG_FD_89798 | JGI IMG/M metagenome (GOLD analysis project Ga0116171, IMG submission 89798) | Active sludge microbial communities of municipal wastewater-treating anaerobic digesters from Japan - AD_JPNHW2_MetaG | ecosystem: Engineered > Bioreactor > Anaerobic > Digestate | place... | reverse complement strand
GAGGCTGTAGAGGCTGTAGAGGCTGTAGAGGCTGTAGAGGCTGTAGAGGCTGTAGAGGCTGTAGAGGCTGTATGAGAAATAATTAGATTGAAGTTCATAATTATACAAAATTCTATGGCGCATCCCTGGAAAGATTTGATTGTCTGGCAGAAATCTCATTCACTGGTACTTGAGGTTTATAAGATTACAAATAATTTCCCGGAAGAAGAAAGGTTTGGATTGGTGACTCAATTAAGAAGGTCGGCAAGTTCAATTGCAGCTAATATAGTAGAAGGAAAATCAAAAAGAACAGATAAGGATTTTGTTTCTTTTCTATATAATTCCAGGGGATCCCTTGAGGAAACACGCTATCATCTGCTTCTCTCAAAAGATCTTGGATATCTTGATAAAGATATCTACCTGAAGCTTGAAGAAATGACAGCTGAAGTAAGCTACTTATTAAATAAACTAATTTCATCGATTTGCAAATGAGCATTCCCCAGAATGAAACTAATGCCTTAAATCTTGCTGATGCCACTACAGCCTCTCTTGCCTATATTGCCTCTAACGCCTCTAACGCCTCTATCGCCTCTAATGCCTCTAATGCCTCTAATGCCTCTATTGCCTCTTCCTCCCCCCCCCTCCGAAAGGTCTTGGTGGTTACATACTACTGGCCTCCCAGTGGCGGTGCAGGTGTCCAGCGCTGGCTGAAATTTTCTAAATACCTTCCTGAAGCCGGCTGGCAGCCTGTTATTCTTACTGTCGATCCGGAATATGCCGCCTACCCCGCAACTGACCTTTCCCTCGAAAAAGATGTGCCGGCAGCTGCTGAAGTACACCGCACAAAGACGACAGACTGGTTCCGATTCTATGGCAATGATAAATCAAAAGTGCCGTCAGCAGGCTTCGCCACAAACCGCGATGATTCACCAGGAGGAAAGATCTCACGTTTTATAAGAGGAAACTTCTTCATTCCTGATCCGCGAAGGGGATGGAATAAACATGCCTTCAGGAAAGCCTGCGAACTTATCGAAAAACACGACATCAGGAATATAATTACAACCAGCCCGCCACACTCCTCACAGCTCATCGGGCTGAAACTCAAAAAAAAATACCCTCACCTGCGCTGGCTGGCCGACCTGCGCGATCCCTGGACAGATATTTACTATTACAATCTCTTCTACCCTACTCTTCTTTCAAGAAAAATTGACAGCCACTATGAAAAGGCTGTATTGGCAAAAGCAGACATAATTACAACAGTAGGACCAACCCTCGGCAAGATTTTTAGCTCTAAAATGGCTGGCAGCGGGGAGAAAATAAAAATTATACATAACGGATTTGACGAAGAGGATTTTTCAGGTCTTACTGCCTCGACACCTGAAAGATTTACCATTTCTTACACAGGCACCATCTCAGAATCATATCCCGTAAATGGATTTATCATGTCGCTGAAGGAGCTTATTTCAGGGGGCAGCGACCTGCTGCTGAAATTCACGGGCCACATACCGGATGTTCAGAAAAACAGGCTTATCTCAGAGCTTGGCGCCGGGCATCTTGAATTCATACCTTACTCCGATCACAGGACTGTGATAGGGCAGATGCTGTCGGCATCAATGCTTCTTCTGGTTCTTGCAAAAGATCCCGGCAACAGAAGCTTTCTTCCTGGAAAACTGTTTGAGTATATTGCTTCCGGCAAACCTGTTGTTTGCCTGGGTCCCACTTCGGGTGACACTGCCGCGATTCTCAACAGCGGCGGATACGGCAGGTGCTTCGACTATGACGACCAGGAAGGAATCACAGAATTTATTTCAGGCTGTATAAAAACTGGTCAGGGGAAGACCCCGTCGCCTCCCTCAGAATTCTCAAGAAGAAATCTTGCAATGAAAGTTGCACAGCTTCTTGATTAATATTCCAGCATTATCAGCCGACATTATGATTTGTTAAAAATCTTCCCGAAATTTGAGATAACCTAAAGAAACAGAAAAAATGCTCACTTCGAGAATGAATAATATTCTTGTTCTTGCACCACACACCGATGACGGTGAACTTGGTGCCGGAGGAACCATTAGCTACTTCCTCGAAAAAAAGGCGAAAGTCTGGTATGCTGCCTTTTCAACAGCCGAAGAGTCGCTTCCCAACGGAATGCCAAAAGATACCCTTAAGAAGGAGGTAAAAAAAGCAACATCGCAGCTCGGCATCGACAATGAGAATCTTATTATCTACGATTACCAGGTCAGAAAGCTGAACTTCTCAAGACAGGCTATCCTCGAAGATCTTATAAAACTGAAAAACAGGATACACTTCGACCTTATTCTCATGCCCAGCCTGAAGGACATTCACCAGGACCATCTTACTGTTGCACAGGAAGGGCTTCGTGCCTTCAAGACTACATCGATACTGGGATATGAGCTGATATGGAACAACCTTTCTTTCGATACAACATGTTTTATCAGAATTGAAGAAAGACACCTTCAGAACAAGATAGAGGCGCTTAAGCACTACAAATCTCAGAAAGGCCGCGATTATGTCTCTCCTGATTTTGTAAAATCACTTGCCCGGACAAGAGGTGTGCAGATAGGCGCCCAATATGCCGAGGCTTTTGAAGTGATCCGCTGGGTGATCTGAGATGAATAAAATGAAAGAGATAAAAGTCTTCATTACCGGCGCCGGCGCACCGGGAGCCCCCGGCATTATCAAATCGCTCCGGAAAGTCACCGAACGCACTATATCTGTTATCGGCGGTGATGCAAGCCTGAAAAACTCTGTGGGCGCAGGATTGCTCGATAAGGTCTTTCAGATTCCATTTGCCGAAGCACCCGATTTTATCGACAGGGTCCTGGAGATATGTACCGTGGAAAAAGTCGATGTCGTTATCCCCCTGGTAACAAGAGAACTCCCGGTATTTGCAAAAAATAAAGATCTCTTCAACTCAAAAGGTATATGTGTTTCCGTTTCGGATCCCGGACCTCTCGAAATTGCAAATAACAAATATCTGCTGATGAAATTCTGCAGGGAACACAACATCCCTGTCCCGGATTTTCATCTTGTGAAGAGTCTTCCTGAGTTCAGGGAAGCTGCCGCCCTCCTGGGCTATCCGGTGAAAAAAATCTGCTTCAAGCCGCCGGTATCAAACGGGCTCAGGGGTTTCAGAATTATCGAGGATGGCCAGGACAGGCTCCATGCGCTCATAAATGAAAAACCAAATAATATATATATCTCTTTCGACGAATTTGTATCGGTATGCGAAGGAGGAGGATCATTCCCGGAACTGATTGTCATGGAATACCTCCCCGGTGAAGAATACAGCGTTGATGTTCTCGTCGATAACGGGAAATATATATCTGCAATACCGCGAAGCCGCGATCATATAAAAATGGGAATAAGCTTTGTGGGAACTGTCGTTGACGACAGGGAGATAATTGATTATTCAAAAAGGATCGTTGAAGGATTAAAACTGAACGGGAACATTGGATTTCAGTTTAAAAGAGACATCAACGGAATACCAAAGGTCATTGAATCAAATCCCCGTGTTCAGGGCACAATCGTTTTATGTACTGCTGCGGGGGAAAATATGGTCTACGAAGCAGTCAAAGCTTGTCTCGGTGAAAAAATAGAAAAACCTGATATTGTCTGGGGACTGAAAATGATACGTTACTGGGAAGAACTATTTCTTGATAAAAATGGCAATAAAGTCGATTTCTGATCTGTATAATTATTCTTTGTTCATCTTCGACCTCGACAACACCATCTATAATGAGGAAGATTATCTTTTCCAGGCTTATGAGGCTGTAGCATCAAGGTTTTCTGATATGGCCGCGGGCCACGACAAGAAGAGCCTGTTTGAAAACCTCAAACAACTTTATTATAAAGAAGGAAGGGAGAAGCTCTTTGACAAATTTCTTGCTTCTGCCGGGATTGACTACTCCTTCATGCCGGAGTGCCTGAATATCTTGCGGAATTTCAAACCGGAGAAACCACTGATCATTTATAACAATGCTGCTGAAGTTCTTAAGAATCTTTCTGAAAAGAAGAAAAACATCTTCATACTGACAAATGGAAATACTGATCAGCAGCGAAACAAGATCAGGAACATATTATGGAACGGACTTGATAAACACATCCGTTTCATTTATGCCGACGATATTGAACCAAAGCCCTCTCCTGCAGGAGTGCATTACATCTTAAGAATAACAAACACTGAACCGGGGAATGCTCTCTTTGTAGGCGATAAGGATACTGACAGGCAATGTGCAGAAAGCGGAGGCATTGCATACCTTGACGTTAGCGGACTGGATCTGCTTCTTAAAAAAGTTGAATGATCAATAAAGACTTATGAAGATCCTGATGGTGCTTGAATCAGAATTTCCGCCCGATGTAAGGGTGGAAAATGAAATAGCCGCGCTCTCAGGTGCAGGGCATGAAGTACATCTTGCATGTTCTACAAGAAAGAATAAACCCTGTAAGGAGACAATAGGAAAGGCCTTCATTCACAGGAAGAGAATAAGCAAATTCATCTATAAGAGCAGTGTCGGCAGCCTGAAATTTCCATTTTACTTTAATTTCTGGAGGAGGTTCATATTTCCACTGGTGGCTGCAGAAAAGTTTGATGTAATTCATATCCACGATCTTCCCCTGGCGATCATAGGGGCTGAAATAAAAACAAAATACCGCATCCCGATGGTTTTGGATCTCCACGAGAACTGGCCCGCTCTTCTGAGGAATGCCACACATACAGCCACACCCATCGGAAAGCTTTTATACTCCGACAGACAGTGGACAGAGTATGAAAAAAAGTTCACCCTGAAGGCAGATCTCATAATAACTATTATTGAAGAAGCCGGGGAAAGGATCATCAATCTTGGTGTTGATCCTGCAAGGATCTGTATCGTTTCAAACAGCGTCAACCCCGAAGGACTCTCCATCATGGAAAAGAAAAGGAATGATGATTCTTTCGTCCTTTTCTATGGAGGAGGGATCAACAGGCACAGGGGGTTGCAGGTTGTCCTTGAAGCAATAAGCCTGCTGAAGGCCAGGAATATCAAAATTATCCTTGAGATAGTTGGCTCAGGAAGCTACCTGGCCGATCTTCGTATCATAACAGAAAAATTGGCTGTCGGAGAACAGGTAAGGTTTCATGGTCATAAACCATTCGATGCAATGCTTGATATGCTTTCAGAAGCCGATTCTGCAATAATTCCACACCTCCGGACAGACAATAATGATGCCTCGAGTCCAAATAAGCTGTACCAGTATATGTATCTGGGCAAGCCTGTAATTTCTTCTGACTGCCTTTCGCTGAAGAGGATACTGAACGAAACCAATGCAGGATTTATTTACCGTAACGATTCGGCCGTAGAGCTTGCTGATCTTCTCGAAAAACTGATCAATGATCGTCATCTCCTTGAAGAAAAGGGCCTTAACGGCAGAAAAGCTATTCTTGGCGGACTAAACTGGAATACCGAAAAGGAAAAACTCATTAAGGCATATACCAGACTGGCAAAAGATACCAAATGAAAACCCTGGTCCTGATAACCTCAAATTATCCCTTCGGGAAGAGCGATCCTTTTCCGGGAACAGAACTGCCGTTCCTTGAAAAAGCATTTGACAGGATAATTATCATCTCTCAGAACAGCAGGTCGGAACAGACACATAAAATTCCAGGTCAGGTAAAGATATTAAGGTATAATACCTCGACCTCTCCTGCAGGCTTCCTTAAACTTCCTCTTCTTCTCGCAGAAAACCAGAAACTGATAAAGAGTATTTTTCAAAAAGAAATCAGCTTCAGAAAGACGACCGGCACCGTGCTGAGCCTTTCAATGAAAGTTCTCCTTCTCAGGAAGATCATTAAAGCCCTGCAGCTCAGGACTTTTATAATTGATATGCTGAGAAATGAAAATATCACCCGCGATATTGTTTTTTATTCATACTGGTTAAACACCGGAGCACATGCCATCAGCCTGCTTGATTATCCAGGAAGCATAAAGATAGCAAGGGCGCACGGCAGTGACCTGTATGAAGAGATGGCCGATGCCGGCTTCCTCCCTTTGTTCCCTCTGGTTGCAGAAAATCTTGATTCGATATTCTTTGTCTCTGAGCCCGGCAAAAAATATTTCATGAAAAAGCTAATCTCCGGTAAGGCCGGTTTAAATGTCTCCCGGCTGGGGATAAGCGGACCCGGGCCTTTGCTATACAATTCCGGGGAGACACTTTTCAGAATTGCCTCATGCTCGAATGTGATACCGCTGAAAAGAGTTCACCTGATTATTGAAGCCCTGGAGCTTGTCAAAACAGGAAAGAAGATTCAATGGACACACTTTGGGGCAGGAAGCAAACTGGAAGAGCTGAAGATAAGGGCTGCTGGACTGAAAGCTAAAAACAGTAATGCTGAAGCCGATCTCAGGGGATTTATTGCCAATGAAGAAATTATGGATTTCTACAGGCAAAATAAAATCAGCCTCTTCCTTAATACAAGCTCCACAGAGGGTGTTCCTGTAAGCATTATGGAGGCCCAGAGCTTTGGAATACCCGTTATTGCAACTGCTGTCGGCGGTGTTAGCGAAATTGTAACAGAAGGTACCGGATTTCTTCTTCCTCATGATTTTAAACCAGAAGAACTTGCCGGCAAAATCGAATATTTTCTGAACCTGCCACCTGCCGAAGAAAAGAAATTCAGGGAAAAGGCATTCCAGAACTGGAAACAGAAATTTGATGCATCGGTAAATTACCCGGATTTTATTAACTCAGTAAATCGTATCTTCGAAACGGCAATAAAAGAGAATCCTGCTGACTGATGAAAATTGATCAGAACATATTCAAATACCTGAAAGGAGACCTGTTTACCAACAGCCTCAGGATTGACCTTGACAGAACCAGGTATGAATCCCTCACAAGAGAGGAGATCATTACGCAAATAATAAAAGGAAAGGATGTTATACATATCGGCTGTTCAGATCATATACCTGTCATAAAACAAAAAATTGCCGTAAACAGGTGGCTTCACAAGCTTATCTCGGAAAATTCGAGTTCGTGCCTTGGCATTGATATCGACCGGGAAAGCATAGACTACGTCAGAAATGAACTGGGTTTTGAAAATGTAATCTGCGGAAATATCCTCACCGACAACCTTGAAGTGATAACATCAAAAAAGTGGGATTACGTGGTTTTTGGTGAGATTATCGAACATATCGGCAATCCTGTCGAATTCCTGAAAACTTTCCGCGAAAGGTTCGGGAAGAACATCAGCAGGTTCATCATTTCTGTTCCTGATATTTACAATAAGAAGAACCTGGCAAATATGTTGAGTTTCCGTGAAGAGATCAACTCCGACCACAGGTTCTGGTTCACTCCTTATACTATTTCGAAGATACTTGTCGACTCAGGGTATTTTCCCGAATCGATAACCTTTGGAAATCTTATTCCTCTGAGCAAAAAAGAGCTGGCACTACGGAAGCTGAGGAAAATGACAGGAATGAAGGTCGCTTACCCTTTCTATTATTTCAGTTCAATTATCGCAATCGGGGAGATTCAAAACCGGATTTCATAAATGACAGGTTCCATTAAGTCGACATTCAGGGATTCCGCGATCTACGGATTCGGTAATACGGCAGTCAAGCTGGTGGGACTTGTCCTTATACCGATATATACTGATAAGAAATACTTTTCCACAGAGGAGTTCGGTATAATCAGCATGCTCGACATCTCGGCCCTGCTCCTGCTGGCTTTACTGGCATTCTCCCTCCCGCAGAGTTTTACAAGGTGGTACTGGGACAAAGAACATGTACATAATCAGAAAGGAATATTTTTTATAACCATAACCGCACAGGTACTTCTTTCAGCGGCCATCTGTATAGTCCTGTTACCTTTTTCAGGAAATATTTCTACCATGCTTTTCAGGTCTGCCGATCTGACAAAAGCAATTTCACTGCTGGTCGGAGCAACAGCGGTACAGGCTGTCAATAATCCGATTACCACACTGATGCGCCTCCAGTCGAAAGCAACCCTCTATTCTGTCACAAATATCATTAAGCTGGTAATAGTCCTTGTCCTTACACTCTGGTTCATCCTTGTAAAAAAGATGTCGGTGGAAGGCATATACCTGGCACAGCTGATCGGCAATTCTATCTTCGTTGTGATGCTGGCGCCTTACACGATAAGGAACTGCAAACCATATTTCGACCTGAAGATCCTGAAGGAAATGAACAGTTATGGATTCCCGCTGTTTATTGCCGGCGTGGCAGCTGTGTCGCTTAATGTTATTGACCGTTATGCTCTTAACACATGGTCGGTTCTGCGCTCTGTTGCACTCTATACTCTCGCAGTTAAACTCTCGAGTGTCATCAAGCTGGTGCTTGTTGATTCAGTGAAGCTGGCCATCCTGCCCTCCTTCTTCAAAAAAATGGATTCCCCGGATAATAAAAAGTTTTATTCAAAGATCCTTACATATACCTCGCTGATCACCATGGTCTCGATTGTGGGAGTATCTCTTTTTTCAATGGAGATTATCAAAATAATTTCGAAATCGAAAGACTTCTGGGCCGCGATAGCCATTGTTCCCGTTCTCTCACTGTCGGTGTTTTTTACCAACATGAGGGAGGTTACGGTTTATGGGCTTCACATCGCAAAAAAAACCCGGATCATAGGTGGTGTTGTGGTGGTTGCAACAATCCTTAGCCTGATCCTGAACATAATCTTCATTCCGTTATGGGATATAACAGGCGCAGCTGTCGCCACCCTCCTGGGGCAGCTCTTCTACTGGCTGGGATGCTTTATCTTTGCACAGAAATATTTTCGTGTGCCTTACGAAATGAAAAAAATACTCATCCTGTTTATAATGGGATCTCTCTTCGCCTTCTCAAGCCTGCTGCTAAATGATCTGGCGCTTGCAATCCGTCTTCCGCTTAAATTCTTCCTTGCATTCATATTCCCGGTATCACTTGTTATCTTCAGCTTTTACGATCGTAATGAGCTTGATGCAATCCAGGGTTTCTTCAGGAAATGGTCTAAATTGTCGGATCTTAAAATTAATTTGCAATCTCTAAAAAACATAAAAGATGAAGATTAAATCCATTCTGCCGCATCTTATTGCTGTCGTTCTGTTCACTATCATCTCTTTCGCATATTTTTACCCTGTGTTAGAAGGAAAGGTCCTGAAGGCGAACGACTCCATGGTTGCAAAAATAAATGCAAAGGAGATCCAGGATTTTCGTCAGGAGTTCGGTAAAGAGCCTCTCTGGACCAACGCTCTTTTCAGCGGCATGCCAGCATATCTTATCTCCACAAAATACCCGGGGAATATCTTCAAACACATCGACACCGCACTGAGGATCTATGGCATGCCTGTGGCTGTCCTTTTCCTGTCGATGCTTGGCTTTTACATCCTGCTCCTGATGCTTGGAGTAAATCCATGGCTCTCAATTGCCGGTGGCGTTGGCTATGGATTATCCTCTTTCCTGCTGCAGATCATTGCAGCCGGACACAATACCCAAGCAGTGGCGCTGGCATACATGGCCCCGCTGATAGGGGGAGTGTGGTATGCTTACAGGAGAGATGTAATTAAGGGAGCCCTCTTCACCGCTTTCATTCTTGCACTGGAGCTGATTGCAAATCACCCGCAGATGACATATTACAGCTTCATCATCCTTTTAATTTTTATCATCTCTGAATTCGTTTATTCAATAAAGGAAAAGACGATAATCTCTTTTTTGAAGAAATCAGCCATTATGATCATTCCGGTTGTACTGGCAGTCGGCATAAATTTCGGCTTCCTGTACACCACTTATGATTATGGCAAATATTCAATGCGGGGTAAATCTGACCTCTTAACTGAGTCAAAGAACTATTCCTCCGGATTGAAAAAGGATTATATCACACAGTGGAGCTATGGCATCGGCGAGACATTTAACCTCCTGGTTCCTGATTTTAAAGGAGGATCGAGCCATCCTGTCGACCGCGATTCGGAAACGTATAAGCTTCTCCGGAAAAATGGCGCTTCACAGGCCGATATGCCATATAAATACTGGGGAACACAGCCCGGCACTGAAGGCCCTCATTACCTGGGTGCAATAGTCATCTTCCTCTTCATCCTGGGTCTTATCCTTGTTAAAGGCCGCGATAAATGGTGGATGCTCATTGCCACCCTTCTTTCGATAATGCTGGCCTGGGGAAGCAATTTCATGCCCCTGACAGACCTTTTCGTAGATTATTTCCCGGGATATAATAAGTTCAGATCTGTGACATTCATCCTGGTTATAGCACAGTTCTGCGTTCCTCTTCTGGGCTTCCTCGCACTTAAAGAACTCTTCTATTCCGAAACCCCGGGCAAAAAGCTGATGAAAGGATTCTTAACCGCCCTTTCAATTACCTCCGGATTGTTGCTCCTGTTCCTGGTCTTCCCGGGCATAGCAGGATCATTCCTGAACCCATTCGAATCGGATTATCCTGATGTTGTCAAGGAGACTCTCGTCACCGACAGAAGAAATCTCCTGACCAGCGATGCACTCCGTTCACTTCTTTTCATTCTCGCCGGCGCAGGAATCATCCTTGCAGCAATGTACAATAAGCTGAAAAAGGAATATGCCATCCTTATTGTCGGCCTCCTGGTCCTCGTCGACCTGTGGAGTGTTGATAAAAGGTATCTCAATGCAGACCGCTTTTTCAAGCCTGCTGTTATGCAGAAATCGTTCACACCCACAGTTGCCGACCAGGAAATACTTAAAGACAAATCACATTTCAGGGTATGGAACAGGAGTGTGTCATCATTTAACGACAATTCTCCCACATCATATTTTCATAATTCTATAGGCGGTTATCATGGTGCAAAGCTTAGGAGATACCAGGAGGTGATCGATTCAGCTATGGGCAGGGATATCTTCAGGTTTGACTCAACGGTGGCAATTGTCAGGAGTGAAGAGGACCTGGTTACTGTATTTGAAAAAACACCAATCCTGAACATGCTCAATACTAAATACATTATTTTCCACCCTTCATATCCCCCGCTGCTGAACCAGAAAGCACTAGGTAACGCCTGGTTTGTGCAGGAAGCAATGATCGCCGAAAATGCAAATGCAGAACTTGCAGCACTTCTTTCAATTGACCCCGCACGGGAGGCAGTAATTGATATGAAATTCGGGGATCTGGTCACCGCTCCGAAATACACGCTTGAAGAGGGCGACAAAATAGAACTTGAAAGCGTCCGTTCAAATGAACTCGTTTACCGTTATTCGGCAAAAGGCGAAAGACTGGCTGTATTCTCTGAAATATATTATCCGTCGGGATGGAAAGCCTTTATCGACGGTAAGGAAAGTAAACACTTCAGGGCCGACTATGTCCTCAGGGCAATGGTACTTCCCGGTGGCGACCATGAGGTGAGATTCCTGTTCGATCCCTCATCGTACAAAAACGGTAACAGGATATCGCTTGCCAGTTCACTCCTGCTTATTCTTCTGCTTGCAGGTTATGGGGCAAAGAAATTTCTGAAAAAATAGTTCTATGAGCCTCTATACTGCATGCCCTCTGTGCGGCTCAGGAAATATCAGTCTTCATATTCAGACTAACGATTTTTTCCTGACTGCAGAACCATTCAGCCTTTTCCGCTGCCGTGACTGCAGTTTTATTTTTACCCAGGAACATCCTGCAGAATCAGCAGCAGGACGCTATTATGCCTCTGATCAGTACCTTTCTCATAACGATTCTGCAAAAGGTATCACAAGTTTTTTATACAGGCTTTCGAGGGATTTTATGCTCGGGAGGAAGCAGAAGATCATTGAAAAGCATACCGGCTTAAAAAGCGGATCCCTGCTGGATATCGGCTGCGGAACAGGACACCTGCTTAATAAAATGAAGAGGAAGGGATGGAATGTCAGGGGAATAGAGATAAACAGGAATGCGGCTGATTATGCAACAAAAAAATTCGGCCTTGAGATCATTGATCCAAAAAATATCTCCTCGCTCCCATCAGCCGGCTTTGACTGCATAACCCTCTGGCATGTCCTCGAGCATTTTGAAGATCCATCTGCATATTTTTCAGAGATCAGCCGTATGCTCAAAGCCGGGGGGACAAGTATTACAGCGCTTCCGAACTGCAACTCATTTGATGCCGGTCATTACCGGAAATTCTGGGCAGCCTGGGATGTCCCGCGGCATTTGTGGCATTTCTCACCATATACCTTTCAGATCTTTGCCCGGAAATCAGGATTTGAGTTGATAAAAGTCAGGAGCCTTCCTCTCGACGTTTTCTATATATCAATATTAAGTGAAAAATACAGGGGTTCGCGGTTACACTTCCTGACCGGGGCAATTATGGGAAAATGGTTCTGGATACGGTCTATGTTCGACCTGAAAAGATCGAGTTCACTGGTATATATCCTCCGGAAGAAAGCTTAGATTAATACCTGTCGAGCCAGCGGTATTTCCTTGCGCTGTCGCCGAACTTAAGGGCCATGGTTATCTCATGGGTCCCATAGGTAACCTGTTGAATCTCCGACAGGGTGAAATCAAAAGCATATCCAATGAAAACATTCTGGTACTTAATTCCCAGGTTTGCAATTAGCGATCCGCTTGTGCGGTATGTAAGGCCCGCCCAGAAGGCTTTTTTATAAATATAGGTCACACCAATATCGGCCTGCGGCCTTATCTCTTCTGTCATCCTGAAGAGTACAGATGGTTCAATTTCAGTCTGGGAATTTAGTTCAAAAAAGTATGAGCCGAAGAGGTAATAATGTCTCTGCAGCCTGTAGTTTTTATAGGATGCCTCTCCTATCTTAGCTGATGCCTCGAAAAGCTGTTCGGCGGAAAAACCTACATTGTATTTTGCATTCAGCAGGTATGCACCGAAGGAGGCATCAGGAACAAAAACACCACGGCGGAGGTTATCGTACAACCATGGTTCGTTGGGATCCTCAAAGTCTATTTCCTCTTCGTCGATCTTGTAATGATATCCTGTAAAGGCTAGGCCCAATGATACCTGTGTCTGGTTTCTCAGCCAGATATGGTACGAGTATGCAGCCTGGAATCCTGTTCGTTGTACCAGTCCGTTCTTGTCGCTGAAGATATACCCACCTATGCCTACCCTTCCATCAGTGGCAGGCCTGTAAGTGGCCTTGCGGGCGCTGGGGTGTTTCAGAATATAGCTTTTCTTTAACAGCCTCGTCTGGGCGCTGAACGAAAAAGTACGCGGAGCTCCATAATATCCAACCCACTGTTCCCTTGCTGTCAGATTGAAGCTCGTAAAACCATCGCTACCGGCAACAGCAGGATTTATAAGGAACTTGTTGTAAAGGTATTGATTGTAAAGAGGAAGCTGCTGCCCTTCTGAAACACCGAAGGCAAAAAGCAATATTATTATATAGGTTAACCTCTTCACAGGCTTTTAAAAATAGCTAATTTATCTAACAATAGTTATACTGCCAATCAGCGGTTTTGTGCCATTGTGCAGATCAATAATATAATGGTACGATTCCATGGGCAGCTTAGCACCCCTGCTGCTTCTGCCATCCCACTTCTGCGGATAACCCTTCTCCGACTTCCAGATAAGTATTCCCCAGCGGTCGAAGATCTTGATCTCCAGCTGCGGGTACAGCTCAATCTCACCTATGTTCCAGATATCATTTATATTATCTCCATTCGGCGAAATGGCATTCGGGATAATAAGACATACTTCACGCTGCGACTCCAGCTTCACCGAGTCTCTTACGGAACAACCATTCAGGTCAGTAACCTTAACTGAATAAAGCCCGCTCCTTATGTCAGTAAGGTCGCCGGCAGTGGAATTATCTGACCATCGGTAATTATAATCGGTCCCAACAACTCCTCCGCTTACAGTAAGGTTTATTGCACCATCAGGCTTATCGGGGCACCATGGTTGTGTAAGAGCAAAAGAAAGCCTGAGTGAATCTGGTTCAGTAAGTGTGACAGAATCACGGGCAATACAGAAATTGGAATCGGTAATGATCACTTTGTATTTACCTGCCGGAATATTTTCCCTCATCTGTGAGGTATTCCCGTCTGACCACAGGTATGAAAGATCACCTACTGCATTAACGGGTATTACATTTATTGAACCTGTGCTGTCGCCTGCACAATTAATGTTAAAGCCGCCGCTGAAGCTGTCAGACGGGTCGAGTGTAAGCGATAATTCACCTGGTTCAGTAAGGATAAATGTTGTGTCGTTGGTACAGAAATTAGCGTCAACTATATGGAGGTTATACGATCCGGCAATAAGGTTTGAAATTACATTTGAATTCGAGGTAAACCCTGAGGGGCCTGTCCAAGAATATAAGAAAGGTCCGGTTCCGCTGGTAGTGCTTATGCTTATTGAACCGTCATTCCGTCCAAAACAGCTTATATTAAATCCGTATCCGTTATGGTTCGAAAGAATATAGCTGAAGTCGACCGGTGCAGGCAGATTGATTGTAACAGAATCCTCAATGGTACATCCGTTGGCATCAGTGACAGTAACGAAATATTCTCCTGCAGTAAGTCCGGTAATATCTTCAGTTATTTCGCCGTTCGGAAGCCACATGTATGTATATGGAGCCACACCTCCTGTTACTGCCAGATCAGCTTCACCATTGTTCATACCTGGGGCAGCGCAGGTAATATGTTTTGGCAGAATTGATGTCGCCAGTGAGGGAGCCTCGGTAAGAAGAGTATCAAAAGTGGCCTTACACCCATACATATCAGTAACCTCCAGCAGATAATTGCCTGCTGTCAGTGCGCCCTGGTTTGCCTGTCCGGAAACAATACCCGATCCATCGGTGGTTATCCAGCTGTAGGTATAACTTCCTGAACCTCCGGCCACAGAAATACCAATTGTACCTGTCGACCCATGACAATTAATATTGTAGGGCCCAAAGGTTGAATTTGACAGAAGCGGACTTATATCGATCGGGTCAGGCTCATTAAGTGTGAAGGATGGAGTCAGGGAGCCTGGCAGTATCTTCAGAATACAATTGTTTTCATCTTTCACCTCTACATAATATGTTCCTGCTCTCAGGCCCGTAATGTCCTGTGAAGTCGAAGCGAACGACGCAGAGTCAGTCCATGAATAAGTGTAATTACCTGATCCTCCGGTTATGGTTATGTCTATGCTGCCGTCGTTGCCACCATGGCACGAGATATTATATAATGAATCAGCAGTGAAGTGCATTTTATAGTCAGCAATATCCATTCCCGGACCCTGGTAGAGTGTCACACTGTCAAGATGTGTGCAATACCTGTCAGTGACCATGAGATAATATTTTCCTGCTGAAACATTTTCGAGGAAATCGAGGGTGTCAACACCTGTGAAGGTGCCATCGTATGTAAACCATTTATACCTGTAACCTCCCGGGTTGCCTCCCGTTATGGTTTCAACCCAGACTTTCCCGTCAGAATATCCGCGGCATGAGACATCAAATCCTCCGGCATACTTGGTAGAGTTGAATTTAACCTTGATTGTATCCGGAGGTGTTATGTCGCGCTGCGGGTAATACCCTGCATTCATACAGCCGTTTGCATCCTTGAGGCGAAGCGCATAGTGACCGGCAGGAAGGTTATTTATGTAGTAAATATCTCCTTTTACCCAAAGTGTATCATGACTTACGGTGTCGAGATTATTGTAAACAAGCCAGTATTCAAAAGGAGCTATTCCCGTTGAGAAAATATCTTCAGCTATCAGCATACTTCCTGTGCTGTCGCCCGGGCACTGGGTATTCAGACCAGTGGGATAATCGTATACAGTCATCAGCGTCTGGAACACAACACCTGTTATCGGCTCAATATGACTGGTCCTTGTACACCCGAATGAATCCGTAACCTTAACTGAATATTCTCCGCTGTAACGGATGTTAAGGGTGTCGATATTCGTACTATTGAGATAAGTAGTATCGCCGAGGAAAGATGGCCTGTCCCAGAATATTGTCATAGGTTTGGATCCTCTTGCAAGAATTGCTGTGAGGGTTCCGCTGCTTCCCCCGAAGCATGTGAACATTCTTGTGGGTCCCATGCTCTGCATAGGATGAGGATGTACTTTCACCTCCACGGTCTGCTGCGGACCGGTTCCGCAAAGCAAATTGTCAGGAGTGATATAATAGTTCACTGACTGTATTGTATCGGTATTATTCTGATATGTAAATGTGAATTTCTGTCCCATGGGCTGATCAGCAGCTGCCGGCAGAGTACCAACCAGTCCAGGATCAGTAACATTAGAAAAATAATCAAATCTTATCGGACCCTTAGTCATTACAGTGGGTGAATTCAGGGTTATGTTTATTGCCTGGCCATAGCACATCTCGGGTACTGCATTTATTGTTGTTGCCCTCGGTGTGGGGTTGATCCACAGCCTTATCGTATCATTGATGCCGGGACATCTTTGTATGCCTTTATCATTTATTGCTGCAGGAGTAATAACATACATTATCATTCTTGCAGTATCGCCGGAATTATTTAATGTCTCCGTAAAGTTCAGCGGTCCAGGCCCGACCAGGTTAGGTCTCAACAAGGCTCCTGTTATTTCCGGGTATGGATTAATGACATTTACATTAAATCGCATTCCGACTGTCGGGATATTGGTTGAAGAAAGAGTATATGTTATTGATGTGTTATTACAGATAGTATCAGTTGTGATAACACCTGTTACCGTAATCGTAGGCTCTACCCATACATCAACCGTGAACGGAACACCTGCCACGCACCTTGCATCTCCTTCATTATCCACCGTGTACGGCGTAACATTGAACGTTACCTTCTGTGCATTGGTACCCAGGTTATCAAGACGCTCATTGATCGTGCCGCCTGTCAGATAGCCTGTCCGCCCTGCGT
>Ga0116171_10002675_pt1 | contig 16790 bp, 17 predicted proteins | sample AD_JPNHW2_MetaG_FD_89798 | JGI IMG/M metagenome (GOLD analysis project Ga0116171, IMG submission 89798) | Active sludge microbial communities of municipal wastewater-treating anaerobic digesters from Japan - AD_JPNHW2_MetaG | ecosystem: Engineered > Bioreactor > Anaerobic > Digestate | place... | reverse complement strand
TCACATACTACCTTGCGCACCAGCACGATGTTGCTCATGTGGAATCAGGTGATGCCAAAGCAGAAGCACAGGCTCTTATTGAATTCCTTATCCCGATTAACAAGGCGGGCAACACTGACAGCGCATGGGAAGTAACTGCTGACGCTATCCAGTCTTACGGCGGATACGGATTCTGCAGCGACTACCCGGTTGAACAGTACGCAAGGGATGCAAAGATCCTCTCTATCTATGAAGGAACAAACGGCATCCAGTCCATGGACCTCACAATGAGGAAAATCCTCATGAACAAGGAGCAGTTTAACTATACTGTATACAAGAAGAGAATCGCTGCATCCATAGCAGCAGCCAAAGGCATAGTTGAAGACAAATACCTGGCAGCAGTTGAGAAGGGCGTTGCAAAGATGGACGAAGTCATCAACCTCCTCAAAGCTGACATGGCTGGCGGCAAGTTCCTTAACATATTCGCAGTTGCAACCCCTCTCCAGCAGGCATTCGCGAAACTCACATACGCATGGATGCACATCATGGGTATGACAGTTGCTGCGCCGAAGATGAAAGAACTTGTAGGCGACAAAAAAGGCGAAGAACGCGACAAGTTCCTTGCTGACAACGTCGAAGCTGCATTCTATACAGGGCGCGTGCTTTCAGGCCAGTTCTACATTGGTTCTGAATTCATGAAATTATTCGGACTTGTGGAATACCTCCTTGCCGGTGAAACAGCAGTTAACAAGGCGACCAGCGCAATATTCACAGGCGCGCTTGAAGAATAAGAAAACACTTACAGTTTCATAAAAAAAGAAAGAGGCTCCGGCCTCTTTCTTTTTTGTACAATACTATACGCCTGCAGACACAGTGCCGGGCTATACGCTTAATCAGATCCTGTCCTTTAATATCCAGTCCGAATAAAACTTAAAGTAAACATATGCACCCAGCAGCAGGTTAACAAGCCATAACACCGGGTCGCCTGCACTGGTTGCAACCAGTATCCCGTACGATCCCTGGGCCATTGAAAACGGGTTATAACTGAATAACACCGGGAAAAGCCTGCAGAGGACCGGGAGGGAACTGTAAGCTGCGAAAACCAGGAGACCCAGGCTTATCAGAACGCGCAATGCCCTCATGGCCGGGCCCGGGACCTCGCCCGTTGACGCATCGGGCCCCGATTTCACGCTGGCGATGATACCTGTTACAAAAAAACCGAGCGATGATGTCGCAAGCTGTATTGATGCCGATGACACGGCATATACGTTGAAATATTCAAGCAGCCTTACATTCCCATGTGACGGCAGGTGTATCCACGGACTGGCAAGCATATAAACCAGATAAAAAAATCCTGTCCACTCTTCACGCGGAGAAACCTCTACGGCAATCCGCCCCAGCGTCTTGAGAACCAGCGGAGTGATGATGAGCCCGATGCCAAGAAATCCGACCGTGATCCTGAAGACCATAGAATCAGAAAACTGTATCGCGAAAATACACAGCACCGCTGTCTGCAGCACCAGTATAATCATAAGGATTGCTGCGAATATCTTTACCGCTTTTCTCATATAGCGTGCTCCTTTAACGGGATTATTTTTTTAACCTTTACAGCCGGGTCTCACATAGAGAGTACGTAAAATATAAACACAAGTCTGCATAAATACAGAGACCGTGCACACCTTACATCCCGATTACTCTATAATTATATCGCCCGCCGGTAATGACAATTCTTTTATTTTTTACAATACCCGACTAACAGTTCTTATAGTAATATTATTGACAAATTGTTTGCACAAGGTAAGTTACACAAAACAACCGCCAATGAAAATCTTTACACACATATTATCAATCTGCGCAGTGCTGGTGTTAGGCGCCTGCTCTGACGACAGCAGGAAGAGCAGCCTGGCTGTAGTTCAAAAGGGTGCAGCGGATATATCCGGATGGGATTATTCCTCACTTGGAGAAGTTGAATTAAAAGGTGACTGGGAGTTCTACTACGGCCGGCTTCTTGAACCGCAGGATTTCAAGAAACCTTCAGTTGAAAAACCTTCATACATTAAAGTTCCGAACGCCTGGGACAGCTTTGTGTACAACGGGAAAAAAATCGGAAGCTACGGTTTTTCAACTTACAGGCTTAATATTCATACCGGCAGCGACGATCCGCTTAGTTTTAAAATCATGCCGCCTAATTCCGCTTATAAGTTATGGGCAAACGGAGTTTTTCACGGCGAATGCGGGAAAGTCGCACAAAAATATGAAGATGAAATCCCCATGTTCCGGACGATGATTTATAATATCAAACCTGTTAATAAACAGATCGAACTGATTATCCAGGTTTCGAATCATTCCATCTATTTAGGCGGAATTATCATTCCGGTCAGCGCAGGACCCGCGGAAATTGTTTATACTGAAAGAACCAATAAAATAGCATTCGATGTCTTTATCTTTGCGAGCCTTATAGTTATCAGTATCTACTACATGGGACTTTTTTTAATGCGGACATCCGACATGTCCTATATCTATTTTTCAATTTTCACACTTCTTCTCGCGGCCAGGTCTCTTGTAACCAATGAAATGTATCTATACCAGATATTTCCAGATGCCGATTGGCAGATGATGTGTAAAATTGATTTTCTCGCCACGACCTTATGCGTGCCCGTATTTATCTATTTTATTTACCTCCTCCACCCCGTCGCCAGGAATAACCGCATAAGGATGTTCTTTGTAGTATGCGCCGTAATATACTCATACCTTATACTTTTTTTCCCGGCAAGGATTTACAGCCCCTACCTTACAGTGTTTAATATTATCACTATTATAGGCTGTATCTATATCGTAAATATGCTGGTAAGGTTTGTGGCCGCCAGGCAGGAGGGAGCCCAGCTGGCGCTGATCGGGTTTATACTTCTCTTTGGAACGGTAATCAACGATGTACTTTCAGTTAACAATATAATACACACAATCCAGCTTTCATCCATCGGTGTATTTTGCTTTGTAATGAGTCAGTCAATTATTTCATCGATGAAATTTGCAAATGCATACAGGCGGATCGAGGACCTTTCCCACAACCTTGAAATCAAGGTAAGGACCCGGACATCTGAACTTGAACACGAAAAGGAGATGCTGCGCATCCGCAACTCCACCATTGAAAATGAACTCACAATAGCAAAAAAAATACAGAAGCAGTTAATACCGCGTCACAGCCCGGTGGAAAATATTTATGCATTCTACAAACCGATGGACAAGGTAGGCGGTGATTTCTATGACTTCCTCAAATACAGGGACACCGATAAAATCGGAATCTTTTTAAGCGACGTTTCAGGACACGGTGTACCCGCAGCGTTCATTACCTCAATGGTAAAAACGAGCATACTGCAGGCAGGTGCAGACCGCGAAGACCCGTCCCTCCTGCTCACAAGTCTTAATGAACTGCTGCTCAACCAGACAGGCGGTCATTTTGTAACTGCCTTTTACGGGATTTTCTCACCATCCACAAGGGACTTCATGTTTTCAAATTCAGGTCATAATCCGCCATACAAAATATCACAGGGATGTGTCTCGACTATTGAAGGGAACAAATCGATCCCCCTTGCCATAATGAACACTGCGTCCATGGCCTCGGGCAACAAGACAAGATCGAACAGTACGATCACTCTGGAAAAGGGGAGCAAAATATTATTTTTTACAGACGGGCTCACCGAGACTGTTTCTAAAAATGATTCCAAAGTCTTTTTCGAGGATATGCTTACGGGTGAACTATTACTGAAGTATTCATCGCTTCCCCCCATAGACTTCATCTACAGCATCTATAAGGAGCTGGTAAATTTCCATGGTTCCGAATCGTTCGAGGATGACGTCTGCATGATATGCATGGATGTGGAATAATTCTATATTTTTAAAATAATGGATCTCCGCCTGCGCGGAGATGACATTAAGCACTAATTTAAGCTTAAACCGCTATAATGTTATACGAAAAACAAATTGCGCATAACCCGCAGTATACTTTCCGGGCTACAGTTTCGCGATCCTTTCCATTGCACTAATCACATTCTCCTTACTGTTGAACGCGCTTATGCGGATATAACCTTCACCGCACCTGCCGAAGCCTTCACCGGGCGTGCACACTACCTGGCACCTGGTCAGCAGCATGTCAAAGAACTCCCACGAATCCCTCTTCGTGTTGACCCATATATACGGCGAGTTCTCACCCCCGGTGCACCGGTAGCCGTATGAAGTCATCTTATCCCTGACAATCCGGGCATTCTCAAGATAGCCGTCAACAATATCATTAACCTGCTTCTGCCCTTCAACTGAATAGACAGCCTCTGTGGCCTTCTGCACAGGGTACGAGACGCCGTTAAACTTCGTGGTGTGTCTCCTGTTCCACATCGCGTGAAGAGAGTGTTTGTTCCCCGCGTTGTCGTATCCCATGCACTCCTTCGGAATTACGGTAAAGGCGCAACGTGTACCGGTGAAGCCCGCTGTTTTTGAGAAGCTGCGGAATTCTATTGCCACCTCGCGCGCGCCGTCGATCTCGTATATTGAACGCGGGAGGGATTTGTCCCTGATAAAGGCCTCGTATGCCGCGTCGTAAAGTATGAGAGCCCTGTTTTCACGCGCAAAGTCCACCCATCTTTTCAGCTGCTCACGCGTAATTGTAGCGCCTGTCGGGTTGTTGGGGTAGCAGAGGTATATCAGGTCGACCTTCTCTTTCGGGAACTCCGGCACAAAACCGTTATCAGCATTACACTCCATGTATACAAGCTTCTGGTAGCGGCCGCCAATGTTGTCCCCTGTACGTCCTGCCATGACATTGGTATCAACGTATACGGGATAAACCGGGTCAGGTATGGCGATCGATATGTCGCCGGCAAATATCTCCTGTATGTTCCCGGTATCGCATTTTGCGCCATCACTTATAAACACCTCGTCGGCATCGACCCGTGCCCCCCTGCTCCTGTAGTCAAATTCGGCAACTTTTTCACGGAGGAAGCCGTAACCCTGTTCAGGGCCGTACCCCTTGAATGTAGAGATATCGGCCATATCGTCTACGCCCTTATGGAATGCCTCGATGATTGCAGGGGGCAGCGGCTGTGTCACGTCGCCAATACCCATGCGTATTACAGGCAGACCGGGATTAGCCTTCTGGTAATCAGAGACCCTTTTTGCGATTTCAGAAAACAGGTATGATGATTTCAGTTTAAGATAATTTTCGTTTATGCGGATCATGGAAATCCCCCTTTATAGATGTCCGGGTTATACCCGGTCAGATTTGCAGGTTAAGCTCTTTAATAACAGTTCAGGTTTTTTTCTGTCAAGAGTTATGGCAGGAATGTTTTATTTTTTTACACAAAGGAAATATTTTTAAATGTATACCCGTTAAACTATAAATACATCTTTCAGTATCATGTACGAACTGTTCAACCTCTTCATCATCTCCTCTGAACCGCCGCACCTGTCAGGATGGTACTTCCCTGCAAGTTCCCTGTAGCGCATTGTTATAATTTTTCTTCCCGGTTTATGTATTCCGAAAAATTTCAGCGCCATGTCTATATCGCTTCTCCTGAAACTGTACACCCTGATTCCGCACATGATCCTCCTGAGGAGCTCAGAGTCACCGAATGTAATATTCTCCCTGTCGCAGTAGAAATCCTGGAGAAAGTCGAAGGTCATGCTGCTGCGGTAATTCACGTATCCCGACTCGTGCAGTTCACAGTAATCGCCGTGTGCATCATTACTGCAGAAGGCCCCGGATTCAGGATCGTAGTGCCTGCACATGCCGGACCCGGGAATATGCACAAGCCTTATGCGCATGCAGTCGAGGTGAAGGTAATAGCCTTCACTCCCCGCTGAAAATTTAAGCTTATAAAGCGCGTGGTAGAGCGAAAAATGTTTAACAAAGAGTGTATGCTCATGGCCTGCACCGGTTCCGGCCATGAGAAAATTTTTAATTAAATCATGCTCCATGACAGGGCCGTCAAGGTTCACAAGGTATTCGAAGAGCTGATCTTCGGGGATTGCGATGAGTTCCGGATTCATAAGATTTAATATAATCCGCAAACCGTATTTGTCAACTTTATAGCATCCGGATGTTTGTTTACTTTATTATGTTCAAAACGATCAGTATCAATCAATCTGTTGTGTTCAGGCAGGCAATCCCCCGGAGACCGGGACCGTAATTAATATCAAATCTGATTCTTAAAAAAATTTTCTAAATCATACCTGTCCAGCGGTTTACTCAGAAAAGCACTATAAGTAATACTTCTGCACTGTTCGGCAAGTTCTTCCTCGGAATAACCGGAGATAAAAATAATTGAAGCATCATAGAGGCGTGCAATTTCCCCGGCTGTTTCTATTCCATTGAGCACCCCTGCAAGCCAGATATCCATTATGATAAAATCCGGTTTGTGAAGGGCGGCAATTTCAATCGCCCTTTCACCTGAATCAACGGGTTCCAGGGTATGGTATCCCAGATTTTTAACTACACTGACGATCCAGTATGCTGTGAGAAAATCGTCCTCAACAATAAGTATACTTTTTTTATCATTCATCAATTATTCAATTCCGGGATGCCTGCTTTTATCTATAAAGAAACGAGATATGTACATAATTATTGAATACTTTATTATCCCTTGAATATTTCCGGGTATAATTTTTTTGCGCAGTCCTCGCAAAGCCCGTGGCTGAACCTGGCGTCTGAATGTTCGCTGACATACACTTCAACTCTCTGCCAGTAACCCTTATCATTGCGAATGTTTTTACAATTTGCGCAGATCGGGAGTATGCCGCTGAGGGTCTTTACCTCGGACAACGCATTTTGAAGCTTTATTTCATTCTGCTTTAAATCCCTGAAAAGCAGATCATATGGCTTTCTTAATCCGGTTTGAATGACTGCTACGTAAATCAATCCGTATGCGGCGAGCTTAAGTATATGCCCAGTAAAATTTGATAAACCGTATACATCCGTATAAAGAGTAAACGACATGCCTGAAATAATTGTAAATAGAATCGATGCAATAAGCAGAACAATTATATTCCTGTCAAAACTACTTCTTTTGTTGTAAAGAATTATAACAGATACCGACAGGGCGGCTGCGATCAGGTATTCACTTAAAATCTTGAAAGGTGTCAGACCGGATCCTTCAATAAAACAGTCGGGGAATACCTTCCAGTAAAAAATTGAAAGAAACAGGAGGACTGCCGCTGCAGAATAAGTCATAAAAACAAATCTCATTTTTAACCTGCTTTTTAGAAAAACCGGGGCAATAAGAAAAGCTGCTGCACGGAGATATCCTGCTGCTATCCATAACTCTGTAGCGAGGTTCGCATCTGTACCGGGAAATACACTCATCCCCTTATACGCAAGCATGTGAAGAAAATCAGCAATGGCAATATATAAAAATGAAATCCCCAGGAAGACAAAAAAATTATTCTGCATAAATTCCCTGGAATTAAATGCGATCATAAAAACTCCGCATGCTACAACAATTCCAAGCATCTCTATCAGGCCGTGGTATAATAAATAATTTTCTCTGCTGATCATGAAGAGCAATATGATTAAGGGTACACCGGCTATAACACCGGCAGTCAATAAATAAAATTTTCTATTCATGGTTAATGGCCACACCCATCTTGTATACAAATTAATAGTATTTAATATAACAAACTTTACCGCCAGCAATATTCAGTCAATAAGAAAATCCATTTCCCGGTTTAACCTGCAGTTCTTCGTTATCTCCATTTCTTTACAGGTACCGGTAGCTGTTGAATTCATGACCGAACTCCCCCTGACTGCCATCGGCAAGGTGGACAGGAAAAGACTTCGCCAGATGGAGACAGAGAAAAAATAACATAATTTGCATGCCGCGGATTTATTGAAGTCTGCGGCATGCATTATGTATTTTATCCCGGGCAGAATGCCCCGAAAAGGAACCACCTGCATGACAGCAATCCGCAAACAGGCTTAACCTGTTGATGACCCCGCACCTGCTCACGAAAAGCAGATCTGATTAAAATGCGTTAAATAAATAAATTTTCGCCAGGTTTTTATTGACAATATTTGACTAGTCAAATATTGATACATCAATCTTGTTTATAAAGTCATAGAGGTAAAACATGCTGAACCCGGAAAACATTGCCGACTGTCTCAAACCCGGTGTTATTATAAACAGCGGCCACCCGGACGTAATAAAATATGCCCATGATGCCCTTGACGGATCAGAATCAACAGACAGGGAGAAAGCCGTAAAACTATACCTGCGGGTCCGCGACGATATCAGGTACAATCCATATCTCCCCTTTTACAAACCTGAACATTACCTGTCTAGCAATGTCATCAAAAGCAAAACCGGGTTCTGCATACCCAAGGCCGGACTCCTTTGTGCAATTGCCCGGGCCTGCGGCATACCCGCAAGGATCGGTTTCGCATCAGTGAAGAATCATCTTTCGACCAGGCAGCTGCTTGAATACCTTGGAACCGACCTCATAGTTTATCACGGCTTCACCGAGCTGTGGATTGAAGGTAAATGGGTCAAGGCCACACCCGCGTTTAATGCTGAACTCTGCCTGCTGCATAAAGTCCCGCCGCTGGAGTTTGACGGAACCGTCGATTCAATATTCCAGGAATTCAACTCTGATAAAAAGAAATTCATGGAATATGTTGCCCTACACGGTGTGCACCACGATGTTCCTGTTGACCTGATCGTCGGGGAATGGGAAAAGGCGTACGGCAAAGAACGTATTGCGAAATGGATCAGTTTGACTGAAGACACGAAGAGCGTACCGGATTTCACAAAGGAAGATATCATTTAGTCCCGGGTGTTATCATGATAATTGAAAGAACAGAAAATAATTTAACATACGCAAAGGCAAGGTCCGGTACTTTTCCCTTTAAACTTGATGTATGCCTCTATATAGCGGATGGAGTACTGATAGATGCGGGCCCGTCAAACATATTGAAGGAGACAAGGCGGCTTCTTGAAAAAGAAAAGATCAGCTGCGCCGCCATAACACATGTACATGAAGACCATACAGGCGCAGCTGCATGGATCAAAAAAAAAGCTTAACGTCCCTGTCTATCTTCACCCGGACTCAATAGAAGAAGCCTCTGTTAAATCAAATGTTCCCCTCTACCGGAGAATTACCTGGGGCAACCGCGCAGGTTTTACTGCTGATCCCATGCCGCCGTTCATCAAAACTGCTAAATACAGGTTCGATGTAATAGAAGCGCCCGGGCACCATAAAGATCATGTTGTATTTCACGAGAAAAATATGGGCTGGCTTTTTACAGGGGATCTTTATGTAAGCCGCAGGCAGGCAGTGGCATTCAAAGATGAAAATATAAATGACGCGATAAACTCAATAGAGAATATTCTCAAGCTCGACTTTGATACAATTTTCTGCGGGCACTCGGGGATACATAAAGACGGAATGGATAAATTAAAAGCCAAACTCGATTACTTCCTGGCGTTCAGGGAGCAGGTCGTCAAACTCAGGGAGAACGGTTTATCTTCTGAAGAGATAAACAGGAAGCTATTCCCTGACAGGAATTTATGGGAAACTATCTCCAGGGGAGAGTGGTCCTCCATGAATATGATCAGGACTGTCTGATTTTAATAAACACAAAAGGAGTGATGAATTTGGATAACCGCCTGTTTTATCTAATCTCAAAAACTGAAAATGCGATCTCTGTTTATGTGAAGCAGCAGTTTACTAAAAACGGCCTGAAAGTTACTCCGGGCCAGCTTGGCATCCTGTTCATACTTAAATCGAGGAACAGGCAGTCCATGAGTGAACTGAGCCGTGAACTCGGCACAGACAATTCAGCAGTTACACGATCAATCGACAGGCTGGAAAAGAGCGGGCTGGTTGAAAGAAACAACAGCGCCGATGACAGGCGTGAATACCATATAACAATCACCAGGGCAGGCCTTGCTGAAACCGAAAGGGTCAAAGGTGTCATTGCAGCTGTAAATAAAAAAATTGAAACTGAATTTTCGGCAAAAGAGCTGGATGCCTTTAAAACGGCACTGGTTAAAATGGATATGCTCTTCAGGGGATGATCAGGCTATTGACTGCGAGGTTTCGCCATGCATGATTCCTGTTGAATAAAACTGCATTTATCGAGGGACCGATCCCGGCCCCTTTATACTATCAAAGTTATTCAGGCAGTGTCATCAGGTCAACCCTGTTTCCGAGTGTTGAATAGTAATCGTACAGCAGGCCCTTTTCTGTAATGATAAGCTCGTTTGTATCAAACAGTACTCCTGTTCCGAAATGGACAGATGAAGGGCTCGAGAGCATGCTGCTGTAGATTTTCATCCCTGTTCCGCCGGACGGGCTTACAAGAATGATCGAATTGCCGGCATAATCCGCCACTACCAGCACCGGGGTATTACGGTAGATCCCGGCATCAAGATCATCAAACAGGCCTGCTGCCGAGTAGATTGTTTCCACTGTTCCGGGTCTTCCGTTTACGATAGGCACTTTCTTTACCTGGGCAGATTTAGCTGATGCCATGACAAAATCGGTAAAATAGACTACGTTATCGCGGATCACTATCCCGTTCGGTGAATATGCGCCATCCTTATATGTAAGCCATGGTTCCTGTTTTACAACAGGTTTTACCGGATCTGTGATTACCAGCCTGATGATCTGCCCTTTGGGAAGGAACGGTCCGTCTGTTATATAGATGTTTCCATCGGAGTCAGCTGCCATGCCGTTAGGAAGAAAAACATCACCAAGTACGCAGACCTCTTCAAAAACCATATCTTCAGCGGCCAGGCTCAGGTCGGCCCGGATTACAGTCTTTTTCAAAAAGATATCGGTAAGTGATGAAAAATCACCCGTAGCAATAAACGAGTTAAGATCTACCGCTGACATGCTATCCTTCATCGTGGCATAAACCACATACAGCCATTTGCCCGACTGTGCCATTCCGCCGAATATACCTGTGCTGTCATAAAAAATGCGGACAGATGAATCCTCCCCTGTGATTTCATAAACTGCATTTCCGCCCGTGATAAAAAGGCGCCCGCTCCTTGTAAAAAAGGCATTTTCAGCATCAGGGAGTTTTTTAACCAGCGTAGTGGCCCCTTTTCCCGCAGATGATCTTTCATCGTCGGTCATAAAATCATCATCTAAAGAAACAGCGTTTTCGAATGATTGCGTTGTACCGGTTGAATTTGAAATTGCCGGATCAGTCGTTTCATGTAAATCGCTCTCAACTCCCGTTGTTGCAGCATCATCTGCCTGGCATGCGATTGTAAGTATAGACAGGATTATACTGATTATGCTGATAATTTTTTTTAGAACCATTCCAATCCTCCGGTTGATCGGTTTAATTATTGATTATAGCGGTATTCTGCTGTGTATGAATAGCAGTTGGGCAGTAATAAAACCGACTTGTCGGTTTTATTACTGCCCATTCAATACAAATATCCGGCATAAAGTCAAGCATTATATCATTTTGTGTATATAGTTTACAATTTTCCGGAATTTAACCAGCCAGCTCTGCGATGAATGACTATAAAACCACTATAACTAAAAAATTTTTCCGTAAAGCATCCGCGCGGCGTATATATGATATAACCAGGAGGCATTCATGGCAAAGATAACACTTGATCCGAAGTATACTGAAATGCACGGACGGGATAGAGATCTCGTACTCTACAGGTGGAAGGGGAAACAGTGCGCCCGTGTATACGTGGTCCCGCGAAACCCGGATACCGCAGAACAGAGAAAAAACAGGAGCAGGTTCAGCGAAGCCTCATCCTCATGGAGGGAGCTCCCCATGCACACACGCGCAGCATATAATAAAAAAGCCGCAAAACTAAGCACCAGGATGAGCGGCTTCAACCTCTACGTATCCCTTTACATGAAGGGTTTTATCTATTTATCAGACAACGGGCTCACACTGAAGCAGTCCGGATTGACGGTTGTATTTAACAGAATACCATTGTCTAGCCGTAGTTCCTTTGACCCTCTCCGTATATACTCCGATCCGGCCTGTTACCAGTACGGAAAGAACAGGAAACGGGGCAGATACAGGAAAAAAAATCCGGATTACATCCCCCTGGCCTCGTGAAAGACTGTAATATCCGAAACAGACAGCCCCTGATTCAGGATTCCCCGCCAGCAGCTGGAAATCACCGGGAAATCTATAATAATCACTAAATTGTTTCATAAAAAGTTACGATTAAATAATAGTTCAGCATAACTGCCGATTCTGTTCAATATCTGATGACCGCGCACGGCTCAACAGGCCACATACAGGATAATCAAACCGGTTAAGCAGAGTAGATTTTTACCCGGAGGTTCTTTACCGATGCAGGTACAGGAGCGTAAGGCAAGGGAATACATACCAATCAGGGACCAGGATGAAATTTCTGAGTTGATAGAGACCAGGCTTGCCACAAAAAACAAATTCCTCAAGAACCCGCTTGAGAAAATCCAGGTATCCGTACGGGAATACAAACCGGATAACACACTGGACCTTATAACCGATCCGGAATTTGAGCCGCAAGGGCTGTCGGTAACCATATACTCCCTCCTTGACAGCTACATTGAGATAGACCTTGAAATCATCGAAAAGACAGACGCCGGCATGTTTCACTGCAGGATAACAGGTGTGCAGAAAGCTGTCCATGGCAGAAAGAATCTGCGTTTCAAAATAACAAGCGACCAGGCCGTAGCCACAAACTTCAGGGTTTCAAGACAGGCGCTTGACATAGGTCTTTTCACAATTCCCACAGGCATAAAGGTGCTCCTTGACCAGTTCCAGAGTTCAAACTCGAATATGAGCGACATTGTAAAAGTCGATATATTCAGGAACGACGACAATATACTTATAAAGGGAATAAAAAAAACCCGCAGGGCTGGATTAATAACTGACACTTCAAATGCGGCAAGTTACGATCCGGCTGGAGAGGAATTCCTTGACTGCCGTGCTGTCTTCGGAGAGGGCATGGAAAAGGTGATAAAGAATAACATTGATAAAGGATATAAATCGATCCTGGTCACGCCGATCCTTTATATTAACGAGGCTGAGAATGTTGTTCCATTCGGATATATCCAGCTTGTATCAAAATCATCCCCCCTTACAATGGAAACAGCAGTTAAACTGAAAAAGGACGCTGAAAAACTGGTAGAGCGGATACGCGACGCCAACACGGCATTCCTCCCTGTACGCCAGGAAATCATGGACATAAGCAGGGGTGGTGCCAGGCTGAGAATATCCGACAACGAACTTAAAAAGCTGCTTGCCAGAACACCTGCGTTTACATTTGACCTTGTGTTCAAGCTGGAGGCGCCGATAACAATGTACGCAGAAACCTGCTCATCGTTTAAGGACGAAAATGACCGTCTTGTCATAGGCGTTGACTTCCAGGGAACTTCCTCCAGAAAGAACGAGATGAGGCGGTTCAATTCGTATATTGACCCAATGGAACAGAACTACAAGGCACAGCTCAGGAAAAGTATGGGAAAATCCTGAGCTTATAACCTCGAAGAGTAATGACGAACCAGGTTGTTTCAGCATATATTTTATGAACTTCCTGTTATTACCGCCTTGAGTCTCTCTTTTATATCAGGTTCCGCCTCTGCGCTTCGGCCAGCAGCTCATCGCGGAAGTCCGGGTGCGCCACAGCTATCAGGTTCCTTGCCCTCTGGCGCACAGACTGTCCCTTGATCTTGGCAACACCGAACTCTGTTACAACATAGTCAGCGCATGAACGGGCAGTGGTAATGACCCCGCCCGGTGCAATATTCGGGACCACCTTGGATATCATCTCACGGTTATGCGACCGCGGGCTCGCAGTGGCCTTCATCGCTATTATCGATACACCCCCCTTTGACTGGAACGCGCCGTCAACAAAGTCAAGCTGCCCGCCGGGATGAGTGTACTGCTTCCAGCCCATTGACTCGGAGCATATCTGCCCGGTGAGGTCAACCTCGAGGCAGGCATTTATTGAGACAAGGTTATCGTTCATCCCTATGATGTACGGGTTATTTACAAAGTCCACGGGATGAAATTCTATCCCCGGGTTATCGTCGATCCAGTCATACAGGGCCCGTGTGCCCATTGCAAAGGTGAATATTGACCTGTGCGGCATGAAACTCTTTCTGCGGTTGGTGACTATCCCCTCCTCCCACAACTCGCGCATCGTATCACATGCCATCTCGGAGTGTATTCCAAGGTCCTTTACATGCGTATCAAGGAATGCCTTTGCTACGGCGTTGGGGATGCTGCCGATCCCAAGCTGAATGGTTGATCCGTCCTTTACGAACTCTGCGCAGTACCTGCCTATGGTCATCTCCTCTTCACTGACGGTCGTGGTTTCGGGAAGTACTGACAGGTCCTGGTCCTGTTCAACAATAGCGTTGACGTCCGATATATGGATGTAGTTCCTTCCGCGGCTGCGCGGCACCTGGCTGTTAACCTGCACAAGCACCTGGTAGCGCTGGTCGCCCTCGCGGTGTTTCTTTGCCGCATTGAGGGCGATCGGAAGCGTGGCATCCGCGCCAAGTCCAAGGCAGAAGAACCCGTGCCTGTCCATTGGTGTTACCATGAGCATGGCAACGTGCATGGGTCTGAAGTTTTCGTCAGTGTATATTTTGGGCAGTTCACAAAACCGGTTTGGGGTCAGCGTAAAATCCCCGCTCTGCACCTTGGGCCTGCATACACTGGGATAGCCGCAATCGATCTTTATGTTTGATTCGCGGTTCTGGTCGTACCACTTCAGTTTGGGCTGTATATCGACAATCTGGTTAATGGTGATATCCTCTACTTCATGTTCCCTTGCTATCAGCGCGTTTACCAGCGCCATGGGCACAGGCACGGCAATTCCGCACCAGACCTCGGTTTTATTCTTAACTTTTACAGCAGCCTCTTCCGCAGTCACGAGTTTCTGCTTATACATCTCCTGTACGTTCAATGTACGACCTCCTGAATCAGATATGGCATTATGAAAACCCGGATAATGCCTGTTATAGTTTACAGTTTAGCTTCAATTACGTCAATTATTATTAAGCAAGTTATATATGCCCATTGAACAATGCACTACATTTGTGTATAATGTGAAGCAGATCCGGGAAATTATCTCACCAGTTTTGCTTCCCTGTTCAATCGGGGCACAGCTATTAATACATCCGGTCATCTATAAAAGGGTATAACCAGCTATGAGCATATTACACTTCAACTCAGGCAACATACATCTACTTGATTACCTGGGCATGCCTGCGTCAATAGTTGTAAATGACGGAGCAGCCTTCCGCAACATGGCGATGAAAAAAACAGCCGGGGTCGATTTCGGTTCAATAGCGAACGGGATGATGCCCATTCCTGGCGGGAGCGGTAAATTCAGAATACAAATCTGCCGGAGGGAGATCAAGGCATGGTTTGCGCGCCTTGACAACACGGATTATATGGTTATCGGGATTACATATAATAAAGCACCCGGTTACATGATCCTTAACGGTTTCAACTCCGGCGAACTTTCATTCCCTGAATCCATGAGGCGCCTGGACAGTGCGAAGGGGATACAGAAAATTCTGCTTGTAGATGACAACCATACCATTATCGAAACATACCAGTCCATACTTCAGTTCCTGGGGTATGAGACCTTCCAGTTCACCAACCCGTTTACCGCGCTGGAATCCATGCGGACTGAAGGATTTGACCTGCTTATTTCAGATTATGACATGCCGGGCATGACCGGGCTTGAACTATTAAAAAATTTTCATACTGAAAGACCGGGACTTCCGGTTATTATCATCAGCGGTTCTGTCGGATTTCCCGGCAGCATGATATGGGCTGAAATCCATGGGCACATGGTATCCTTCATGAATAAACCGGTTGCACTTGCAGATCTGAGCCGGTCACTCGAGGTCATTGAATTCTTTTACAAATTATCCAGGTCCGGATGCGGGGAATAAACAGAATCAGATAAATGCCATGTGGTACGCGTATTTGATCAGTCCGGCATCGCTCTTTATATTCAGTTTCTGCATCATGTGCGATTTATGATTTCTTACTGTCTTCTCGCTTATGCCCAGTTTTTCAGAAATTTCTTTTGTGCTGTACTCCTTTGCTATAAGAATCAGGATCTCCATCTCCCGTTTTGTCACCGCATACTGGCCGGGATACAGCCGCTGTTCCATCATGACTTCGTCAAGGTTCACATCGCATTCAGTGGGCAGGTAAAATGCGGAATTTTTCCTGATACTTTTAATTGCCTTGGATATCTCGTCAATTTTAAGGTTCTTGGTCAGGTAACCTGAAGCGCCGGATTTTATCGCCTGCCCCACAAGTGTTGCATTGCAGTAACCGGAAAGAATCAATATTTTGATCGCGGGCATTCTATTCTTTATCGTTTTTACCAGTTCAAAACCGTTCTCGTCCCTGAGCTTAATATCTATAAGGGCAATGTCCGGTTTTTTTTCGCAGATTTCTTCCAACGCGTGAATTCCATTCGTTGCCCCGCCTACGAGTGCAAGTCCCTTTATTGCCCTGATCATTTCGCATAATATATCACATATGAGCAACTGGTCGTCAATTATGTAAACCTGAATCTCTTTGGCTGAATTCTCCAAAATCTTTGTCCTTCCCCGGAAGTAACTCTATTTTGATAATAATTAACATAACTTATGAAACAAAGTCAATAGGCAGATATAACATTCCTTTTTTATTTTTCTGCCTTAAAATCGGGTAAATCCTCCATTTTATGAATGCCAATAAATTACTTGCGCCTTGAAAACCCCGGTTTACCCTATACATCACACTCTAAAACCGGGGCATTAAATTGAACAACTGG
>Ga0116171_10002672_pt1 | contig 16795 bp, 11 predicted proteins | sample AD_JPNHW2_MetaG_FD_89798 | JGI IMG/M metagenome (GOLD analysis project Ga0116171, IMG submission 89798) | Active sludge microbial communities of municipal wastewater-treating anaerobic digesters from Japan - AD_JPNHW2_MetaG | ecosystem: Engineered > Bioreactor > Anaerobic > Digestate | place... | reverse complement strand
GTGAAATAGGATTTTTCACCTATTACATTTGTTGATAAATCCCCGGTTGATTTAACTATTGCCATGATTTTAATCTCCTTAATTCAACATATACAATTTTTATTTTTTTTTAATAATGTCAACTTCAATTTATTTTCGTGATAATAAAGCGCTATAAAAGTGTAAGAAATGAATAGTTGTCATATTATATTTTAATACAGGGATTATCCGGCAGGCATTTAAACGGGTTTAGTCTTTTAAACATTATATTTGTAGCATCAATAATACGGTATAAAATTTATGCTGAGAAGAATTTTTTAAGCAAAAGATCTTTAAAGATCCGCCCTTCGGAATTATAGGGACAGGCTATTTTTTTAAAAACCACGTGAGTTTTTCCGGTAAATCATGTTCCTGTACACGAATAATGTTCATAAAAGACTTGAAATATTAGAATGCGTTTTATTGAACGGAATAAATACAATAAAAAAATAATAAAATAGAAGCAGAAAACAGTACAAAATGTTTTTTGCGACCATAATCCGGAGGAAGAATATGGCATATAATACTTTAAAAGCTTTACCGCCGCGGATTAATTTCACTGAAAAATATACAAGTGAAAGAGAGACTCTGGCGGTAGATTTTCAGAAACATCTTGATGAATGGAAACAGACAGCGGTCATGGTTGTGAATCTTGCGAAAAAGTACGGGGACAGGGCAGAACTTCACCATAAACCATACGGCACATGGGAGACTTTTACATGGAATCAGGTTTCTGAAACGATGTTTGCTGTTGCAAGTGCGCTGCTTAATGCAGGATTCAGCGAAGGTGACCGGACAGGTATTTTTTCGCCAAACAGGGCGGAGTGGCATCTCTGCGACCTGGGGGCTCAGCTGATAAGAGGTGTTCCTGTTCCGATCTATGCTACTAATACAGAAAAAGAATCTGAATTTATAATAAATGATGCTGAGATAAAAGTACTTTTTGTAGGCCAACAGATGCACTACGACAGATCATATGCGCTGCTCGACAAATGCCCGTCTCTTAAACAAATTGTAGTGTTTCATCGTGGAACTGAAATCCATAATGATAAAAGAGTGATGATGTGGGATGATTTTGTAAACAGCGGAAGAAAAGCTCTTCAAAAAGATAAAATTGAAGAGATTATGAAGCGGGCGAATTATGATGATATGTGCACCATAATTTATACTTCAGGTACAACGGGCGATCCTAAAGGAGCTGTTCATACTCACAAAACCCTTATGCAGAATTCATGGGGTGTGGGGAGATATATTGAAGGTACATTCACTGATAAAGATTCAGATTTATGTGTACTGCCGCTTAGTCATGTACTTGAGAGATCCTGGGATTACGGTATTTTATCCATGGGTATGCAGATATGGTATTGCGATGATCATAACCAGATACTTGAATATCTTGCGGAAGCAAATCCCACTGTAATGAATGTTGTGCCGAGAATTTTTGAAAAAATTTATGGCACATTATTTACCAAAATTAAAGAAGCCTCCCCTCTTAAACAGAAACTTTTCTACTGGTCCGTAAGTGTAGGCAAAGCACATGGCGAGATGGTACTCGCGGGGAAACAGCCGGGATTAATCCTCTCCCTTAAAAGAAAACTTGCGGGGAAGCTGGTCCTTCATAAAGTATGTGAACTGTTCGGAAAAAATATGCACCATGTTAATTACGGCGGCGCCCCTCTTAATGGTGAAATTGAGAAATTCTTTTTTTACTGCGGAGTGCTTGTAATGTCAGGATACGGCCTTACAGAAACATCCCCGGTACTTGCAATGAATGGTCCACTTGCTTTCAAATTCGGATCAGTTGGTCCGGTATCACCTCTTGTTGAGGTAAGGATTGACAAAGGAACAGGGGAAATTCAGGCCAAAGGACCGAATATTTTTAAAGAGTACTACAAAAATCCTGAAAAGACAAAAGAGGCATTCACTGATGACGGATGGTTCAGAACAGGTGATATCGGGAAATTTGATGAAGAAGGGTATCTGTTCATTACAGACAGACTCAAGGACCTTATAATTACATCCGGCGGCAAGAATGTCGCTCCGCAGATGATTGAGCTTATGATGGCTGAAGATCACTTTATTGAATATATTGCTGTAGTTGGAGATGCAAGGCAGTACATTACGGCACTTGTTGTTCCTTCTTTTGAAAATCTTGAGGACTGGGCAAAGAAGAATAACATCTCTTTCAGTTCCCGAGAAGATCTGATTAAGAATCCGAAGGTAATGGAATTCTATAAGAAGATCATTGATGAAAGACAGAAAGATCTCGGGCAGGTGGAGCAGATCAAGAAATTCACACTCCTTCCAAAGGAGTTTTCTCAGGAAACTGGGGAGATTACTCCAACAATGAAAGTTAAGAGAAAAGTTGTTCAGGAGAAGTACAAAGAACTTATTGATGCAATGTACTAGAATTGGCAATAGAGCAGGGGGCCAAAACCTCCTGCTCTTTGCCGCACCGGCTTTTCCCGATTCATGGTCAGTCCTTCTAGGGATAATTTTTTAGTTCATCTGATAATTTCAGTTTTTATAGTTTATTTTGATCATTCTTTCTTATTGTGCTCTATAGTAATATTTTTTCTTTTCATGATAAATTTTTCTCGACAAAAAATATTAAAATACCCTATCTAAATTAGAGTTAAACGATAATGAACCTGAATTATGAAAAGAAAGAAAATGTTATAGTTGTTCATGTTGATTCTCCTCTTGATATAGGAAATTCCCCATTAATTCAGAGAGATATAAGCGCTCTGATTACTCAGTTTCCTGACTATAATTTCATACTGAACATGGAGCATGTAGAGTTTATGAACAGCGCCGGACTCGGTGTGCTTATTATTACTTCAAAAAAACTTGAATCCGGCAACAGGTTCCTTAAAGTTACCAATCTCAATATCGCGGTAAAAAAAGTTATTCAACTACTGGATGCTCATGAAATTATTGATGTTTATGACAGCGAAGAAGAAGCTCTTCAATCTCTTTCCCGCTGTTAGCGGGCTGTTGCTTCTATCTTTTATAGTATTACCCCTTTTTATCTCCTGCAAAAGTGCAGATCCGGAATATACCAGATGTGAAGAGATGTGTGAATATTCCAGGCGCGATTGTGTTCACCTTTGCGGGGGATATGATAGTCTTAATTTTTCATTCGATTTCAGCGGGTCGGGAATCGGGACTCCTTATGCATGCACCGATAAGTGTGATAAAAAGTCTGAATCCTGCCTGAAGAGGTGCGGTGACAGAAGTATCCCTCATGAATAAAATTCTTCTGCTGGGAATAAATGCCCGCTATACTCATTCTAATCCGGCATTACTCTATCTTAAAAGCAGCATTGCTGATCTTGATGCGCATGTTTCCGTTATTGAATTTTCGACTGGAGAGAGTGCTGAAAAGATTGCAGAAGAAATTCTGCGCATCAGGCCTGATCTGCTTGCAGTTTCAGTTTATATCTGGAATTCATTTCTTGTGAAAATAATTATCAAAACTGTAAAATCATCTCTTCCTGAAATTAAAATTGTACTTGGCGGCCCCGAGGTTAGCTACAGCAGCGCGGAGTGGATGCTTGAATTCAGTGAAATTGATTATATAATAACAGGGGGAGGAGAAGCCGCATTCCGGGAACTTGTCCTGTCCGGATCAAACACCGGGAGAGGAGTCATTCCCGGATGTAACCCTCACTTCAGTCTGATAAAGTTTCCATACACTGATGATGACATGAAAAAGCTTAAAGGACGGTACATCTACTATGAGAGCAGCAGGGGATGCCCTTTTAACTGTTCATATTGCCTCTCCTCAGTGAAGAGTCAGAATGTGGAGTTTAGAAATACTGACCAGGTGAAGGATGAACTCGGCTTTTTTTCTTCATATAATCTTCCGCTGATTAAATTTGTTGATAGAACTTTTAATTTGAAAAAGGATCATTACCTCCCGGTGTGGGAGTATATTGTGGGAAAATACCGGGGGAGCGGGACCTGTTTTCATTTTGAAATTTTTCCGGAGCTTCTTGATGATGATGACCTTCAGTTTTTATCCCTTATACCCGCGGGTCTCTTCCAGTTTGAAATGGGAATACAGTCTGCCAATGCTGAAACATTAAAAGAGATAAACCGCTCCGGTTCATGGATCAATGCGGAAAGAAAAATTAAGAAACTTGTGGAGATGGGGAATATTCACCTTCACACCGATCTTATTGCCGGCCTGCCGTTTGAGGGATTTGCCGGTTTTTCGGAGTCTTTCAATAAAGTGTACTCTCTGGGAGCTGAACATTTTCAGGGAGGATTCCTTAAAGTCCTTCCCGGAACAGAGATGCGGTGTAAAACTGAAGAGTACGGTATGGAGTATAACTCTCTCCCCCCTTATGAAATTACCCGGACCAGGTGGATAACTTCAACTGAGATGGAGAGACTGAAGCTAATAAGTGAGCTTGCTGACCTTCTGCATAACAGCGGAAAATTTCCGTATACGGAAAAATTTATAATCTCACTGTATGGAGCGCCGTTCAGTTTTTACAGCCGCATGGCTGATTTTTTTAAAAGAGGGCATGACGCAGGACACAGGAAGTGGGATTATCAGTGCGGGATTCTGCTTGCCATGGTGAAGTCAGATTATCCCGGTTCTGTATTGCTTCTTACGGATTATCTCAGATGGGACTGGTGTTCTGTTATGAAGCATCATCATTTTCCGGAAATTCTGAAATCAGAATCTACTGTTGAAGCGAAGAGAAAGGGACTCAGGTTTTTCTCGGGACTCTCTGATAAAAAATCTGTTAATTATTCTGAAAATTGTTTTTCAATAGATGATCTGAGGCGCTCGATTTTTTTCATTCCGGAAACAGAAGAATTTATGAAGAGTATAATGAAGGATAAAATGGCGTTGTTTCTTCCGGATAAAAATATTCTGTTTTTTAATCCCGATTCATGATAAAATCGCAATTTATTAAATTGACAATATCTCAAAGCTTAGATTTCATAGTATTCACGAATGAATTAGATTTTGCAGTAAAATATAAATAACACTGAATGTCATTCACATGAATAAATACGTGCGGCCGGCGTAGGTATTTAATAGTAAATCCGCTGGATGTTTTTTTAAAGTTAAACTTCATTTTAAAAAGAATGGATCTCGGACTGCTTATAAATGACAAAAAAATCTTGATTCAATCCCTGATGTTTTTAAAATTAATGAAATCTATTTATAAACGGGAGCTTAATAAACGCCGTAATATTTCCGCCTCCGTTCTGAATAAGTGACAGATTAAGTTAACAATCCTGGTATTCAGCCGGAATACCGTGAAGCAAGAGGATAAAAGATACGATGGATGCAGTACAGAGAAAAAAACAGATACTTGATTGTGCAAAAAAACTATTTGCATCAAAAGGATATTATCAGACGCAGATATCTGATATACAGCATGCTGCAGGAGTAGCACGTGGTACGATTTATCAATATTTTAAAAATAAGGATGATATTTTCGCCACAATTCTTGATGACCTGTTTGAAGAATGGAAGAATGTTCTCTCTAAAATTCCTGACCGGGATTCTGAAGATTTTAAAAGCGGTATTAAATTTTTTAAATTTAAAATTAAAAATACATTTGAGTTCTTTGCTGATGACCCTGATTACTGTAACATTCTTCTGAAAATAAGTCTCGGGCTTGGTGAGAATTTTGACAACCTGGTAAGCCGCTTCAATTATCAGATTGTTGAACTTGCAAAAAATTACCTGCAGGCCGGGATCAGACAGAAAAGAATTAATCCTGATACGGATCTTGAACTTCTTTCTAATCTCATTGGAGGGGCGCTCACCAGAATGGCTTATTACTACGGAGTAACCGAGAAAAACAGGGACGACATAGACATTGATCTTCTATCTGAAAGATTTGTAAATGCCTTTGCTTACGGAATCTTTGTGGAAAAATCCTGACAGATTTGTTCGTTGTACTGCAGGGGTTGTGATTCATTACATCATCCGGCAATATTAATCTGTCTTAACGGGAGGTTCAGGCTTTTCGCAGAGTTTAATCCTTAAATATTAGCATCATACAGTTTCTGCAGTCAAACTCTATCCGGTATTTAATATTTCCATCCATGAGATAAAACGGTTCTTTAAATTTTCCGTTTTTACCGTTCTGTTTCGGGCAGAGTCTGTTTTCATGTTTTAAACATAGTTTTGTCGTCATCAATGGGCCTGTTATGCGGTTATTTGAAGTTTCGAATGATTCTTCAATTACATCTACGCCATGCCGTCTGTAAAATTTCTCTGCAAGATGATTGCTTACATTATGCCTGAAGTCAATTTTTTTATCGGGGTACGGGATTTCTGTTTCGGGAATTTTTATCGGTATTATTTTGTATGCTGCGATTCTTGTTTCAAGTAGTTTTTCAACTGCTCTTCTTCTCAGATCATTCAACATGCTGACAGGTATGAAATAATTTTCTGCAAGTGAAATTCTAATTTCTGATGATGAAAATATTGTTCCGCCGAGTTTTGCAAGTTGCTTCCTGATTTGTTCATAATCAGATTCATCTCTCTGGGAAACTTCTTTCATAGTTTCAGATTCTGCTGATGCAGAGTTTCCGTCTTCATCTTTTACTGTGAGTTTAAATCCATTCTCTGTTTCATAAAGTTTCATGATAAGATCAATTTTCCGTGCGGTTCTGCCGGATGAGAGAGTTTTGTCGAACACAACGTCATGGTTGCGGTAAACTACAGCGCCGTTGTATATTCCGTTCATAGCAAGAGGAAAGATTTTATTCTTCTCTGCCCTGTTGACTTTTACTCCGGCTAGATTCTGCTCTTTGTCAAAAAATGCCAGTCCGTCACCGTTATTGATTTTTTCGTCACCGCCAATCATAAACCAGTTACTGCCGGTTTCAGTTACTCTTCCTATCTCTTTACCGAGAGACTTCGGAGTGTGAGGTGAAGTTATAAATCCGGTTCTGTCTTTAATGAAATATTCAGTGTAGCTCCGGTTGAATGTTTTTTCGGGATCGGGATTAAAATCGAAATAAACTCTACCTGATGAAGCTTTGACTATATCGCCTCTTCCTTCAAGAATATTGTCGAGCTCTTTTCGATAGTGAGCCGTAATGTTTTTTACATAGTCGATATCTTTAAGTCTTCCTTCGATTTTAAGAGAATCAATTCCTGCGTCAATAAGAGCTTTGAGATTTGCTGTCTGATTCATGTCTTTGAGGGAAAGCGGATACCTGTTTTTTGAAATTACCTCTCCCCCTGAGTCTGTTAGAGTGTAGCTTTTCCTGCATGGCTGTGCGCATTCACCGCGGTTTGCGCTTCTTCCCCCCATGGCAGCGCTCATGTAGCATCTGCCGCTGAGACTTACGCATAACGCTCCATGGATGAAAAATTCCAGCTCGCAGCGGGTGCTTTCTCTTATCTCCTGTATCTGAGCCAATGAAAGTTCGCGCGCGAGAACTATTCGGGGGAATCCGGCCTTATCGAGAAACTTTATTCTCTCTATGTCGAAATTGTCTGTCTGTGTGCTGGCGTGGAGAGCTACAGGGGGGAGATTCATCTCAAGTATTCCCATATCCTGTATTATTACAGCATCGATACCGCGATTGTAAAGATCGGTTATCAGCTTCTCAGCCTCTTCGAGTTCATTGTCAAAGAGTATGGTGTTTACAGTTGCATAAACTTTTGCATTATAGAGATGGGCGTGTAAGATAAGTTTCTCAATATCTTCAAGTGAGTTTGCCGCCGCAGCACGGGCGCTGAATTTCTCCGGGCCTATATACACAGCATCGGCTCCGAAGTTTATCGCGGCGATTCCTGTTTCAAGGTTTCTGGCAGGCGCCAGCAGTTCAATTTTACGCATGGTTGATTAATGTCTGCTGTTATAATTATTCAGGCCGTTTGGATGCCCATATATTCATGATCCGGTCTGCCTGTTGCATTTACAGACTATTCTCAATGCCGGTTATCCGGCAACTAAAAAATTTTTTATGAAATGCCTGACTATAGGTAAAATTTTATAATATTAGAAAACTACAGCATATATAATCTGATTACGGCACTATCAGCCGGATTCTGATCCGCTTGATAGTGCAGGTATTGATGCGGTAAATTTTGTAAAAATTTTAATGAAGCCTGTTTCAGTTGCGGAATTGGACGGTGTAATAAATGATACTCTGTACCGGAAATCATAAGAGTTTAAATTTATCGCCATCCTCCCATGCGGGAAAATTTTTTCTGTAAGTTTCAAGTCCGGAGTATGGGAGTTCAACTGTTTTTACACATTCGCTTTCGTCAGCACTATACATAATATTCCCATAATAATCTATCACTGCTGATTTTCCGTTATAAGCAATCCTGTTCCCGTCATGACCCGTACGGTTTACTCCTGCAACATAACACTGGTTCTCGATAGCGCGCGCCCGGAGAAGTGTCTCCCAGTGGAAGTCCCGAACTGCCGGCCAGTTCGCACTGAATATCGCGACGTCGTATTCCATTCCGCAATTGCGTGACCATACGGGAAATCTCAGATCGTAACAGATGAAAGGCCGTATATTCCATCCGTTAATATTTACTGTAAGGTGTGAGCCCCCCGGTGAATATACTTTATCCTCTCCACCCATGCGGAAAAGATGACGTTTGTCATATGTAAATATCTCTCCTCCCGGTTTTACCCAGACAATCCTGTTATAGAAAACTCCGTTCTCTTTAACGGGAATACTTCCTGTCATATCTGAACTGATTTCGCGGGACAAGCGCAGCAGAAATTTTATCGTATCACCATTCATATCCTCGCTCACTTCAGACGGTTTCATGGTGAATCCGGTATTGAACATTTCGGGGAGTATTATTAAATCTGATTCGGGATTATTTTTTTTGATCAGATATTCCAGATGATTGAGATTTTCCGGGATTTTGTGCCAGATGATTTCAGGCTGGACTAATGTTATTTTGAGATTTTTCACAGGTTAATATCTCCGGATTGAATTGATTAGTGATAGTAATCTCTCTAGGATTTAATACAAGAAAATTTTGATCAGGATTTTCAGGATTAAAAAAGATTATCGGATTCTGTTAAATCGGTTATTTACTTAGAGCAAGGAATTACAATCCCTTGTCCTGTTAAATGGAATGACTTATACTTGAATTTAAAGGTAAAAAATTGGCTTTACAATAAAAGTATTTTTGTAGGGATTGGGAAAGTAGTTGTGATTATTCTTTCTGCATGATTTAAAGAGTAAAAACTTTTAAAAACAGATGCAGGATAAATTGTTTATATAAGGATGATAAATGAAAAAAAAGAAGAAAAGGATGTTTGCAGATCTTATTGAGAAGTATAAAGGTGAAGGATGCGAATCTCCGTGTAAATATTTCGGCGAATGCGGCGGATGTATGTTCCAGAATATGGCATACGAAAATCAGCTGTTATTAAAGAAAGAATATATAAATACAATATTCGAGGGGATCTCTTCTATAGAATCAGTAGTGCCTTCAACTCCTTTCAACTATAGAAGCAGAATGGATATGGTAACAGCATTCGGGAAGAAGGGGCTCCGCAGGGCAGGGAGTTTCAGGCATGTTGTTGATATTGAGTCCTGTCAGATTATGCAGAACCGATCGGATGAAATGTATGGGAAAGTCAGATCACTTGTTGAAAAAATTGAGGATTATGATTATCTTCGGCATGAAGGATATTTAAGATATATAGTATTACGCCAGGCTCGCTTTACCGGTGAACTTATGGTGAATTTTGTTGTTTCAAAACCGGAAAACAGATTCGGGTTTACACTCTATGATTTCATGGAAGAGGTGGATTCATCATCCCTTATATTGAGCGGAGGTCTTGCGGATCTTAATTATGGGGATATTTTTCAGACTCTTAAAAAAGGATTTATCACTGAAAATTTCGATGGAATAGAATATATGATAACCCCCAACTCTTTTTTCCAGTCCAATTCAGAGATGGCCCTGCAGATGTACAGGAAAATACTCTCACTAACTAGGGGCAGAACCCTTGACCTTTACTCCGGAGTGGGGAGTATATCTCTATTCGCCGCCTCAGCTGCAGAGAGTGTCACAGGAGTTGAGGTGATACAGGAAGCTGTTGATGTAGCGGAGAGAAACAGGGAGAATAATGAAATAGAAAATGTAAACTTCATATGCGCGGATGCGGGGGAGTATGTTAAGGAAAGTTCCGGTAAATTTAATACACTGATTCTTGACCCTCCGAGAAGCGGTATGAATCCGAAGATGCTTAAATATATAAATGAAATGGCTCCGGAGCGGATTGTGTACATGTCGTGCAATCCTGTAACATGCAGGGATGACCTTAAAATGCTGGAAGGATACAGCGTTGATTTTCTTGAAGCGTATGATATGTTTCCCCAGACACCGCATGTGGAGACACTCACTCTCCTTACAAAGAGATAAAACTGATGTTTGATAAAATTGAAAACAACTCCCTTAAACGTAGAGTGAAAAATCATGTGATCGGCAGGGAACATGATTTTTTTGCCGTAGTTCAGCCGGGATTTGAAATAAGATCCGGAGCGGAACTTCGTGATATTGGTCTTTCAGTCAAAGATACTGTTATTGAGGGTGGAGTTGAATTTTCAGGCAGACTCGACTCATGCTACAAAGCTTCTCTCCTGTCCCGTACAGCAGGGCGTATAATAATGCGTATTGCCGCATTCAGGTCTGTAAACTATTTTGAACTGGAAAGGCTGGTAAGATCTTTTCCATGGGAACTTTATATCTCACCCGCGACTGAAATCAGATACAGAATCAGCACAGAAAAATCTATGATCTATCATACGGGAAAACTTGAAGAAATTTTTAATTTCGGGATTAATGAAAGACTGGCCGCTCAAGGGATAAAGAATGATGAATTTTTATGCACACAAACAGTTTTCGTAAGGAACAGCAGGGACCTCTGCACTGTAAGCCTTGATGCATCGGGTGAATTCCTTTATAAAAGGGGAACAGGAAAAAATATAAGCAAGGCGCCTCTTCGGGAGACCACTGCCGCACTGATACTTCTCGAAGCAGGTATAAGCAACTACAGTCAGATACTCGATCCGATGTGCGGTTCCGGAACTTTCAGCCTTGAAGCTGCGTCAATTCTTACCAGAACTCCTCCTGCTGCCGGACGTGAATTTCCGTTTATGAACTGGCCATGTTTCAGGGAGAGCACTTTCAGATTTATAAAGAATGCCGCAATGGAAGAGATTATTCCTGAAGAAAAAATAGGGAAGAAGATAATAACATCCGACATTGATCCTGAAGCGGTCAAAATAGCCGGGTCAAATATTCCTGAGCAATTCAGTAAAATAATATCTCCGGAGACAGCTGATTTCTTTTCTTTATCCGGCGATATAGCAGTTAATAAAAAAACGCTGATTCTGCTTAATCCGCCTTACGGCAAGAGAATCGAAGAGGGTATTGAGAAATCTTTATACCGTGAAATCGGAAATAAAGTCAGAAAAGATTTCTCCGGCTGCGGTTATGCAATCATAGTGCCGGGGCATGAAAAAGAAAGCGTTCTTGGACTCAGGTATGACAGGAAAATCCCGTTTATGAATGGAGGCATAAAAGCAGCAGTAATTTTTAAAGACGTATAAATAAACACAAATCTTAATTGTTCCCGCATCCCTGGAGAGAGCCTAATTTTAAATATTTTTATTATATTATAAAAAATCTGTTTATGTATTGAAATTCTCTCTTCTGGAAATTAATATAATATATGCAGCAGGCATGAGGTAATTTTTTGAGCGGCATTGAAAAAAATGTAAATATCTATCTGGAAGAAGTCGGCGTTGATTCAGAAGAGCATAAAAGATATCTGGAAAAGCTGAATAAAGTTCTTGATGAGATGAAGAATTCATCTAACAGCAATGAAAGAAAACACTACTATTCATTCAAAGAGACAATCAGCGCTTTTGACAGTTACCTTTCAGAGAAAAGAATAAAACTCACCACGCGGGAGCAGGATCGTTTCGCTGCAATTGCCGCCTCCGGTCTTAATAACCTTGTGAAGAAACGAATGGCTGAAGATCTTATCCATCAGGTGAAGGACCGTATCTCCGGAGACCTGGAGCTGAAAGGGGAAGCTGAAAAGAGAAAAGAGGATATCTCTGAACTTAAAAGATCAGGATTATGGATTATTGACTGGTACAGGCTTACAAAGTTTGCCATTGATTTTGATACTATTACACTTTTTACACACAGGTATAAGACGGAATCCCTTGATATCATCAGGCTGAAGACTGTCTCAGCACATAGAGAGATAATGCATGATCTTAAAGAAATCCTGGACGGGTATTATTATTATCTCAGCGTGCTTGAATATAATTCTATTGCCAGATTTTACAAAATGAAGGATGCTTTAGATAAACTTGCTTCGCTCAAAAGGAATCTCTCATACCATCCTATAGAGATATTTGAAGCAATGAATGACTTCGCTGCCGCATATATTATTGTTATGAGGAATATTAAATCCATAGATAAAGGATTGAGAAAAGCTTTCAAAGACCGTCAGCCCGCTCATGGATTTATGGGACACGTCGGGTTTCTGACAGACAGGCAGTTGTCTAACGGCAAACCTGTGAGGCACAGCGAGAGAGAAATGATGACCGGGACAATCGCCGGTGCATTATACTCGTACTATACTGCCTACCTCGGAGTCAGAGTAAAAACATTCAACCAGCTCATGTACATTGTAAGTGAGGAGGGTATAATTGACAGTGCCGAAAAAGAATATACTCAGGAAGCAATTACCGCTATAGAAAGCGAAAGTAAGGAACAGGTTACCGAAGGATCAAAGATCAAATCAAAACTTTCAGAGCTTGCGAATATCACCACTAAGTACAGCGAAACGGGGAAGAATCTTGCGAAGAGATTATTCGAGATTGAAGCACGCGGAAGTATTGCTGCATGGAATAAAGATACTCAGATAAAACCTTTTTTTAAACTGATGAAGGTCTTTGACGCGAATTTAAAATATATACTTGAACTGGTTATAAGCCGTGAGAATTTTGATCTTGAATATGATAATAAACTGATAACAGGCTATCTTGAAAAATATCCTGAACTTACAAAGGCGGTTGATGAGTACCGTTCATTCTCTCTCGAACTTCAGGGGACAAGAGGGAAAGATCTTCAGAACTATAAAATCTCTACGGAAGTGGATAAAGATGAATTTATAAACAAAATTATGGAGCATGAAAATGTTGGAACTCTTCCTGGTGAATTAAAACTGTTGAGAGAGACTCTGGATGAAATATCCGCGAAGTCATATAATGTATGCATCAGATTCAATATTCTGCTGAATAAATATTATCAATCGGGAAAATTTGAATCGCGTGAGGTTTCCGAGAATTACAATTTTCTGCTCAATGCCAAAATTGTTCATCCTAAAGTCCGTAATCTTGAATTTTTATTAAACAGAAAAGAGGTATATCTTGTTGATCTTCTTGAAGCCGGATGTTCGGTCGCGGAATATTTAGCAGAGACACTGAACAGCAAAGGGATTAAAGCTATATTTGAAGAAGTGACAAAACTGCAGAAGGAACTTGAAGCATATAATGAAAAACCTGAGTCTTCAGCAGAGACAGATGATCACGGCGGAGGCAAGTCAGGAGAAGAGGAATTAAATTCTCACATAGATAAAATTTATATTGATACGCTTACCGGATTCAAGAAGTGGGAATATTTTGAAGATTTTATTTATCATGAAGTTTATGATGGAGAGGGAAATTTCAAAGGAGATAAACTCCGTCATGTGTTCTGCGCAGAGCTTTCGAATCTTGTTGATGTAAACCGTATATGCGGTAATGATGCGGGGGATACAGTTTATAAAAAGCTGAGTGAAATTATAAATGATACTCTGATTACTGCAGGGAACGGAAATATCGCCATGAGGAGTAAGGGCGGCCTGATCATAGGATATATAAACGGTATCTCTTCAATGGAATCAGTTGATCTGCTCTTTAAAATACTGCTTTCTGTAAGGCAGTACACGGCTAATAGCGGTATAGATTCTCTTCCTGAACTTATTTTTAATGCCGGAATCTATACAGAAAAAAAAGGAGCAAACGCAATCAGAAATATAGAAATTGCCCGGAGCATTATGTTTCAGGGATCTGATGGGAAATCAAGCCATGTGGTATTTTTAAAAAATCAGAGTCAGACAATAGATGAGAAAGATTTTGACAGGAGAGGACGGCTGAGAGACGGGCTGATCTCCGCATTGAGCTGATTTTTATGCATAACTATACACAGAGAGAAAGAGTTATTGAATCGTTTGTTAATGAAGGTTATGACGGATTACGGCTTGATCTCTATCTTTCAAAGAGGTTCAATTATATGAGCAGAACTTCATGGCAGAAAGAGATCTCCGCCGGCAGGCTCAGACTTAACGGATCGGTAATCCTGAATGTTAAAAAGCGCATATACTCCGGAGACATGATAGAGTATAGTGCTGGCGAGATACATGAACCGGATATAGACCCTGAATACTCGATTATTTTTGAAAATGAAAATTATCTTGCTGTAAACAAGACCGGGAACCTTCCGGTTCATCCGTCGGGAATTTTTTTTCACAATACACTTTCCATGCTCCTTGAAGATCAGCGCGGTGTAAAATTTTTTCCGGTACACCGGCTTGACCGTGAGACATCAGGTGCATTGCTGCTGGGGAAAAATTCTGCAGCAGCTGCTGAAGTTCAGAAAAATTTCACCAAAGTTGGGAAGGAGTACATTGCAATAGTCTGCGGAGAAGTTATTGAAAAAGAATTCAAAATTGATATACCTGTAGGCCCGGCACGGAATTCACTAATAAATAAAAAAAGAGAGGCATATGAGGGAGGTGAAGAATCCGCGCTGACCGGGTTTAAAGTTCTTTCATCTTCCGGCGTTTTTTCTGTTGTAAAAGCTTTTCCCGTCACAGGGAGAATGCATCAGATACGTGTGCATCTTAAATACGCCGGGTATCCGATACTCGGAGATAAGATGTACGGCAATGATGAAACTATATATCTTGATTATGTGGAAAATGGCGATAGCGAAAATCTGACAAAAAGAGCAGGTTTTAATAGATGTGCTCTTCACTCTTACTCATTTTCTTTTTTTGATCCGTTTGAAAAACGTGAAATAAAAATCTGCGCTGAAATACCGCAGGACATGGAACTGTTTATAAAAAAAAATAATCTTTTTTATGAATAAAACATTGACTCTGTATAATGATTTCACTATCCGGTGTATAAATATAAAACTTAAATGGTCCATAAAAAATGTCAGTTAAAGTCATTCATCGCATAAACCGGATTTTCAGCAAACTTAAATTCAATTATAAACTCACTGTATATTTTACTGTCTTCGGACTGCTTGTAGGGTATTTTTCTTTTATTTTTTATACTACTGCGGCAACAAGCCATATAGAGAATATTGTATCCCGGATTGCAGATACCTGGCTGGAGAATAACGATCTTCCGGGTGATATAATTGAAACTTATATCGGCAGTGTCTATAATGAGAAAATGAACATAGTATTTCCATTTATATCAATTTTTAAAAATCAGCTGTCGGACGAGACAGGTGATAAGAAAATAGTGATCTATTATTATTCATCCTATCCCGCCAAATGGTTTAAGTTATACAGAGGGGATTCGGGAGTAATTACAAAAAGTGAAATTTCACATGATGAAGAGACTCAGATCTCATCCTCTATTACTAGAGGGAGAGTTTCATATTCTAAGTCAATATTTTATGGTAAAAGTGATGATATATATTTCTGGATAAATCTGACAAGGCCTCAGGATAAAAATATTTACTTTGGAAGACTGATCTTAAGCAGGAAGGGGGCGCTGAATTTTATCGGCGGCAGTAAAATCTTTCTTATTTACGGTTTGGCGCTTTTTCTGGTTTCGTTTATCCTCTCCAAAGCTATAGCTCTTCATATTTCAAAGCCTATCTCCAGGTTGAGTTCTCAGACCGCCGGCATAGCATCAGGCAACCTCGATATAAGAACTGAAATTATTTCAAAAGATGAAATAGGTGAACTTTCCCGGTCTGTAAATATAATGGCAGATAGAATAAAAGAAAATATTGAGAGTATGAATAAAAGGATGGAGGCAATCTCCGTCATGAATAAGATTGATAAAGCTGTACTATCATCTATTTCACGATATGATCTCATAGATAGTGTGACATTTATTGTTTCTGACCTTTTTAAAGACTGCATGGTCGCTCTTGCAATGGCTGATACGGATAAGAACAGATATATAATTCTTTCCCATTATATAAAAGGGATTAAGGGGAGTAAAGAACTGAATCTCACTTTTGAACACCTGGGGCATGAAAATTTAGAAAAGAATAAAATTTTTTTTATAATTGATGAAAATACAGATAAAGAATATCTGAATTTTTTAAACTCCATCATTCATCAAAATAATCTGTATCTTGTGAACCTCCCGATATTCCTTGATGAAGTATATATGGGCTCGCTTATTGTAGGGACGGATGCCGACAGGCCGTTTACAGATTTTGAAATGGAAACTTTAAAAGCATTAGCTGATCAGACCGGCGTTGCAATGAAGAGCGTTAAATATTTTGAGGAAAAGGAAAATCTTTTTCTTGGAATACTTACGGCTCTTTCAAAAACTATAGATGCAAAATCCAGATGGACATCGGGACATAGTGAAAGAGTCGCAGCTTACTCTGTAAAACTGGCGCAAATGATGGAGATGAAAGATGAATTTTTAAACAACCTGAAAATATCAGCAAACCTTCATGATATAGGAAAAATAGGAG
>Ga0116171_10002669_pt1 | contig 16824 bp, 13 predicted proteins | sample AD_JPNHW2_MetaG_FD_89798 | JGI IMG/M metagenome (GOLD analysis project Ga0116171, IMG submission 89798) | Active sludge microbial communities of municipal wastewater-treating anaerobic digesters from Japan - AD_JPNHW2_MetaG | ecosystem: Engineered > Bioreactor > Anaerobic > Digestate | place... | reverse complement strand
GTGGAAGAGATTCAGGAGTATGAACTCTCCTGGTTCAAAGGCAGGATTGTGGTCGTCGACAATCCTGAGACTTTCAGCAGGGTAATGCCACTTCTTAAAAAGGAGAAGATACTCGGTTTTGATACTGAAACAAAACCTTCATTCCGCAAAGGACACAGAAATAAAGTATCACTCATTCAGCTTTCATCAGGAACACTTGCATGTCTCTTCAGAATTAATAAAATCGGACTTCCCGGTGAACTTACATCACTGCTCTCTGATCCGTCGGTTATCAAGGCAGGTGTGGCCCTGCACGACGACCTCAAGGTGTTACGAAAGATCAGCCGTTTTAATCCTGAAGGATTTGTTGACCTTCAGAAATTTGTCAGGGACTTTGGCATCGAGAGCTCAGGACTTAAAAAGCTGACTGCCATAGTGCTCGGATTCAGGATTTCAAAGCGCCAGCAGGTCACCGACTGGGAGGCAGAAGAGCTCTCTGAACCTCAACAGATATATGCGGCTACTGATGCCTGGGTGTGCAGGGAGATATATGAGAAATTGACACGAATTAATTAATTTGAGACCTTCATCCTATACTTCCCCCTGGGGAATGATTTGTACACCGTCCCCCTGGGGAAGGTTGGGAAGGGGTAAGTAGAAAATGATCAGAGAATTTTTTCAATGGAAAGAATAAAGATAGTACTCAAATCAGGCAAAGACCAGTCTCCCCGCCGGTTTCATCCCTGGATCTTCTCAGGCGCCATAAAGAAGATCTACGGCAATCCCTCTGAAGGCGACCTGGTCGACGTCTATGACAATAAAGATGAGTTTCTTGCTGTCGGACATTACCAGCCGGGATCAATTGCCGTCAGAATAATCTCATTTAAGAATGTAAATTCTGATACTGATTTCTTCAGAACCCGCATAAAGAGCGCTATTGAATACCGCAAATCAATTGGTCTTGCCCATAATGATCACACAAATGTTTACAGGCTCATCCATGCCGAGGGCGACGATATGCCCGGGCTGATCATCGATTATTATAACGGCGTGGCTGTGATGCAGATGCACTCCGTTGGGATGTACAGGCTGCGGAAAGATTTTGCAGAGATTCTTAAAGAGTTGCTTGGCGATCAGCTGAAGGCTGTGTTTGACAAGAGCGAAGGAACAATTCCATTTATGTCAGGGATAAAGGTCGTAAATGAATTCCTGTACGGTGATTCAGATCCGGTAACCGTTTCTGAAAACGGATTTAAATTTAAGATTGACTGGACCACAGGCCAGAAAACAGGCTTCTTCATCGACCAGCGCGAAAACAGGAAACTGCTTGCTGAATATTCGGAGGGCAAAAGTGTCCTGAATATGTTTGGTTATACGGGAGGCTTTTCCGTATATGCCATGAAGAATGCTTCCCTTGTTCATACAGTCGACAGCTCCGCTTCTGCTATCGATATGGCTGATGAGAATATAAAAGTCAATTTTAGTGACGACAGCCGTCACCGGTCATTTAAAACTGATGCATTTGAGTTTCTGAATGATATTAAGGACAAATACGACCTTATAATTCTTGATCCCCCTGCATTTGCAAAACATAATAATGTACTTGCAAATGCATTGCAGGGGTATAAAAGGTTAAATATGAAAGCTATAGAGCAGATCCGTCCCGGAGGAATAATATTCACATTCTCCTGTTCACAGGTTGTAACCAGGGAGAATTTCAGGAAATCGGTCTTTGCGGCAGCAGCAAATACCGGCCGCAGGGTAAGAATATTACACCAGATGAGCCAGCCACCCGATCACCCGGTTAATATTTACCATCCGGAGAGTGAATACCTGAAGGGACTGGTGATTTATGTTGAATAAGGGTGCAAAGGTACAGTGGTGAAAAGGTGCAAAGGTGCAAAGGTGCAACGGTAAGAAAAACATCGTTGAACAATTGTACCGTCGCACCGTTGAACCGTTGAACCATTGAACCGTTGAACCATTTTGAACCGTTGAACCGTCAAAACATGGACACAACAAATAACATCGAACTGATCTCAAAACGTCTCGGTCTCCACTTGTGGCAGGTCGAGAACACTATCCGTCTGATGGATGGCGGAGCTACAATCCCTTTTATCAGCAGGTACAGAAAGGAAATGACCGGTTCACTCGATGAGGTGCAGCTGATGCATATTAAAACCGAGTACGAGAGACTTAAGGAACTTGATGCCCGCCGGGAAGCAATAGTTAAATCGATTGAGGAGCAGGAAAAGATGACTCCTGAACTGCTCGGGAAGATAAATGCCGCGGAGACCATGGCAGATCTTGAGGATATATATCTTCCCTACAGGCCGAAACGCCGTACACGTGCAACAATCGCCCGTGAAAAAGGCCTTGAGCCCCTTGCCCTACTGATATTTACCCAGCACGAATCTGATCCTGCCGGCAAAGCTGAAAAGTTTCTGAATGAGCAGGTTGAATCAGTGGATGATGCCCTGGCCGGTGCCTGCGACATTATTGCAGAATGGATAAATGAAGACGAGAATTCAAGGAAGAAACTCAGGTACCTGTTCGAAAAAGAGGCAGTAATATATTCAAAAGTCGTTAAAGGAAAGGAAGCAGAAGGCATTAAGTTCAGCGATTACTATGACTGGTCGGAGCCTCTTAAAAAATGTCCTTCACACCGTCTGCTGGCCATGAGAAGAGGTGAAGATGAGGGTTTCCTTAAGCTTTCAATAGAGCCTCAGGAGGAACACGCCCTGGAGATACTCGATTCACTTTTCATAAAAGCTGACAACCAGTCGTCTGATCTTATCAGGGAAGCCGTTAAGGACAGCTGGAAAAGGCTCCTGTCGTCGTCGATGGAAACGGAATTTCGAAATATCTCCAAAGAGAAAGCCGACACTGAGGCAATAAATGTATTTACCGATAACCTTCGGCAACTGCTCCTTGCATCTCCCCTGGGCGAAAAAAATGTTCTTGCTATCGATCCCGGATTCAGAACAGGATGTAAGGTTGTATGTCTCGACAGGCAGGGTAATCTTCTTCATAATGAAACTATCTATCCCCATCCGCCTCAGAACCAGACTGCACTCTCGATAAAAAAGATACTGTCGCTTGTAAGTGCATATAAAATTGAAGCTATTGCCATTGGCAACGGAACAGCGAGCCGCGAGACAGAAGACTTTATCAAATATGTGAAGTTTGATAATGATATACAGGTATTTGTGGTAAGCGAAGCCGGCGCTTCTATATATTCAGCATCGAAAGTGGCCCGCGATGAGTTTCCCGATTATGATGTGACGGTACGTGGTGCTGTTTCGATAGGCCGCAGGCTCATGGATCCTCTTGCCGAACTGGTTAAGATTGATCCCAAATCGATTGGTGTAGGACAGTACCAGCACGATGTCGACCAGCAGAGGCTTCAGAATTCGCTCGATGAAGTTGTGATGAGCTGCGTCAATGCTGTGGGCGTGGAGGTGAATACCGCCAGCAGTCATCTTCTTACCTATGTTTCGGGTCTCGGTCCTCAGCTTGCAAAGAATATCACCGATTACCGCAGTGAGAATGGTCCTTTCCGGTCGAGGAGGGAGCTGCTTAAGGTGAAGAGGATGGGGGAGAAGGCTTATGAGCAGAGCGCCGGCTTCCTGAGGATCCGTAATGCAGAGAATCCTCTCGACTCCAGTGCAGTGCATCCGGAGAGCTACCATGTTGTTGAACGTATGGCCAGGGACCTGGGATGCGCTGTGAGTGAGCTGATCAGCAATGCTGAAAGGAGAAAGGAGATAGAGCTTCAGAAATATGTCAGTGAAAAGACAGGTCTGCCTACGCTGAAAGACATCATGGAAGAGCTGGCAAAGCCCGGTCGTGATCCGCGTTCAAAGATCAAGGAGTTCAGGTTTGCCGATATACATACCATGGAGGACCTGGTGACCGGCATGATCGTCCCGGGGATTGTAACAAATGTTACAAAATTCGGTGTTTTTGTTGATATAGGGATCAAGCAGGACGGGCTGGCACATATTTCCAATCTTAGCAAAACGTATGTTTCGGATCCTTCGGCTGTTGTAAAGCTGCATCAGCATGTTATGGTAAAAGTTCTGGCTGTTGATATAGAACGAAAGCGCATCCAGCTCTCGATGAAGGATGTTGATCAGAAGAAACCTTCTGTATAATGACTATAAAAGTTCCAGTGAAACATGCCATGAAGGTTTACTAATATTTTTCTAAATTTATATTCAGAACAACAGGAATTCAGATTCAATAGCAATTGATGATTACTGTAGTATTACACTGAAATAAATCTACATATTATATTAGTATTAATGATCACATTTTATCCCGACGAGTCATGCTTCTCATATTGTCGATCCAACATAGCTAATGAGAATGAATCCTTAAAAATCTATGAGTGGAAATATTAAAATATCGTTAGTTCTATTCCTGATATTCTATTCTCAATCTTGTAACTTATTGAATCGGGATGATGTGGATTTTACAGATAGTTCATTTAAACATAATGCGAAAATTAATAACGGAAAGCCTTACCATAATAGAAACCTAATGCTTGGTAATCCTGACTGGATACGGTATCACCCTGATTCCTTTCTGGTAATCCTCGACAGGTCATTCTCAAACCAGCTTAAAATTATTGACCTAAAATCCGATTCAATCCAGGAGTATATTGCTCAGGGTAAAGGCCCCGGTGAAATGATCGTACCATATTGTGTACAGATTTTTGAAAAGGACATTTATGTTTTTGATCTTCAGCTTCCCAAAATACTAATCCTTAGTCCTGTATCATCCCGAAAATTCAGTATTACCAAAGAATTTCGCTTAAATGAAAAGAACCTAAACACATACTATCCTCTAGAAGAGAACCTGATGGTTTTTCAAAGTAGTCTTGAAGAAGAAACCAGGCTGACTTTCTTCAATCATGCTGGGAAATCTGTAAAAAAGATAGGAGAACTGCCACCGCGCACTGGAGACAGAAGAGTACTCGGAGTTAACCAGGCATTTGCATCATGGATTGCAGCATCATCACGGAATAAAAAATTTGCAATGGCTTGTGCCTATACTGACATTATTGAGATTTTTGATTTTAATGGATCACTAATCAAAAGGATTCAGGGACCTCTGGGAATACAACTTAATGTAACGAACAAAAATATACCAATAGGTGCAGTAGTAAAGATAGAACCACTAATTCTGGTCTTTAACAGAATAGATGCCGGGGATAAGGAGTTCTGGATTGGCTATACAGGATTTAAGACACGAAAAGGATATAGACAAACTTATCGCGATATTGCTTCAAGAAGATTTTATTGTTTCGATTGGAAAGGACATCCTCTCAGGAAAATTGAAGCCGATTCTGGCTTTGTTGATTTTGATATTGACTGGAAGAATAAGACTCTTTATGATCTCAGATGGACAAATAAGAGTCTTGAAATCGCGTCATATTCATTGGAAGATATTCTGAATGATAAGAATTGAAATTTCTATTCTGCTTCATATTTATTAATATTCTCATTTGATTGAGATCAGCCAAACAGAAGTTATCTATCTCAATCCATTTCAGAAAAAAAGTGGTTCATCAGGCCGTTTCAGGACAATTCTTTACGTTTTGAGATTCTGCTTATTTCTCAAGATATTCTGAAAACCTTTGATCAATATGCTGGTTAAACCAATTATCAATGACTGCTTTTTTGAACCTCCATTCTTTACCCAGTTTCGCAGCCGGTATCTTTCCATTCTGAGCCCATGTGTAGATCGTCTGCGGTTTGAGTTTTAAGTACTTAGCTACTTCTTCTATGGTCATAATCTCATCCATGCCCTACTTCTTCAAAAGGTTTAATATTGTTGAATCTGTTTCCTGTTGCTGGCTTTCAGGTCTGACATTAACTTCCAGGTCTGAATTTTCCGGTTTCACAAGTTGCCGGACAGAATATAATATTGCCGTATAAAAATTACCTTCATATTTCCTGAACAACTTAAACTCCTCTGTCTTATTGCATAAGAAGGGACGAAGGTTCCATGCAATCTGAATCCCCACAAATGCCAGAATTATTATCCATATTCTGAAAACATTAACTCCAATTCTCGGGTATATATCTTTCTTTTCACAAGCAAATTTTAATGCATCAACCATCAGTCTCATTCCAAAAATCCCTGAGAAAATAAAAATCACGACATGCAGAAGTTGCAGGAAATGATAGTTTCCCCCAGTTACCTGAAATAAAATAACAATTGGGGCAAATGAAATAGCAATTGATGAAGTAAGTACAAAACCGCTTAAAATAATAAGGATCATCTGTCGCAATGCCATTCTCGATCCCAGAACCTGTTGAATGACATAAAAGGATGGAAAACAAATCAGTATTGCACTAAGAAACAAAAATGTGACTTTAAATCCGGCGACAAATGATTGAAGCACACTATGATAACTTCCCATTACAATTCCATAAAGGAATGTAAAGACACAAATGATTAGCAACTGATTCAGCATCAATCTCCTTGATTGAACCTTATTACGCTCCTCAAAATATGACTCTGTATTCTGGAATATTTTGAATACATCTATCAATCCATTTGTTTTTTCCATGGTAGAAGATATTGATTAGAGAATAAAGTTATAAAAGATTTTATTTATATTATTGTTTATTACTGTTATTTACTGTTTATGATTGTTAAAACTGACATTTTTAGTCAAAAAAACAAAACAATCCCCTTAAAAACGGACAAGATGTATGTTGTCTTTCGCTGGAAGTGATAGGCAGCGAATCTGTTATCCCACCTGCCAGGTTCAATTTACTTTGCCGGAACAAAACATTATCAGAGATTTTAACATTCAGCCATAGGGTAAACCACCACTTAAAGATCATACAGGAAAGTAAACAATCAAATTTTCATCCTGCTATGAGAAAAATGACCTTTCTTTTCACCATGCTAGTCGTCGTTCAGGCAACCACACCTGATTATTCCGGCTTAAACGCACAGGCAGACGTAAACCGCGATACCATCATGCTTGCCGCACGAGAGATAATAGGCGAAACAACTTACTGCGCACTGATAACAGTAGATCCTTCAGGACAACCACAGGCACGGACTATGAACCCGTTCCCAGTCAAAGACGACCTGATCATCTGGTTTGCAACCTCACGGACCAGCCGTAAAACGATGGAAATAAAAAATAATCCAGGGGTTTCTGTCTACTTCGCAAATCATATGGCAGCAAAAGGATACGTGAATATAACAGGGCTCGCTACAGTCATCGACGACAAAGACCTGCTTGTAAAAATGAAACGCGATTACTGGAATGGCATAAAAGACTGGCAGGAAAAATTTGTTCTTATAAAAATTATCCCCCTGACTGTTGAGGTAATTAATTATAAACATAAACTCACCAACGACCCGGAGACGTTCAAGGCTCCATCCATCACACTCAGGTAACAATAACCTTCTTTTGAATCCCATAAGTGTTTGTCATTCTGAGGGAAGAAATCTCTTGAATATCAGTGCCATTTATTTGTGTATAAAGGGTGCCTCAAGCGGGGGAGGCTTCTGGTGATGATCCTTTATTGGTAATGCTCTTCTCCCCCTTTGAAGGGGGCAGGGGGATGTTCTTCTCCCCCTTCGAAGGGGGCAGGGGGATGTTCTTCTCCCGCTTTGAAGAGCCTGTCCCTCTTAGGAGGGAGGGATGTTTGCTATTTACACACGCGTGGTCCCTGATCTTCCTTTTATACACATCTTTTGAAATATCCAATTTATGGAGGTAAGAGCCCTCATTACGCCTCTTTCCTATAATACTCTCAAGCAACCAGTCATTCTGAGGGAAGCGAAGAATTTCTTAATTTTATCGGACCCTAATGATAATTAATCTGTAAATCACCTTTCCTCTATTGCATCTTCTTTATATTTTTGGATTCGATAATCAACATATGAGATCAAATCCAAAAAATTCATGCAATGACAGACAAATCAAAAGAACTGAATTCAACTATCAGGCTTATCAACAACAAACTTCACTTCACCGGCACTGCCGGCAGCAATGATCCCGTATCAATCGACTATATAGCTCCGCTGGGCGATGACAAGGGCTATACTTCTTTGGAATTATTGCTTCTCAGCTTCTCATCTTGCCTGGGAAGCGCTATGCTTACTTTCCTTCGCAGGATGAATAAAACTATTTCTGCATGTGAGATTATGTCAAAAGGAATAAGGAACCAGGAACACCCAACCGGTTTTAAATCGATACACGTGAATATTGTACTCACCTCACCCGATGTTGCAGAAACCGACATGAAAAAGGTCATTGCCCTGGCTGAAGAAAAATATTGCCCGGTATGGGCAATGATAAAGGGAAACACTGAAGTTGTGACAACTTTTATCATAAAGTGATTCTCGGCCACTGAAATTACATTCATATCCTCTCTAAATTCCAAATGATGAAAATTGCCTGCCATTTCCTTTTTCTGATCGCTATGTTCTTCATTTCGTGCAGTAATGATGATCATTCAGTACTTATTGAGGCAGAGAGCTTCACCAGTCACGGCGGCTGGGTGGTCGATCCTCAGTTTGTCGAGCAGATGGGTTCGCCATACCTGCTTGCACATGGTATGGGGACACCAGTCTCAGATGCAGAAACACAGGTTACTGTTCCTGTGCCGGGCAGGTATCATTTATGGGCAAGAACGATGAACTGGGTACCGGGTAAATGGGATGCCCCGGGCAGGTTTAAAATCGTTGTAAACGGTAAAACCTTAAAGACGGAACTTGGCACCAGAGAGGGCTGGGGATGGCAGTACGCCGGGGATATAAACATTAAAGATACAACAATTTCGCTGAAATTGCAAGATATTACCGGTTTTGAAGGGCGCTGCGATGCTATTTTCCTTGAAACGACCAAAAATGCCCCGCCGGATGATCCTGAAATTCTCAGGAAGTGGCGCAAGGCACAACTTAAAGAAGATGATACTCCACCTGAAACCCTGTCGTTCGACCTGGTGGTGGTCGGCGGAGGTATTGCCGGCTGTGCAGCCTCAATAGCCGCTGCCGAACAGGGTATGAAGGTTGCTCTTATACACGACAGACCCATACCCGGTGGAAATGCAAGCAGTGAGATCAGGGTCCATACTGAAGGGATAACCTGGAAATCGGACAGGATAATAAGCATGCTGAACACAGTCTGGTGGCCCAACGGATCACCCGATGCTGTTTACGACGATCAGAAGCGGCTCGGCAATATCGGGAAATACCACGATATAAGCCTCTTCCTTAATTGGAGGGCCTATACTGCATTTGCTTCCGACAGCATAATTACCTATGTCGATGCGAGACATACTTCCACAGGTGAGAGAATCAGATTCACAGCCCCTCTGTTTATAGACTGCACCGGCGATGGATGGATAGGTTACTGGGCAGGTGCCGAATATCTCTATGGAAGGGAAAACTCAGAAGCCTTTTATGAGGCATGGGACAACCATGGGGACCTGTGGAGCCCGCCTGTTGCTGATAACAGGATAATGGGCGCATCGCTGCTCTGGAGAACAAGGAATGCCGGCAAACCGGCTCTCTTTTCAGAGGTACCCTGGGCTATGGAGGTGGCAGGAGATTATTCAGCGATATCTGGGACCTGGAAATGGGAGTATTCCGACAATAACCTCCACCAGGTCGACGACGCGGAGAAGATCCGCGACCACATGTTTAAAGCTGTTTACGGCTCTTTCCGGAATGCAAAGAAGATGGCAGAAAATGACAGTCTTGAACTGGAATGGGTCTCATACCTGATAGGAAAAAGAGAATCGCGCCGGCTCGTTGGCGATTACATCTATACATTTAATGATGAAAAGGAAATGCGTGAGTTCCCCGATGCAATAGCAATGGAAAAAAGGAACATTGATGTTCACTTCCAGCAGAAGATGAAAGATCCTTCGCAGCCTGATTTTCTCTCAGAAGCCTTGTATTATAAAGTCGATCATTATTATATACCATACCGTTCGCTCTATTCAAAGAATATAAGGAACCTCTTTATGGCGGGGCGCTGCTTCAGCTCTTCACATGTCGGCCTCGGCGGGCCAAGGGTTATGAACACGACAGGACAAATGGGTGTGGCCGTCGGATATGCAGCATCGTTATGTAAAAAATACAATACTACCCCAAGAGGAATATACAGGTATCATATTCCCGAACTTCGACAATTAGTAGGAGTACAATAGAAGACTAAGAGGTTGTCTCAAAAGTCAGTTTTAACCGCAAAGTGCGCTAAGTAAAAGCAAAGGACGCAAAGTTATAAACCTGATATATAACACTCTGCGCCCTTAGCGTAAAATCTCTGCGTCCTTTGCGGTTAAGTATCTTCTCTTTAAAGACACCCTCAAGGGGGCCCTTTCTCTACATTCCGGGAGGCATCCCGCCGGGTGTTCTCGCTGGCTGAGGCATAAAAGGTTTCCTGGGAAGTTTTTCGGCTCTCATGGCTGCATTATATGCAAAAGAGGCTGTGATAATTGCATTTATCTTCAGATCTTCCATCACCAGTCTTTCATAAGTGTCCATCACAGTATGATAACCGCGGTCGTATTCGATCTCGTCCTGAATGAACTGGAATGCAGGTAATCCGTAACGGTCAAATGACTGATGGTCGGTGCCGCTGGTGTTCCTGATGGTGACAGTGGATGCTCCCATGCTTCTGAAGGGCTCAAGCCATGCTTCAAATATCGGTCTGACAGACTCGTTCTGCTGAAGATAAATGCCCCTGTAACGTCCTGATCCGTTGTCCATGTTGAAGTATGCACAGAAACTGTCGAAGCCGGGTTTGTTCTGACTCTTCTCAGTATCGTAAATATATTGATTCACATAACCGCGCGATCCATAGAGTCCCTGTTCCTCACCACCCCAGAGTGCAACCCTGATAGTTCTTTTGGGTGCAATGTTCAGAGCTTTGAGTATCCTGAGCGCCTCCATCATTACGATGCATCCCGATGCATTATCGGCAGCTCCTGTTCCACCATGCCAGGAATCGATATGTGCGCCGAGGAGAACCACTTCGTTTTTCAGGAGCTTATCTGTTCCGGCGATCTCTCCGATAACATTATAGACCTTCGGACTGGCGAAAAAATTATTTTTTATCTCAACTTCCATTTCAACGGGAACATTGTTTTTCAGAAGTCTCTCGATCCTGCCGAATGCTTCCATCGGGATATTCAGCTCTGCCACTGGTTCAGGCGCCCCTGCAGTGTAACCTCCGCCGTTTGAACGTGGTATGTTATATGTACCTGAATTATTGAGTATTACTGCCACACCTTCGTTCTTCAGTAGTTCTGTGACCTTTGTTCTGAGCTGCCTCTGGGCCATCATGGCGGCCATATCATAAGGTTGTCCGCCACCGAGTCTTCTTCCCTGGGATAATGACTCTTTTGTAAGTGCAATTAGCTCCTCATCGGTATATCTCGATGCCAGCGGCTCAAAGTTAATCTGGTATGGTGTTGTTGTTGCTGCAGGAATGACGACGATCTTTCCTGCCAGCTTCCCTTTGTATTTTTCTATGTCGCTCTCCGATTTTACATCAACGAGTATAACCTCGCTCCTGACAAGTCCTTTTGTACTGCCGGTCCATGCCACAGGATTACAGGCAAAGTTTGAGTAATAGGGGAGAGTCAGTGCAGCATAGGCTTTCACGTTATCCCATCCGCCGCGGCTGAAATCTCCTGCTTCTTCTATTCTTACATTCTGGAAACCAAGTTCTTCCATCTTCTTTTTTGCCCATTCGTTACCCTTGTTATTTCCGGTCGATCCGGTAAGTCTCGGGCCAGTGAGGTCTGTCAGACCGAAGGCCAGCTCTTCAATCTTTGAATTACGCGATCCTTCCTGTTTGATCCTGTAAACCATGGTGAGATCAACAGTTTCGGTCTGGGCATAAATAAATAAAGACGTTACAAGCATCACCACGATGCTTAAAGATATCTTCCTGATTTTCATTTGGTGAGTTTTTGATTTATGGGGCATAAATTTAATTAAATGGAAATTTAAATATCCATCAGGGAGAAAATGATTAACAATAATTAACTTTGAACTGAATTTTTGAGATTATGATCAAAAACCTGTTATTGATAGGAGCCGGTGGTTTTGCGGGAAGTATAGCAAGATACCTGGTTTCAAAACTAAATATAACGGTCAGTCTTTTTGCAATACCTGTCGGAACGCTCGTCGTTAATGTTGCAGGAAGCTTTGTGATAGGCTTTCTGATAGGAATTGCCGATAAAACGACAATACTGAGTACCGGCTGGAGGATGTTTCTGATGGTCGGGCTCTGCGGCGGTTTTACCACTTTCTCCACTTTCACCGGTGAAAATCTTGTGCTGCTGCATAATGGCCAGTATGCTGCACTCCTGACTTATTCTGCACTCAGCATTATTCTGGGATTCAGTGCAGTGTATTTTGGATATGCGATAACAAATATTCTTTGAAAATGGAAAACTCTGAATACAGCATTCTTAAAGTATATGCCAGTACGACCGACAGGATTGGCTCAAAACTGCTTTACGAGTTCATAGTGGAACTCGCCCGCGACAGGAAGATCTCCGGCGTTACTGTGTACCGCGGTATTATGGGGTATGGACTAAGCAGTCAAATCAGTTCAGCTAAATTCTGGGAACTGACTGAGAAGCTTCCGGTTATGGTGGAGATAATCGACAGGACAAACGTCCTCGATAATTTTTTCACTGTTCTGGAGCCTGAACTGCAAAAAATGAAAAAAGGATGTCTCGTCGTCATGGAACCCATTAAAATAAAGCTTCACAAACCTGGCACCAGGTAATCCAGGAACCCGGTCTCTTTGGTTTTCTCTCTTTTGTCTTTGTTCTTTTATCTTTTATCTTCTTTCTTCCCATGCTCTATCCATCAAATTTCGAAACAAAAATAGGCTTCGACCGTATCCGTGAGCTGCTGAAGGAGAAATGCCTCAGCCCGATGGGTACAGAAAAAGTCGATTCAATACATTTCAGCGATAATATTGATTCTGTCTCAGTATGGCTTTCCTCAACAGCCGAATTCCAGCATCTGCTTCATTTTGAAGAGAACTTTCCGGCAGATAATTATTATAATATCTCTGAATGCCTGAACAAAATCAGAATAGAGGGTACCTTTCCCGAGGTGCGTGAAGTATTTGACTTGAAGCGTTCTCTTGAAACCATTAAATCGATCCTGCATTTCTTTAAAACAAGGGATGAGAAAACTTACCCTTCGCTCAGGAAGATGTGCGGAAACGTCAGGAGTTACCCTTATGTACTTGACGCCATTGACAGGATCATTGACCGGCATGGCAATATCAGGGAAAACGCTTCGCCGCGTCTTCGGGAGATAAAGTCTGAAATAAATTCCAAAAACATTCTCGCATCGAAAAGACTCGCGTCGATACTAAAACAGGCACAGGCTGACGGTATTGTTGACCACGACACACAGGCTTCGGTCAGGAACGGCAGGGGAGTGATCCCTGTCGGAATTTATGACAAGAGGCGGCTGAGAGGACTCATCCACGATCAGTCTGCTTCCGGAAAGACAGTATTCATTGAGCCCGAGGAGATTGTAGAGATAAATAACGATCTTGTCGAGCTCGAATATGAGGAACGCAGGGAGATTGTTAAAATATTAACATCATTTGCAGATAATATCCGGCCCTACATTGATGATCTGCTGGCTTCAAATGAGTTTCTCGGCGAGATTGATTTTCTCAGGGCAAAAGCGCTCTTCGGGAATCACCTTAAATCGATTAAACCGGCCCTGACCGCCCGGCCATTTATAAGCTGGAAGAATGCTGTTCATCCACTGCTGACACTTACTTTTGAGAAGCTTACCGGACGGAAAGTGGTTCCTCTGACGTTGGAACTGGATGAAAAGAACAGGATACTGGTGATCTCCGGTCCTAATGCCGGAGGTAAGTCTGTGTGCCTTAAAACAACGGGCCTGCTTCAGTATATGCTTCAATGCGGACTTACGATCCCTGTTTCGGAGGGGTCCGAATGCGGAATCTTTGGTAACATACTTATCGACATCGGTGATGAGCAGAGCATCGAGAATGATCTCAGCACCTACAGCTCGCACCTGATCAATATGAAGTATTTTATTAAGAATGGAAACGACAGGAGCCTGGTACTGATTGATGAATTCGGTACAGGTACCGAGCCGATGCTCGGTGGCGCCATTGCTGAATCAATCCTGGGAGAGCTTAACAGGAAGAAAGTTTTCGGCGTACTGACAACGCATTACACAAATCTTAAACATTTTGCATCACTGACAGAGGGTGTGGTGAATGGTGCCATGGCATTCGACAACCACCTGATGCAACCGCTTTTCCAGTTATATATCGGTAAACCAGGGAGTTCATTCGCCTTTGAGATTGCAAAGAAGATCGGGCTTCCTGACGAGATACTCGCTGACGCATCAACAAAAGCCGGGGTAAAGAACATCAATTATGACAGGCACCTGAAAGATATTGCACGAGATAAGCGATACTGGGAGTCTAAAAGGATGAATATCCGACAGCATGAGAAAAGGCTTGAAGAGCTGATTGAAGAATATGAAAAAGAGATATCCGGTGCAAAATCCCTTAGAAAGGAGATAATAACAAAGGCGAAGGATGAAGCTCAGAGCTTGTTGAAAGAATCAAACAGGATGATAGAAAATACTATCCGGCAGATAAAAGAATCGCAGGCCGAAAAGGAGAGGACAAAAGACGTCAGGCAGCAACTGGAAGAGTTTAAAAGCGCTGTTGCAGATGATATAAAGCCTGTTGAGTCGGCTGCAGAGAAAAAGATTTCGGCCCTGGCTGCGAAGGCTGAGAAATTCAAACCGAAGGAAAAAGTTGATGAGCCGGCGGAGGTTCTTTCTTCCGGGAAGCCTCTGAAGGTGGGTGATGCAGTCAGGATGGTCGACACTCAGGCAGCAGGAGAGGTTGTGGAGATAAAGGGAAAGAGTGTACTTGTGGAGACAGGCAGTTTCAGGTTCCAGGTTGGACTTGATAAGATAGAACGTATCAGCAGGGCTGAACTGCGAAAGAGTATAAAGAGAGGTGTTTCACAGACTTTTTCCGATCCTTTGATAAGCCAGCGTAAACTCAATTTCAGGCCGGAGATAGATATACGCGGAGTGAGGGGTGAGGAGGCATTGAACAGGGTCCGCGATCTTATCGACAATGCAGTAATGGTCCAGCACAGGGATCTGCGGATACTTCATGGAAAAGGAAACGGGATACTGAGGCAGCTGGTCAGGGATTATCTTTCGACACTTAATGTTGTAAAGTCATTCCGCGATGAGCATATCGAAATGGGCGGATCGGGAATAACTGTTGTAGAAATGGATATTTAAAAGGCGTCAGGCGACAGGCGTCAGGCGTCAGGTAAGAAATAAACCTGATCTCCCATGGCCCGACGCCTGATACCCGACGCCCGATGCCTTTAGTAAAGTTTTACCGATCCGTACGAAGCATCTATCTTAACAGATGCCTTTGGAGATTCTTCATCTCCAACGATACCGTTCACCTCCGTAGAGTTGTTTTCAACGATACGACGCCTGGTCTTGAAATTAGCTTCATTGAATTTGAGGCTTCCATATGATAATCTTGCATCGATCTTGTAGTTGGCATCTTCTGCAATGGCAAACCTGACAGATGCATAGTGTGAATCGACCTCAATGGATTCAAAACCTTCTGGAACTTCATCAGCATTGAAAGAACCATAGCCTGCTTCGATTGAGAGTTTCTTGGTAAGGGTTCCTACATTGATGTTTGAATAACCCTGGTCGATGACAAGGTTGTTTATTTTGTCGATCCTGAATTTCCCGTCGTACCTCGATTCTCCGACTATTGAGCTGACCTCTCCGAAATACAGGCTCGAATATTTACTGTCGAGAAGGAGTGCCTGGCATTTGTTTATCGTGAAATTACCGCTGTATCTTATTACCGCGTCCATCCAGCCGGCCTCATCGATAGTAGCTTTTCCGTATGCAAGATTAATGGTGTTCATGGGTTTTTCGTTGCCACGGGTAAGCTTACCGGCAGTAAGGTTTCCGTATTTAATATTCAGATTTACGTAACCCGAAAGGTCGTCGAGGTCGGTATCGCCGTACCTGTTTGAGAGTGTAAGAGCCAGTGAGGCTGGCATTTTTACATGGTAGTCGATGCTGAATTTTCTGGAGTCGCCGCCCCACCCCGAGAAGTTAAACCTGTCGTCGATCACAGTTCTGGCTTTGATATTTTCTCCCTCTTCGGTGAAGATAACATCTATATACCCGAGGAGCTTTTCTGCCCTCTCCTGGCTGGGATATCTGACTGTCACCTTAACATATATTATCACCTTGTCGGTTTCATCCGCTTCCACAATTATATCGCCATATTTGTTGTCGATTTCAAGAGTGGAATTATTATCTGTCTTGAATTCCTTGTTGTACTCCTTGGAGACCTCCTGTCCTGAGATCCCTGAGGCGACAAGGAACAGCGCTGCAGCAAGCAGCATTCCTGTCTTAGATACTGACTTTTTCATCTTCCATGGTATTTTGAGATTCATTCCTGAGTTCCTTCAACTGGTTCAATATATATGACATTACTTCAACTTTTGTCTGGTAATGTTCTATCATTGCATTAATAATCCTTTCGTCGTCAGGGTTAGCTTTAAGATCTTTCTGGAGCTGAACATATACTGAATCCATGCTTTTCATTTCATTCCTGAGCATGAGAGTATGTTCCTCATCGTTCATCACTGTTATTGTTTCCAGTTCGCTTTCCATCATATTAACCTGGTGGAGGTAGTAATTTTCTACTTCCCTGTATTGTGGTGATACTTCACCCAGAGCCATTTTGTTGCGGCCCGGATTTAT
>Ga0116171_10002668_pt1 | contig 16830 bp, 17 predicted proteins | sample AD_JPNHW2_MetaG_FD_89798 | JGI IMG/M metagenome (GOLD analysis project Ga0116171, IMG submission 89798) | Active sludge microbial communities of municipal wastewater-treating anaerobic digesters from Japan - AD_JPNHW2_MetaG | ecosystem: Engineered > Bioreactor > Anaerobic > Digestate | place... | reverse complement strand
TTGTGTGTGCTTCAGCCGCATTCGCTGCTGTGTTATTCCCAACGGCGTGTGTGTGATTTGCACTTACCCCGCTAGTTGCATTCCCCCTAGTATCTGATGACGCACCCGTGAAATAACCATATCCACCGGTACCAGCCCTCATTGACCAGTCTACATGTGTATCGTGAGTGTGGTCAGCACTTTGGTTTCCTGTATTACCGTGATTGTGTGCTGGTACTCCCGACTGTGCACTTGTTAAGGTTACTGTCTCCACACCACCCGTTTCCTCTGCCGTGTCAAATGCTGTGTTTCCACTGTCTAGTCCTACTAATGTTTTACCCGCACCGAAAGCAGTCCACGTACCAAATCCAAACACTGTCGCTGGATTAGTTGAAGTAACAGAAATGTATATGCAACCAACAGGATAAACCTTCTTAAGAACTTCTGTAACCGTAACGTTTGCGTCAATCACACTCCCTGTAGATAAAGTCTTGTTTGTAAGTGTCTGTGTGCCATCGGTGGTTACCAAATTTACCGGCAAGGAATCCGAGGTTAAAAGCCCCTTCCATGCCGTTCCGTTGTAGTAAGTTACTAGATCCGTTGTAGTGTCGTAAGCAAGACTCCCCTCCCCAATAGGAAGTGGTGAGGTTCCGAAATATGGATTAACCTTCACAAAATACAAAAGTATATCCGTTCCGTCAAAAGCAGCTTTTACCTGAACGTCTACCCCAGTTAAAATATATGCCGCATTTAAAGAGAAACCAAAAGTTTTGTATGTTTGCCTAGATAACGACTGAGAACCTCCCGTTAAGCGTACCCTAAAATTTGTGTTTGACATACTTGCACCTGTCAGGGACAAGCCCCACAAATCAGAAGAACCAGTGCCAAAAGACAATGTCTGAATAGAAGCAGTCAAAGTTAACTCTCTTACCGTAGACCATGTAGCCCCGCCGTCCTTACTGATCTGTGCAGACAGTTTCCCATCATTGGTCTTTACAGTTGAGTAACTTATATCGTCAACCATTGCGTTGGCAGGGTCAATAAAGTCATACTGCGTCTCCTTGTTAGCAGAACTATAACTACCACTGTATGCAACACTCCAGTCAGCAGTGGTCGCACTCCAAGCCCGGTAATAGTACATAGTTCCAACTGAAAGTCCCGTATCAGAACAACTACTTTCTGTCCCTTGGTAAACCAAAGTCCCACTGTTAATGTTAGAAGGGGGAGTTGCCCCTCTTCTCACTATCGTATAAGAACCCCCACTCCCTTTAGTCCAAGATAAATCAATAGCACTCTTGCTTACCATACTCGCACTTAAGCCACTTGGGTCTCCTGGTAGGGTTGTAAATGTCTGATCGCTTCCATAGCCAGTCCCGTTGGCATTGGTTGCGTAAGCCCTAAAGTGGTAAAGGGTCGCCGTAAGAAGACTTGTAATCCCCCCGCTCATGACTCCCGTTGTTCCTGCAACTACTAACTTACTATTCAAAATTGTTGGATTCGCTGTTGTGGCATAAACAAACCCACGTTCGGTAATTGTTGAGCCATTCCCACTAACCACTTCTCCCCCCACTGTGGCCGTTGAAATCGTAAGCCCTGTTGCACCAGCAGTCGTTGTAACTGTTGGCTCTGCTGTTACCGTTGTAAATTCAATCTCTCCTCCATAACCTGTTCCCTGACTGTTTGTTGCGTAGGCTTTTGCGTAATACTTCGTGTTGGGAGTAAGGCCCGTTAGGTTACTACTAATAGCCCCCTCTCCTGTTCCAGAAGTTACCTTACTGTCTGTGATTGTTGGTCCAGTTGAAGTATCAAAACAGATTCCCTTCTCGGTTACAGCCGCCCCGTTGTCGTCCGTCACGGAACCGGTTACAGTTGCTCCATTGTAAGTAACACTACTAGCAGTTCCGGTTGTGACACTCGCGATATCCGAAGTAGTTGTAAAATCTGATACACTGCCATATCGGTAACCACTACTGTTGTAACTGTAAGCCTTAAAATAATACTGCGTTCCCCTCTCAAGTCCTGACATATTGACATTAAATGCTCCAGCTCCGCTTCCCGAAGCCACCTTGTTGGGTTGGCTACCAGCTGTGGTCCCCCAGTAAACACCTCTTTCCGTACAAACAGGAACACCCCCGTCTGTTACATTTCCACCTACGGTTGCACTCGTTCCACCCACCGAAGATGCGGCTGTCGTAGATACGGCAGTGGCTCTCTTAATTGTATTAAGAGTATAGGAAGCACCAAATGAATGAGTACCCCAACCTGTTCCCAAATCTCCGTCCCATTGCACCCAAACCGAACCAGTACCATCAGGATTGTGACTTACCCATCTCTCTATTACGTGGACTATTTCATCGTTGTTTCCATACTGTGCGAAATTAACAGGTGTTGCCCTCCAACCATAACTTACCTGAACTGTTGGCGTGTTATCGTAATCTCCAACCACCCAATAAGCAGTATTAGGTCTGGCAACCTTAAACGCAGCCCTAACCAATGTTCTGTTATTAACAATATCCAGCTCTACGTCGTTAACATAAATATAAGGATATGCCCTCGTGTTTGACATAACCGAGAATTGTCCGTTTGTGTTTGTACCTAAACTTGCCATTCCTTAAATAATAAACTTATTCTACCGCACTTGGTAGCGCTAATCCTGGACTACTTGGAGAAATAGGTAAATCCACTGTTGCGTACCCCTCCAAGTTTAAAGGTCCGTCCATCTCAATTACACCCTTAACCCTTAACTGCTCGTTGTCCCAGCTCAAATGGTTTCCACTTGGACTGCCTACGGCCAATTTGTATTCTCCTCCACTCAAACCCATAAAATATCCTGCTCCTTCCATGTAATCCGTCATACCACCTTTGACACTACCACTAAATGTAGCAACACCCGTTGAAAGTATTCTAACGTTGGCCGCAGCAAGTGTTTGATTTGCACCACATGCGTAAACCCCACTCTCATTTATTAAAATCCCCGCACTATTCACTGTTCCGTCTCCCACGGTTTCGCTAGTACGAAGGATACTGTTAGTGTTGATCTCAAAGATAGAACTGTTTATTACACCGCTACTAAAAGTAGGTGCACTCCCGTCGGTTGGAATATCAAAAACCTTCCCGTAAGCCGCACTGTAACCCCTCAATCCAGCTGTGTCCATGATAACACCATTTCCACCAGCCTCCACGGTTTCCGAAGTCTTAATAATACCTCCATACATCTGGGTAGGGGTAATAGTAAAACCACCAATCACTCCACTTGTTGCGTTGATTGTTCCCGTAATTTGCGCACTGACTGCGTAAAAATTACCACTCATGTCTACCCTGAACGGGGCACTTGCGTAAACTGCGTTACCTAAATAAATACCATTACTATCCGCATTAAAAACAGAGTTACCTTGTCCAATGGTTATTTCTCCCTTGTTAATCCTGAAATCCTTGTAGTTGATCTTGTCAGCAGAAGCACTCCCTATGTTCCACCACCTTACCAGCCCTGCAATTTCTCTTCGGGGCAGTTGAGGAGAATCACCAGCGATTAAATCCGACAGCGTCAGGGTTGATAATTTTGGATTTGATGTATCTATCATAGTCTTCTCTCACTTGAGTTATACGAATGAGTAACTAAAATATTTCTTATCTTCAATGGCAAGCTACTTGTTGAAACAATCTTGATCGCCACACTACGCCCTGTGAGCCCCATAGGGGCCTGCATTCTAACTGTGTAGTGTGACTTGGCACTTACAGGTAAATCCTGTGTCTTAACGGTCACCCAGGCTCCTGTATCCATACGTGCGTACACAGTGATGGGTATGTCGTCAGCTCCAAGTGGTTCGTACCGTATATAGATATCCTCTAAGGTAATCTCCTGTTTGTCGTTAGCAAGTACAAAGTCCTTACTCTGCCAGGTCATGGTGATTTCGTCTGTTATGTCTGCGTACCCATAATCCGTTTGATACGTTGTTTGGGTATATCGGTCACCATAAAAAGTTATCGGGAAACCGTACTCATTGGCCCAGGTAACTATGTTGTTAGCAAAAACCTTGTCCGTGTCCACCCTCCAGATATTCCTCTCGTAAAACCTACTCTGTTCTATCTCGTAAACCAAAGCAACCTTCTTGTATGCCGTACCCTCGAATGTTAAATCTCCCAAATGAAGTTCGTACTGTTCTTTGTTGTTTACCCCTCCCGTTAACTGATAAAAATTAGCACCAGTTACACATTGAAATATCTTGTCAACACTCTTTGAAATCTTTTGCACGCTTCCGCCTATAGGCAATTGCCACACTCCGTACTGGTCTGCCCAGAACATAGAATCTGCACCCACCGCAATACTCTTTGGACACATGGTTCCGTGTGTTGTAATTTGCCTAAAATCGTTAACGTATCCACTCCTTGCATCAACCTCGAACATACCATCACTTTCTGTGAAAACATAAACCATCCAATTGAAAGATTTAATTCCTGTAATAATGCCGTCCACCGTAACCTTTTGACTCGTAGTTAGATAATCCTCTATCCCGTCATCTAAATAGAAATTGTGCGTACCCGCGCTTGAGTAGACAAAGGTATTACTGGTATACGTCGCTGTCATATGCCCCATTAAGAGAATATTTCCCATACTGGTAATAAACTTACCTTTTATTCCCGGCACTGTTGTTACCGCCGTGCCATTTGTGTAGAGTAGATCTGAAACTCCATTGGTGAAATAAACTCTGTCTTCCCCGGCTATCTGTACATAAGTCCAAGAAAAGTCTGTTCTGTCGTCTGCAGTTCCTATGTTGGTTCCTATGTCGTCCCATTCGTCGTTAACAGCGTCGTACTTTTGAAGCTGAACACCAGCTCCCGCACCGTCTACCAACCTTAGGAATATGTCCGCACTCGTCCCCTGCTGTAAAACCATTGACGCGTACACCTGCCCTGCGTCTCCACCACCACCCCAAACTACATAACCCCTTCTTCGGTCAAAACAGTTCCCCTCTGTACACCTAGTATTAAAAGCTAGTCTGGTTGTCCCGGGAATTTGTGTACTACCAAAGAAGAAGTCATTTCCTTGCCAGAGTTCCCCAATCTCCAAAGGAACACCGCTTCGCTGGAATGTGTTGTCTAATTCTGCCATTTAATTGCTATCTTATGTTAGGTGTAAACCTCCTGCTCGTCTCTATCTTTATTGGTACGTCTGAACTACTAATTTGATACTCGTCAAAGAATCTCCTCTCGTTGTATGTTGCCCTTCCCATGGCCTCGTTACTGTTTGCCCAGTCTCTCTTAATCTGCCATACATCTGCTACCATGTAATCCACAATCAATTCGTGCATGATACTTGGAAGCGTGTAAGGTGTGTCTGCTTCCGCGCTCATTGCGGTTGGTAATTCTACCATTCTGTACATTAGTCCGTTTTCCACGGCTGCATCTGGCGTAGGAACTATTTCAATAGCCCTTTGCGAGATGTGTGTTGCTGGAGCTACTATGTCTGCTGGAAGAATATAATAATAAGGACTGTTCTTGGTAAACTTGGTTTTGTCTGTACTCTCGGTAAATAAAGATTTGTGAGAACGAGGGATAACCCTCCTGTAACTCGTGTCCGTAGACGCGTACTTAATCCCCACGTACACCAAATCAAACTCCGTTAAATCGGTTGTGCCTAACGGGTAAGTGCCTTCTCCGTCTACTAAGTCGGCAAAAACATCCACTGTAAGCGCTTCTGGAAATTTATTGGCATACTTCAAGTGAAGATATCTCCACCTTTCGTTTGCCATTGCAGTTAAATCAGCTTCCAATATCAAGCCGTCTACGAAGTTCCCACTACCGTCCAAAAGTGAGCACTTCCTTCCGACTGATTTTCTTATCTCGTCTAAAGTCATTGCCCTATATACTAAAATTAAGAAGCCCTCTTTTTGTACATTTTAGCTCTCTCATACTGGGCTTTTATCATCCTATCCTTAACAACCCTTTCCTCGTGCGTTAGGTCTGCCCTTTTGGCATCCATCTCCCTCTCACTGGCGCGGGCCCGTTGTTCCCAGCGATTAGCCATGAATTTCGGGTCCCTTGCCATTTTTCTTAAATCGTTTTCACTGTATCCCATTAAATACTGTGTATTCTATAGTTACAAACTACCCTTAAAACACCTTTTGCTGTTCCTGGCTGTGTGTATGCTGTTCCCGCAAATAGGTTAAGTGCACTGTTTGCGGTTACCTTTATGTCTCCTGCACTTAGTGCATTTACATAAGCTATGTCGTCTTCAGTGTCTGCCAGCAAATCTGCCTTTGCTATTGGGGCAGTCATTGCTGTAGTTCCTTGTCTTATGACTAAGTCATCACCACCACCTGTATAGGCTGCGGTATCATAATCGTAAGAAAGGATTGCACTTACAAACTCGATTATCTTTCCAGCCCCTGGTGCTGCTACTAGCTCTGCGCCTGCAGTTGCACCAATATCCCCAGCTGATGTTCCTACTATCTGAGCTGAAGTTAAGGTTTTGGAAACTGTCTTGATTGTGTTGTCTGCAAGTTCAGCACTACCAATAGAACCTGCTGTTGCTTGGACGTCTGCTGTTATTGCACCTGCTGCGCTTATAACCTCAACACCACTGACTGTCAAAGGTCCTTTTATGTGTGTTCCTGACATGTTTTTAATTAATAAATGTTATTTAATATTTACCCCCGACTTTGGGTGCGGGGTCTAACATAACTGTACCCTAGTAAGGGGTGTTTCCACCCCCTACCAAACCACTACTAAGTTGAGAATGCTGCGCCGTCTCCCTTAGAACCCCAGATTCCTCTCCAGTCTCTCCAACCCTTGGAAGCGTAGTACATACCCTTGTAGTAGACTACATCCTGTTTAAATCCGATTTCGTCGTTCTTGGTTACGTTTGGCTTTTTTGCCCATTGCCACATTAGCTGTGACATAGATGTGTCCTCTAGGAACCATGCTGTGTCAGAACCTCCGTTAGCTGCGCCTAACCTATCCCATACCAATATCTCAATAGAGCCATAGAATGACTGCATTGATTTGTATACGTTTATGTCGTTGTCTGCAGTACCACTTCTTCCATCACTCCTTAGGTCAATCAAGGCCTGTTTTCTGAGTGCAGGTGGAATAATAAGTCTGTTTCCAAAAACTGTAATCATTTGACCTCTGTCGTCCTTTTGAGACTCAAGTGCCAAAAGTCCAATCTCTACATTGGTCTCGTCAAAGACGATTCCAGTTGCAGATGCGTTACTCTGTGCGGCTCCACCGTCCGCTCTTGGGTGGAGAACTGAACACAATGATTTTGCATCAGTCATAGAAGTTGCCGTTGCTGTGAATGCGTCGTGGAATATATCTACTGCCTGATCCTCAACATCTCTTGCTAATGCTCTGGCTAAGTGTCTTGAACCATCCCAGATTTCCTTTGCTTTTGCCCACTGTCTCATTTCCATTGTAACAGGCATCATCAAACCCTTCTTAGCTGGGGTCAATACAACTCCATATGCTTTGATTGGTAAATCTTCCTGATATGTACCCATTTCAGCTACCGCTGCTACTGTTGCGAGACCTGTATAGTTCTCAAACGTATCAGATTTGCTTTCCTGAGTTCCTACTTTGTAAATCTTTTCCAAAGCAGGCTTTACTTGCTTATACTCGTCGACGAAATGTTTCCTGATCCCAGGTGTCACAACTTCATCAATTGACATACTTGTTAATGTCATTTTAGTATCTTACTTAAATTAAATTATTAAAAACTAACTTAATGCGTTAGTTAGACCTTGTATTTCTGCTATCTCAAATAGTCCGATAGATGTGTCTGAATCAAGTCCAAATCCTTTTGGATTGTATCCAATACAGAATAATTGACCTGCGTCGGTTCCGTCCTGAGCCACCGTACTAGTGTCAACAACTTGTGCTCCAGTTGTTCCCGTGATATCAAACCTACCACCAATATGTGTTGCGGCGAAAGTTGTACCTGTATTGTCGTTGTCCATAAGAACTTGCATTCCTGGATACGCCCTAGCGACTGTAATAATATCTCCCTTTGCGGATGCAGCTTCTAGTGCAATACCGAAGATTCCCTCTCCAGCTGCAGTTGCTTCTGCCTCGCCATCTGTAAGCAATGTTACAAAGTCGTTCTTTGCGATAGCCTCTCCAGCGGTAACTTTTATTGTACCGTACTGGTTTGGACTACCTACTATTCTTGGGTTATACATAATAATATGTCCCTTAAATTAAATTATAAATTTTCAAATATATCATCCTCCGAAGAGTCCTTATACTTAACATACTCGTCCAGTGACATACCAGCCAATTCAGCTGCTCTTTTCTCGTCCTGAGACAACCTGCGCGTTCTGCCAGAAGCATTTGAAACACTTGGTGCAATTGCACTCGCGTTCTCCTGGTTGGACTGAATAGCCCTACCCACTTCTGTATTCTGCGCTTGTCCCCTGTGAACGACAGTCTTGTAAGCCTCGTCCATTGCCACTTGAAAATCTTTCCCGTCAGTCTCCACTAACTCACTGGCTAGTGTGAAAATCAGGTTCCTCACCCTTTGTGGGTTTGGAGAAGCAGCAATTTCCGGTCTTTCTTTCTCAAACGTAGCAAAGAAATTCTCCGCAGCTTGCAAATCGTTTTGCGTTTGAGCTTCTCGCTCAATCCTTACTTGCCTCGCGGCTTGTAAGTCCGCCTTAACGTCCTCTGGTAAGTTATTAATGATCGTTTTGTCCTCTTCTTGGACTTCGGTTTTCTTTTTAAAAGAATCAACGGTACCCCTTGGTAATTTCCCTGACGCTTCTAGTTTCTCTAAAACCATAAGACGAAACTCTGGGTCTTGTTGAGATACCTCTGCGATAGTGTCCCAGTATGTAGCTTTTGACCCATACTTTTCTTCTATCTGGCCTAACCTCTCCTTAACCCCTGGCCTCTCTACGAATGGAATCTCTTCCTCTTTGACAGGCTCTTCCTGAACTGGTGCTGGTTCCGACTCACTCGGCTCCTCTTCCATAACAGGTTCTTCAACGCTTAATTCTTCCTCAGTTACTACGTCGTCCGTAACTGTCTCCGGGGTCTGCGATTCCTCCGGGGCTTGAACTTCAAGCTCTTTAATGTCTGCAGTCTGCTCCATTTATTTTACAGCTTAATTTATATGCACGGCAGCGAACCGTCTCTTTGCTTTTTTAAATCAGCCATTAGGTGGCGAACCTTAAAAGCAAAAAGGAGCTACACTTAAGGTCTATCCCTAAGTGCAACTCCCTTTATCGAATATTGCTATATATTTAATATACTATGTTTTTTTAGGCTGCGCAAGAGCCTCCTCTTTCTTACGCAGTTCGTACTCCTCTTCTACGGCTACCTGTAAGCTTGCTACGGCACTGTACGCCTCGCACATGCCACGTAAATACTCCCTCCTTAACATACCATCAACATCCTTAACGGCAATACTAAAATCATCATTTTTAATATCAGCTATTCTGCTGTCCATTAGTTTCTTTAAAGTAGGGTCTTTAGACGTAGTCCGTAGTTGGCTTAATTCATCGCTCGTAAGCTCCTGTAGTGTCATTTAAACATCCTTTACATCTTAGTTAATGGCCCTGCACCCCCTTGAGTAAATCCTGCCTGTTTGGGCACATTAGGGAGCGCACTGTCTCCACCCATCCCGGCTTGCGTCATTTGTTGACCCATGCCAGTATCTGGACCCTGTGGTTGTTGCTGTGGTTGCGGTTGGCCCATACCCTGCGTAACTACTTGGCCGGCCTTTGCAACCATTGCAGCTTCTTCTACGATATTTGTTGTATCAAACTGAATATGTTCAGAAATCAATGGCAGGGTTTTTCTAATCGTGTCAAACCCTTGCTGTTGTTCTGGACTTAACTGTATACCCGCGCGAATGCTACTCTCAATGTCTATCTTCTGAGTCTCTAATTGATTAAGAAGCATTTGTTCAAAGTCTGTGTGTATCTTAATGTGCGTTGCACTCTCTCCTGCTTTTGGCACAGCCCTCTTACCCTGATACATTTCCATGTTCTGTTGTTCTGCTCTCTTAATGTCTTCCTTCTCGTTTTCACTTTGATTAAGTAAAAGCTTTGGTGGTAATCCCATGACATTCACAAAGTGATCAGCAAGTTCAATTGCATTAAATAACTGCAGTGGAGTCTTCATCATTGCCTGTGGGTCGTTTGGATTAACTGCGTAAGGCATAATCATCTTCATGGAATCCATAAGCCTTTGCTGTTCTAATGCTCGGCTTATTACCTGCTTTGTCTCTGCGCTTAATGAAACCTCGTAATCATTAGGGGTAACCTTTATTAGTTCGCCCGTTTCTGGATCCTCGTACTCGTAAAGTGCCTTGGAAATCTTTATTAGAGAAACCCTCTCTGGGTTGTCCTCTACTTTGACAGTCCTCTCATCCCAGTCCACGTTCACATACTTACCAGGAATAGCTATCTCAAAAGGCTCGCCCTCACTAGTCTCACCATTAACAAGTTTACTAACCTGTGGCTTAGTCATGAACTCGTGAATCCTACTGATTAACATCCTAGCAACATTCTCCAGTGTTCCTGTGAAGTTGTCTACAATGTAATTTACAAATGCTTCGGCAACCTCTTTGTTTAAAATGTTTGCCGTTGCTGTTGCATCTTTTCTTAAAACGCCCAATTGATTTGGATCGTGCTGACTTGCAAGGATTGCGTCCTTTTGAAGCATTGAAATCCCCTGGAATATATCCATTGTAAGATTAGGATACTTCAATGGTTGAACACTTCCTACAACGTCCGTGACTGGCAACATAGCACCTGGGTCTCCGTTGACTACTTGATACTTTCTTGAAAAGTCACCGTAATCATTTCGTTGTACAAGTAAAATAGGATTGATTGTATAAAGCAACCAATCGTAAAATGCGTTTTGAATTAATTCTAACTGATACACACTTGGTATCAAAAGGTCTACCATACCTACTCCGTAAAGTTGATTTGGTAAACTGTAAGGCTTAAGCATTTCTAAGGGAATCTTCTTGTCTGAATATAACAATGGACTTTCCTTGATATATATTTCGTTAGCCTTGACCTTGTACTCGTCCTTGTAATAATCCCAACCCTTTACAAGATACACATACTCCCCGTCACTACTTATAGGCGGGTAAAGATATCTGTCGGGATGGGCCTGTTCCCCTTGCGGGCTAACCCAGTCTTTGGTTATTGGAGTTACTAAATCAACATCCTTAAACCCTTCCTTACCCTCGAAGTTTGCTTTGAAATCCTCAAAGGTAATTAACTCTGCCAAAAATGCGTGCCCGCAATTATGCACTGGGCCTTGCATGTTTCGCGCTGCTGGGTCTAAGTAAATACTTTGCAATGGATAATTAAGCAATACCGGTGCGTTAAAATCCACCTGCTCCACTTCTACGTAAGGCAACTCACCTTTCTTAACCTTCTTCTTTTGCTCTTCGTCTAATTCCTCCGGATTAGTTAAAACCTGTTTAACTTTTCTAGTTCTCTTTAACCACTCAACCCCTATTGGTGCAGTCCCGTGCACAATCGCCGTATAAAAAGCGTCTCTTAATACAGTCCTGTAATCCTGTTTGGCAAAGTAATGATTGACAACTAACTCGTCAACCCTCGCTGCTAATTTCGCCGCAGTATTAATGGGACGTACAACAAACGCTACGTTCATTTTAGACAACTTGTGCATTGCACTCTGAACACGCCCAGTTATCTCTGGAGACTTAACGTTACTCCTATAGGACTCCCCTCCCGAATCTTCGGTAGTTGGAAGTGCGTATTTATCCTGCAACTCCCATCTGTCCTCCCAGTCCCCGTCGTTCCAGAAACACGCAACCCTCCTGTTCTCCATTGCCTCATGGTGCAGTCTGTCAAACCTTAACTGCCCCTCTGTCCTTACGGGGAGTTCCCCCGAATCGTTTGGCTTACTCATAATAATCTATGATTAATTTATCGTTAACAATTCTGGGCTGATACACTCTCTGTTTAAAAGATAAGTGGGCACTGCCAAATATTCTACCAAATAAAATATTGCCCCAGTTCCCGTCGTCATCCTCTCTTACGTAGACTCTCTGAATGGCTCCGTTTTCTATGACTATCTCATAACTAAACCCTACCTCCTTAAGCTGGGTCAGCCAGAGTAAAAACTCCTCATTCTTGTTAGACGCCATTAATTTCTCTACCATTAACTTCTTGCTTTAACTATATTACCTTCTTTTCTGCTTACCTTACCCTTAATCTCACCAACCTCCTGTGCACTCTCAAAAGTATCCTTGCTTGTAACATAACTCATACTATACTTTAGCAAATCTTCGACGTTTTGAACAGGCTCTATTATTAAAAATCCTAACCAAGGGGATTCTATCTTCTTGCCGTCTCTTTCCCAGACCCTCTTAACCTTCTCAAGCCCCCTTAAGCTATTTGCTTGTTTTTCGGTTAAAATTACACTCTCCCCTGGATTAATTACAAACGAAGACAAATACTCGGTCTCTATACCAGACTGTCTTGGCATAATAGTTGGAAACTTCTTACTTGCTAAGAACGAATGTAGAAAGTTAATCGTTCTACCATTCTCAAACAATGCGACCATGCGCGCTCGCCCTATTAAATTCTCTCTCCCGTATTCTACGTATTTCTTCTCTAAGTACTTGTCAAACTCCGATTCTAAATCTTCTGGTAACAACTCTAAGTTCCAGTCGTAGATAAACGGATCACTCAGTGTGTTTTTCACTGCGAACAAATTAATGCCTGATGAGAGTAAACTCTCCAAGTGGGCGTAGTCTATTTTAGGTACTACCGGCGTCCCAGTTAAAACCTTTTTTTCTACCATGGTTTTTGTAAATAAAATTATTAGCTGACGTGTTTGGGCGATAATCCCGCACAACAACATCGTCATCAGCAACAGGCTCTGGAATGTGCTTGTACATCTGGTACGCAATCCCTATTGCTATAACGCTATCGTCGTACGCGCCTATTTGTGCCACTGGCTTTCCTTTGTCGTTTTTAACAAAGCTTGCCATTTGACCCAAGGTACGCTCGTCATGAATTATTATCTGCTTTTCACTAACTACTTGATTTAAATCTCCAATTAAAATTGGTCTAGTCTTAGTATTCGTCTCCCAACCTAGCTTCTTGGTACTTTTAACGAACCTGTCTTGAACGCTGTGCATAACATACTGGTTTCGATAACCCAATTCGTCTAATTTCTTGACCACTGCAATACCCATGTTGTTACGCTCAATCCCAATTAACGCACCATTGTAGTACGTGCCCAACTTGAACGCAACACGCGCAAGCTCAAACTCGTCAATATGACCACTCCACGTAGCTACCTGTTCTAAATTCTTTCTACTTAAAATACACAATTCACTGTAGTCCCCCTCCTGTGCAACGTCTCCGCCTATTACATAAACCTCGCCTGGCTCCACGTCTTTGTACACCCTTAACTCACCATAATCGTCCGGGACCAAATAGGGCGGGTTCCAGCCCTCTAGCTTCCCCCTCAGAATAGGCTTACTCATGTACACCCCTCGGTACCACTCCAGTACCTTAGGGTCAAAAATAGGTCGGCCCGTAGACAAGAAGCTTTCAATGTCACTAATAGGATACTCCTGCTTGAACAGATCCTCTCTGGAATACTCCTGGGTAGGCTGCATGCTGGTTATCTTCCACCTTCGCCATGCCATTTGTTCGTTAGTCAGGTTGTAGGCCGTTTTCAAATCCACTTCCTGTGGGTCTAGTATTAGACCAGTCGCGTCTCTCACGTATTCCTCGTGATCTTGCCAACCAAAGAAGTGTGGCTTGAATACACTCTCCCCCCTTTTCTCCTGCTCCCACGCTTGGTGGTGCGGATTTCCATACCCATTGGCTGTTGTTTCCTTGACTATCCACGTGTTGTCTCCGTCAGGAACAGCGTTAATAACACCGGTAACCATTTCCCAACTTGGATAGAACGCAAACTCACTTAAGTGCAACTGATGGATTGTGTCTCCTCTTGCGAACGTTTTAGAACCTGCCGTACCAATAATAAAGTCACTGTTCTGAGAATCTATTCTGAAGTGCCCGGCACTCTGCTTGCTCAACTCAACCTTAAAGGGTAGATTTTCTATGTAGTACTTAACTTTACTGAACAACCTCTTGGTGTCCTCCTCTGTATGGCTTACGCATGCGCACACAATATTGGGTACAAATAAAAACCGGGCTGTTAGTATGGCCAGTATCAAACTACTCATGCCCTCTTTTCTGGCCTTAAGTATGTCGTCTCTTAAAGTCCTGTCCTCGTAAAACCTGTTCTGGATATTGTTTAGCATAAACGGCACCTTCTGGCCCTTCTTGTTTACAATGAAAAACATACTCTCCACAATCTCTCGTGGATCCTCAATCGCTATTTTCTCCATTTTCTTGTCCTTTAATATTTCGTTCATGATAACGGATTCTTTTTAATTCTCTCTAACTTACCCTTCTTCATAAATTCAGTCGCATCAAACGTGTCCTTCTCGTCTTCCTCCTCATCGTCCAGCGCGTCCTTGCGGCCCCTGTTACCTAAAACAATATTGGCCCACTCTGGGTCTCGCTCTGCTGCAAGCAACAACGTCTCCTCTAGCATAAGCTCTCCTCTACTACCCGCCTCTAAAAAGCGTGCACGGTTATCTTCATTACTCTTGCGCCAGGAATTCACCTGAGACTTCACAAGCCCAAGTCGCGCAATGGCCCGCGTGCGAGAAAAGCCCATGCTCATTAAAGCTAAAACATAGGGCATCTTTGCATCAACACTCTCCTTGGACAAATCCAGCGCATCTATCGTTGCCAATAAATGCGCACGGGAACGCAATTGAACATTCAAACTTTCAGCAGCAACTACTAACGCAGTCTCCTGCGGAGTAAGTGTTGGTGCGTTTGCATTAAACCCCTTCGTAGCCATATTTGTATAATCCTAATTTATTTGCTTCCTTGGGATGAGTCTGCACCCAGGAGTGACACTCCCTACAAAGTGGGATCTCCTGCGTACCACCCCTGCTTCTTGTCCTAACGTGGTGCATGTCGCAATTGCCATACCGTCCGCACAACTTACAATTGCGCCACCCGACTGTGAGCATTTGCCCACCCTTATAATATTTTATTGTAACGTTTAGCATCCTTTACATCCATTATACTATGTTTATGTCTACACCTAAGGCAGTAACTTCCCGCCTGTATGCTCCCATCAAAAGGGACAATAAACCGCACACACTCTAAACTCCCACACAACCTACACTCCCTAAAACGCTTACCTAACTTGTCAATTAAAATGTCCCCGTCCCTTGTGTACAAATCGTCCTTTCTGTCATGGTAGTAAATATTAACATACTTCCCGTGCTTACCCCTAATCTTCACTACCTTAACACCGTGTCGCGCAAACACGTTTGTACCAAAGCGCCTAAATTCGTCAAAGGTTATTTCTTTGATTTCCATTTGTAATACTCTATTTCTTGAAGTCTCTTTTCCGCCTCGCTACGAGACGCATACACACGTGAGAGTCTCTTACCCTCTTCACCCACTACTACGTAACCACCCTTACACTTGCGTATCATGAGCAGTTTAATAAAAAATTAATTCTCGTTAATCGATTTATTCAACTTATCATCTTTAAAGTGAGCTGTAAACTCCTTATCTGCGGGAACACCCTTCTTAACTATACCACTATTAACTAACTTCTCCAATCTCTCCTCCTTCTCGTACTCCTTAGTAAACGCCTCTATGTCCTTCTTTGTTGCCCTCTCATACTTCTCCCTGACGTAGGGCCCTTTCCTATAAGTATCAAACGTGGCTTTATTCTTACTAATTATCAGCTCCTGTATCCAGGTACTCCTGGGTACTAGACCCCTATCACTCTCTAACTTTATCCAAACACTATCTGGAATCGTTATTGTTATTTTCATATACCATACTCTACCATACAAGTATGTACCATGCAAGACCCATCTCTTGTAATCTAATACATACTATGCCATACTTGTATGTATATGAACACCTACCAAAAGGGTAACCGACGTGAGTTAGAAGCCCGCAAAATTTTAGAGTCCCAGGGATACCTTGTAGACCGCAAGAACCGCAGTAAGTACGCCAGTCCAGACCTGTTTGGTATGTTTGATCTACTGGCTATCCGTGCGTGCGAAGTGCTGCTTGTTCAAGTCAAGAGTAACAAATCCGACTTTTACAAAGCGCGCAAAGAAATCCGCGCATGGAAAGAACAAACCGGTACTACTGTGCAATGCCAACTATGGCTAAAAGAAAATAATAAGGACTGGAGAACGGAAGTAATTAATTAAAAATTACTTACTACATACCTATTTTAAATAATAACCCCCCGTATGTATGTATGTATGCGCCCTTGCGTTCTTGTGTGTGTGTATTTAATTAAGGCCTACAATATATATACAGGTAACCCCCTGCCTATGGGTTGCCAGTAGGGACGGGCACGTATATATCCTCGCTTGTTTGTAAGGTACTATTTTTTTAATAAATAATTTTACAACAACACACACATACATCACCACCTACGATTAGCAACATCATACTTATCTATTAGTATAATCACACACACTTGGTTGTTTATCTTTCGCCGGATTTCCCTAATGGCAAATTCAAAAGGCACACCCCCAAACCGGGGGGGTTACTGTATATGGACAGTAAACTAATATCTAACAAGGAATTAGTTCTACTATCATAATACCTACACCCTAGCTTTCTCTATTGTCTCATACGACCTTCGTACATTGATCCATACCATACCATATCTTGCCAACTTCGTTGTCAATATATGGTCTTTATTAATTGTAATTTTATTTTATTTTATTTTAATAGTTTTATGAAAAATTACAAATATCCGTTTGTTGGTTCAATGTTTGCTAAT
>Ga0116171_10002663_pt1 | contig 16851 bp, 16 predicted proteins | sample AD_JPNHW2_MetaG_FD_89798 | JGI IMG/M metagenome (GOLD analysis project Ga0116171, IMG submission 89798) | Active sludge microbial communities of municipal wastewater-treating anaerobic digesters from Japan - AD_JPNHW2_MetaG | ecosystem: Engineered > Bioreactor > Anaerobic > Digestate | place... | reverse complement strand
TTTCCCTGTTCATAAAAACGCGTTATCTGCAGCAGCCGTCAAGGGCCCGCATGACACAGAAGATCAGGGCGATTGTAAATTTTCATGCCCTCTTAAAAAAGAAAAGATACGTGAGGATGATGAAAACAATGGTGAGGATAAGTGTCGCCAGGGCATAGGTCCAGCACGTCAGACGGTTATTCTCCCTGAACGGGATCTCCCCGTCATTCATTTTTTGAGCTGTTGACAATACGATAAACGCATCATATAACGCAACAAAAATCCAGGGGATTTTCACCAGCAGTACATAGACAAAAAAAAAGTACCTGGTCGGGGGCAGCATGTCCGCAAAATAGGGAGAATGGCTTATCACCCAGTCATATATCGTCGCGTACAGGATAAACAGGACAACTCCCGCCAGCCTTCCGGCAAAAAAGACCGCACCTTTTACCCGGCTTTCGCCGTTGTACACGTGACCCAGGCCGGCGATAAAAAACGATGCCACAGCGGCAGCCCACGGGTTTTTCCGGTTTTTTGCCATTGTCTCACTTCCACCGGGTCTTCCAGAGCCAGGCCTCGTAACAGATCAGGATGAAGATCACGAGCACCCCGCCAAGGAAGAACGCGAGCGCCGGGTCAGGAGGCGGGAACGCGGCACCGGTGCCGCCCTCCAGGGAACCCGGCGGCATGGCTGACGGCATCAGCGTTGGCACCGGTGCCGGTGTGACATTCGCTGCCCACGTATCCCCCATGCCTTTTGCACCCGTCATCACCGCTTCGTGCGTTGCGCTGGCATTCTGGGCAACCGTCCCGGTAACCGCTCTGGCAACGGCAACGCCATCGTCCCTGAAGGCGGCCTGCGGCGCTGAATTCACGCTGTTCAGGCTGCCGCGGATCGGGCTTCCCGGCCCGAGAACCGAAGAAAGGACCGATACCATAACCGAACAGACCGCGACGATCCCGAACAGGGATGCGTATTTCAGCAGGAGCGTGCGGACATTGGACTGGCGGGGTGCAACCACCAGCAGCTGGTTGGTCAGCGTATAGATCTTGACCTCACGGCCCTTGATGCTGTACCTGGTCTGTTCCACCGCGATGAGGCCGGCGTCAAGCAGGTTCTCGATGTGGTACTTCGCCGTGTTCATGGGGATGTCCAGCCGCTCGGCGATATCCGTGAGGCTCCGCGGCCCCTCGCCAAGGATATGCAGGATATCGTTTGCGGTCTGGCTTCCCATGGCCTTTGCAATCTTCTGCGCCCTCTCGTCGCCGGGCTCCATGAACACGACATTGTCTGCCATACGTTACGCCCCGAGCGCTGCGATGATGCGCTCGCGCCCGACTTTCAGGGCAAGGTCCAGCCGGGCCGCATCCGGCCCTACGCCCTGTGCCATGGAGGGTTTGCCCCCTCCCTTGCCCCCCAGCATGCCGCAGACCTGCCCGATAATCTCGCCGGCATTCACCCGGCTGTCCCCGGATGCGAGCACGACCCGGATCGAGTCCCCGGATCCTGCAAGGAGGGCGATGCCGCCTTTTTCCGAAACGGATACGGCGAGCAGGGCGAGTTCTTTTGGCGGGAGATCGATCTGTTTGACAACAACGGGAACGGTGCCGACCTGCTCTGCAACAAGCGATCGCAACTCGAGGTCTACCAGTTTCTGGCTCATCCGCTCGATATCCTTCTTCTGCTCTTTCCATTCATTGAAGAAACGGCTGACCGTTGCCGGCAGGTTGTCCTCCTGCACGGACAGGACCGCCGCGGAAGACGCGACAATCCCTTCGAGATGCTGCATATAATAGACCGCCGCGATGCCTGCGGAAAACTCGATCCGCTCGATGCCGTCCTGGATATGCTCGACGCGGATGATCTTGATCATGCCGATCTCCCCGGTGTTCCGGCAATGGGTACCGGCGCAGGCTTCGATGTCCCCGGCCACCTTCACGACCCGGATATCCCTGCCCGGGGGCACCCCTCCCTGGTACAGCGAGAAGCCGTACTTCTGTTCGGCCCTGGTCCGGTCCTCGATCCCGATCTCGACCGGCACGCCAGCCATGACCATGCGGTTTGCTGCGATCTCGATGCGGTGGAGTTCGTCGGGAGTAATGTGCTTGAAGTGCCGGATATCGACACGGGAGCTCTCGCTGCCTTTCTGGGCCCCGGCCTGGTGGATGTGGGCCCCGAGCACCTCTTTTGTGGCATGGAGGAGGACATGCGTTGCCGTGTGGTGGCGCATCAGCGACCAGCGCCGTTCCTCGTCCACCATCCCCTTGATCCGCTCCCCGCGCCGGAGAATCCCGCCGGCAACGTGGTGGAGGATCACTTCGCCGACCTTGACGACATCGTCGACCTGCGCCATGCTCTCGGCACCGATGAACGTGCCGGTATCGGCAGGCTGCCCGCCACCCTCCGGGTAAAAGAGCGTCTGGTCGAGGACCGCATACCCGTCAAAGAAGTCCAGCACCACTGCCTCGAACTCGATCTCGGAAGGCTGGTCGTAATAGAGTTTTTTTGTCGGGGGAAGCGCCCGCACGCGGTCGGCGTACTTCGCGGTCCTGTCCCCTTCGGCCTCCTTCTTCGACTCGGAGTGCATATCGGCGACCATGGAATAGAAGTTGTCCGGCAGGTCGACGACCGCACCTTCCTTTGTGGCAATCTCCTTGATCATCTCCGGCTGGATGCCGTGGGAGTCGTACAGGACCATGACCTCGGCAAGCGGGACGCGCTGGCTTTTCGCCTTGTAGGTCTTTGCCACCTTCTGGACGATCCGGGTGCCGCGTTCGAGCGTTGACGCGTACTTCTCGGTCTCCCGTTCAACGATCTCCCGTACGACTGCAATGTCCTGTTCGAACTTCTTTGCCCCGATGATAGCGGTCTGCTGCTCGATTAAGTCTGCCAGCGGCTCCTGGATCTTCAGCTCGTTCATCATCCGCAGGGTCCGCCGGATCACGAGCCGTGCAAGGTAGCCTTCCCGCACATTGGAGGGGACGATGCAGTCGCCGAGCATGTAGGCAAGGCAGCGGGTGTGGTCGACAACCGCGTATACCTTCTCGATGGGGGTGATCATCTTGTCCAGTTTCTCGGGCGAGACATCGATTGCTGCGGCGACTTTCTTGCGCAGGTTGAAGAGGTTCGTTCCCGAGATGTCCATGAGGCCGGCGAACCTTGCGTTCAGGGCAAGGAGCTTGGTGTACTCCTTGTTGTCCAGCATGTGGGAGAGCCCGGCAGCGCCCATCACCCGGCTCACCATCTCCGGGAAGACCGCGTCGTAGATGGTGGGCGATCCCTTGGATGCCCAGACCAGCCGTTCGAGCCCGTAGCCGGTATCCACGATCCGGAGTTTCATCGGGTAGTACATCTCGCCCTTCAGCTCGTAGCCGGGGCCCTCGGTCTTCTGCCGGCCGAGGCTCATGAAGACGAGCGTTGCAATCTCAAGGCCGCCGATCAGGACCTCGACGCTTGGCCCGGCATTGCCGCCGCCAATCCAGGGGTTCTCCTTGTAGGTGACCCGGTTCAGGTCCCCTCCGATGGATGCGATGAACTGGTCGCAGAGCTCGACCGTCCGGTCCTTCCAGTAGATCTCCTCGCTTGGCGTGTTGAAGGCATGGTGGGCCATCATCTCGAACGTGGTGAGGTGCCGCCCGGACCTCCCGACAGAATCCAGGTCATTGAGCCGGATGCAGGGCTGGGAGATCGTGAGCGGGTTTGCCGGGGGCGGAACAATGCCGCTGGTCACGAACGGCTGGAAGTCCGCGATTGACGCGATGGTTAAGTAGATGTCGTCCCGCCAGCGTGCAACCACCGGGTACCGCTCCACCCGGGTGTGGCCGTTCTTCTCAAAAAAGGAAAGGTAGGCCTCGCGCATGGAGTCGAGCGTCTGGGGCTTGAAGACCGGGGCACCTATGAACGTATAGGGTTCGCAGGGTGCGTCCCCGCAGATCTCCCGGGAAGCGTCCCGGGTCCAGAACGCCGACCCGCAGCTTTTACAGATCTTCCGGGTAAATCCCTGGGTCTTGAAATAATCGAGCTGGTATTCGTCTTCAAGCATGGATAATCACACAATCGTCAGTACAGTTGATTACGAACGCTCATAAGTTTGTTGTTCCCAACGGTCCTGAGGTCCGTCAGAACAAAAAAACGGGGAGAGGAACTTTTGCCCTGGAGAGATCCGCGAGCCGCTCCTGTAACGCATCGGGGGCTTCAGGTCTCCCCCGGGAGGCCCCGGAGGGGATGACGCCCCATGACCTGTTCATGGTACGGTAAAAAAATAACGGGGCGGTAATGCCGGGGCATCGCATGCGCACCCGCTCCCCGCGTGGACAGGGCTGGCGCAAGGGGGGGCGGCGATTTCAGGAAAAGGGGGCTCTCCAGATAAGAATTCTTCAATGTTTTCCGGCTTCTGCCGCCCATAGTTTCATGGTGACCGGAACGGCAGTCATTGATGTACCGGGATCCTTTGGCAGGTTCGGCCCCTCCCGGCTCCGGGGCCCTTTCGGGGCACGGCGGGAAAATTACCTGTACGAGAAAAACGGGAAGCTGAAGCGTTACCGCGGGGAGCCGTCCGGGGCGGCTTATTTCCACACCCCCCGGGGCGTGGGGATCGCAAGCCCTTTGTTTTTTTACGGAGTGACTATTTTTCCGGCACTCCTTTTGCTATCTCCTGGTACCAGCGGTCAACGGTCTCGAAGCGACCGGTTGCAACCGCAATCCGCACCGCGAGCAGGTGCCAGCAGTTCCGGCCCCGGTACAGGAAATCCCCGCAGGTGCAGAAGTCCTCTTCAACAATATAGGAGGCGGTCTTCCCCTCGACCACGAAAAAGTCCAGGTATTTCCTGACCCGCCCGCGATCGATCGCGTCAAGGGCAAACGTCCCCTTCTTCCCGTACGCAGTCACGATGGCTTCGCGGGATGCAAAATCGAGCGTTTTGTTTCCTGCCAGAATCGCGGCAATATCCTTCATGGCACGGACTTCAGCACCGGTGCATCGTCAATGAACTGCCAGCCTTTCTGTGCGGCGAGCCGTTTCATGGCCGGGGCTTCGAGCGCATAGTGGGTTGCCTCGATGCAGGGGAGCGGTGATGCCCGAAAGACAGCATGCTTCAGTTCGCTTGAGAGGAAGGCACGGGCGCCCCGTTCAACCGCCTCGGACAATAATGCCGGATCAAACCCGCTCCCGCCGACCACCGCCAGCCGTTCCGGTTTTTGTATCTTCCCCCAGACCCGCACCGGGCAGCCAAGCCGTCGGGCGATCCCGCTGAGGGAGAGCGGGCAGTCGCCGACAAGGCCAAGCGCCAGGGGCTCGGTATTTTCCAGCGAGAGGAGTTCGGCAAGCGCATCGTTGACGCCGCATTCCGCGTGGTCGAAGTTGGTGTGCATGACATAGATGTTCAGGCCGGACGCGAGCACGTCGCGCATGAGGGCCGCGGTCGGGCCGGTAAGGGAGGTCAGCGGCGTCCAGAGCGGCGTGTGGTGGACAAGGAGCATACCGGCGTGCGCGGCAACCGCCCGTTTCACCACGGAGGGGGTGGCGTCCAGGGCACAGCAGACCTTGTCAACCTTATTCTTTCCCTCAACGATCAGGCCGATCTTTCCCGCATCGAAATCCTCGGCAAGGCAGGGAGGGGCGAGCTGCTCCATCTCCTCTATGAAGGCAGACACATGCATAGAGAATATCTGGCGGCAGTGGTTAAAATCGCATTTATTACCATAAGTAATAACAATTATCTTAAATATTCGGAAAACGGAATATCTGGGCATGCACAAGACCATCGGGCAGATCAATGAACGCATCCGTGACGGGTCCGCACGGGTCGTTACTGCCGAGGAGATGCCAGCCCTTGTCGCCGAGCTGGGAGAGGAAGGCGCGTTAAGAGAGATCGATGTCGTGACGACCGGGACCTTTGGCGCCATGTGTTCGTCCGGGGCCTTCCTGAACTTCGGCCATGCCGAGCCGCCCATCCGCATGGAACGGATCTGGCTGAACAACGTCGAGGCCTACGGCGGGCTTGCGGCCGTTGACACGTTCATCGGCGCTACCCAGCAGTCCGATACCCTCCAGGCCGAGTACGGCGGCGCCCACGTGCTCGAGGACCTGGTTGCCAAGAAGACCGTTGAACTGCGGGCAAGTTCCCACGGGACCGACTGCTACCCGCGGCGCACGCTCACCACGGAAATTGCGCTGGAAAACCTCAACCAGGCCATCATGTGCAACCCGCGCAACGCGTACCAGCGCTACGATGCCGCGACCAATACCACCGACCGCGTCCTGAACACGTACATGGGAACGCTGCTGCCGGGCTCCGGCAATATCACCTATTCCGGGTCCGGGACCCTGAACCCGATCTCCAATGACCCGAAATTCCGGCTGATAGGAAGCGGCGTCCCGATCTTCCTCTGCGGCGCACCCGGTATCGTGGTGGGGGAGGGTACCCAGCACTCCCCGGCCGGGGGGTTCGGCACCCTGATGGTGACGGGCGATCTGAAGCAGATGTCGCAGGAGTACCTGCGGGCAGCCACCATGTCCGGGTACGGGGTCACCCTGTATGTCGGGCTCGGTATTCCCCTGCCCGTGCTCGACCTGGACGTGGTGCGGGCCACCGCGGTCCGGGACGAGGACATCAGCGTCGATATCAAGGACTACAGCGTGCCGAGCCGGGCCCGCCCCTCCCTGCGAAAGGTCACCTATGCGGAGCTGCGCAGCGGGACGGTCGAACTGAACGGCGAGGAAGTCCGGACCTCCCCGCTCTCGAGCTACCGCAGGGCCCGTCAGGTGGCGGGGGAGCTGAAGCACTGGATCGAGAGCGGGAAGATGACCCTTGCGCTCCCCACCCGCCTGATCGATACCGCGAAACAGGCAAAACCTATGCACCAGAGCAAGACGAGCCCGCGGGTGCTGGACATCATGGACCAGCGGGTGGTGAGCATCGGCGAGGACGAGGAGATCACGGCAGCGGCCAAGAAACTCCTCAAAGGCGAGACCAACCACCTCCCTGTCATAAACAGCAAAAAGGTGCTGGTGGGAATCGTCACCACGTTCGACATCTCCAAGGCCGTGGCAAACCCCGGCAAGGCGCATTTCGTGAAAGATATCATGAAGACCAGGGTGATCACAACGGTTCCGGACGAGGCTGTCGATATTGCCATCCAGAAACTGGAGAAGCATAACATCAGCGCACTGCCGGTCATCGATAAGGAGTCCCACGTGATCGGGATCCTCACTGCAATGAACCTGGGCAAGCTGGTTGGCGGGAGGTGGCTGAAATGAAGCTGCTGGTCACCTTCTCCCGCGGCAGGGGCAGGAAGCCGATCATTGCCCAGGCAGTCCGCGATACCGGTGTGCTCATCAACGTGGAACGGGCGGTCATCGACTCCTCCGAGGGGGAGGCCTTAATCGAGGTCCCGGACGACCAGTGCCGGCTCGTGAGCGAAACGATGACAACGCTCGGGGCGCAGGTGCGCATCCTCGACCACGGGGTGAGCCTTGACGAGAGCGAGTGCGTGGACTGCGGCGCCTGCATCAGCGTCTGCCCCCGCGAGGTCTTCAGTTTCGATGCGGAGTGGAAACTCCGGCTCGATGAGGAGAAGTGCATTGTCTGCGGCAAGTGCATCGATGCCTGCCCGCACCGGGCGCTCTCCCTGCCGCTATGATCCGGGAGCCGTTCCATTTCCGGGAAACGTTCGCAACGATCCTTGCGGACGATCCCGCCCATGTCCGTGCGGCAAAAGCCGGCATGATGGCCGCACGGCAGGTGCTGGAAGCGTACATTGTCCGCGACCCTTTTTTTGCTGCTACGTTCGAACCGTGTGAGCCGGATTCCGATGACCCGGTCATCACCCGGATGGCGGGTGCAGCCCGCAGGGCCGGTGTCGGCCCGATGGCCGCCGTTGCCGGGACCATTGCGTGGGCGGGAGTCGAGTCTATGCAGGAAGCCGGTGCCTCGTTCGGGGTGATCGACAATGGCGGCGATATCGCCCTCACAGCCGACCGCCCGGTCCGGGTCGGCGTGCATGCCGGGAGTGCGGCGCTCTCCGACCGGGTCGCGTTTGTCGTCCCCCCGCAGGATGCGGTGCTCGGCATCTGCACCTCGTCGGCAACGGTCGGCCCGTCCGTATCGTTCGGCATGGCCGATGCCGTCACGGTCTTCTCCCGTGACGTGGCGTTGTCGGATGCGTGGGCAACGGCGGTCTGTAACGAGATCCGGCCGGATGACCGGAGCGTGCTGGAGCGGGTTGATCCAACGGAAGTTTCCGGGATCTTTGCAATAATGGGGGATGTCGTGGTACGATGGGGGGAACTGCCGCCGCTGGTGCCGGCGGTTGTGGACGAACAGCTCATCAGCGCGGGGGACCGGTGAGGACAGGGCGAACGCTTAATGCTGTATAATGTATACATTACACAGGTTATCATGGCCAGGGCAGTACATGCACCGGTAAAAAATATTCCTGCCAGCACCCCGGCGCGAACCCGGGCCCGCACAGGAAAATTAGTACAGGAGGTTTCTGCAAAGGATCCCCGCGCACCCTTACAGATCCTCAAGTCAACAAAAGAATGGCTCGACCAGATCATTGCGGAGAGAGATCTCCGGACCTATGATGAGGCGATCATGTTCTTAATCACGGAACGGCAGCGGAACCTGCCGTCGGATTTCGGCGTTTTTCCGGATATGGAAGAGTACGTCTGCAACGGAGAGGATTAAGATCATACTCGTTCCCGACACCTGGGCATGGGTTGAGTACTGGAAGGGGAACGACCGGGTCCGCGGATATATCGAGGGGCCGGAGGCCCGGATAACATCCATGATCACCATTGCGGAACTGGAACGGTTTTACGGTGCGGACAGGGAACGGATGGACCACATGGTACGGACGATCCGGTCGCGGAGCCGTCTCGTCCCGGTCGACCTTCCCGTTGCACGGGCCGCAGGCAGGGTGCGCAGGGAGATGAAGGAGGGCGGCATTGCAGACGCGATTATTTATGCAACCGCGCTCAGGAACAGGGCGAAGGTTGTGACCGGCGACCCGCATTTCCGGAAGTTGCCGGAAGTTATTTTTGTGGGGATGGGATGAGGGAGGGGTTGTGCGTCCGTGAAGGACGCGACTAAAAACGTGTCTGCTCACCGGTTAAGCAGAGAAATTTCAATCCACGTTCCCGTGAAGGGAGCGACAAGCGACGTTCTGGAACTCATCCGCGATAATGCAATTTCAACCCACACTTCCGCAAAGGGAGTGACTGAACGCTACAACCGCAAAGGCTGCCCCGACGAAATTTCAATCCACGTCCCCACGAAGGGAACGACTACCCGTACAGGCATTTACGATCACATTCGCGAACCCATTTCAATCCACGCCCACCGCGAAGGGAGCGACTGCACCCCCGGGCTCGCAGGTTGCGATCTCAAAATCATTTCAATCCACGCCCCCGCGAAGGGAGCGACGGCAAAGAGAGGTTTATTCCGGTCGAGCTGGTGGATTTCAATCCACGCCCCCGCGAAGGGAGCGACTACAACCTCCCGGGATCAGTGCCGATGTTGATCAGATTTCAATCCACGCCCCCGCGAAGGGAGCGACTAATATCCGGATATCCCGGAGGCATTGGACAGGATATTTCAATCCACGCCCCCGCGAAGGGAGCGACTCCCCTTGGTGATCAGGACCGCATCTTCGTTGTAATTTCAATCCACGCCCCCGCGAAGGGAGCGACGCCTCGAGGTCGTGCTGCATACCGCTGTTCCTGAATTTCAATCCACGCCCCCGCGAAGGGAGCGACGTATCCGCACTTGCGCCTCCCGCGAGGGAGTGATATTTCAATCCACGCCCCCGCGAAGGGAGCGACGTACGACCCGGCAACCGGCGGGAAACTTATCAAGGATTTCAATCCACGCCCCCGCGAAGGGAGCGACCTTGCATGTGGCTTTGCATTTCAACAGCTGTTTCTATTTCAATCCACGCCCCCGCGAAGGGAGCGACGATGTCGTAAGGGTCAGGTGCCAGGACCTCAAGGGATTTCAATCCACGCCCCCGCGAAGGGAGCGACTGCACGGGCACCGCTGGCGGCACCGTGAAGTGGACCCTATTTCAATCCACGCCCCCGCGAAGGGAGCGACTGACAATCGGAGGATCCGGCAATCTCCTCCTCCTTATTTCAATCCACGCCCCCGCGAAGGGAGCGACGCCCCTACTGCCATGGTGAGGGCGGAATCCAGTATGATTTCAATCCACGCCCCCGCGAAGGGAGCGACTACGTGCTGGTTGTTGGCCCCGGGCGTCCATACAAATTTCAATCCACGCCCCCGCGAAGGGAGCGACCCCGATGGGTTTCCACTCCGGGACATTATAGGAGGATTTCAATCCACGCCCCCGCGAAGGGAGCGACATTTCACACCGGCGGCTTCGGTCATGCGGGCACCGATTTCAATCCACGCCCCCGCGAAGGGAGCGACACACCTAATCGCACTCGGAGCAGCGAGGCACAGAGGATTTCAATCCACGCCCCCGCGAAGGGAGCGACTCTCCGGTATCCTCACCGATTTTGCACTCATGGATATTTCAATCCACGCCCCCGCGAAGGGAGCGACTTTGTCTTTTGCCACGTCATAGACGGCTTTGGATATTTCAATCCACGCCCCCGCGAAGGGAGCGACTTCACCGAAGATTCATGCTGCAAGCTCCTTGTGGAATTTCAATCCACGCCCCCGCGAAGGGAGCGACGTAGTGCCCTACTATTTTGAAACCTTCGATAAGGATTTCAATCCACGCCCCCGCGAAGGGAGCGACCGCTCGATATCGCAGGCCATCTCGTATTCTTCCGGATTTCAATCCACGCCCCCGCGAAGGGAGCGACAGGACTGGAAATATACCGAGAATACCAAAACGGAAATTTCAATCCACGCCCCCGCGAAGGGAGCGACGATCAATGCGGGGGTGATCGCTAACCCGAAGATAAATTTCAATCCACGCCCCCGCGAAGGGAGCGACCGCCACCGATATCGGGGCGCTGACCGGCTACACGATATTTCAATCCACGCCCCCGCGAAGGGAGCGACTTCAATGATTGGACCGACTGCTATTCATCCGGAGATTTCAATCCACGCCCCCGCGAAGGGAGCGACAACATAAGTACAAGAGTACTCTCAGGAAGGAAGGAAGATTTCAATCCACGCCCCCGCGAAGGGAGCGACTGTAAATTATAGGATCATTGTCTACAAATAATTAAAGGATAATCCTGCTGTGAATACAAAAAATAACCGCACAATTTACTGGTTTTATCCACAATGAATTTACAATTTTAACATCCCGTCAATTTCATAATTATATCAGAATTCACTAATCAGACACAAAATCCAAATAGTGGAGATACTTTTTTCCCGCGAAGGTCTCGGGAAAACAATGGTCGCTTACGGTTCGCAACCATCATGTTACCAGTAATCCTTCGGGATCGTATCCTCCCTTTGTACCAAAGTGCTCGACCCTGCGCTGCCAGTTGGCACCGAGATAATAGAACCGGATACTGTCCCGCTCCTTATCCATAATACCGCAAAGAGAATGTTTAAGCTTTGCAAGCTGGGCAGGATCGACAAGACATTCGAATACCGAATTCTGGACTCGCTGCCCGTAGTTCACACATTCCTTCGCCACGTGCCGGAGCCGGCGTCTTCCTTCCGGAGTCTCCGTATTCACATCGTACGTAACAAGAACCATCATGGTTTTTCCTCAGTTCATGAAAAACGGGGGATACCCGTCAATGTCACCCCGGAGATATCGGGCCATCAGCAGTGACTGGACATAGGGAAGGAGTCCGACTGGAATCTTTTCATTCAGGTACGGATGGGTGATCTCATCCTGTTTCCGTTTCTGCCAGGCACCGAGCACTTCCTTTCGTCCTTTATCAGTCAGGATGATCCCACCACTTTCTTTTTTCAGGAAGTCATTGCCGCATATTTGTTGTAAATTCACAAGGTTCAGGCAAAGGCGATCCACAACGAACGGCCGAAGTTCCTCCATCATATCCAGCGCGAGACTCGCCCGCCCGGGCCGGTCGGCATGGAAGAACCCTACGTAGGGATCGAGCCCGACCGTTTCAAGAGCCGACTCGACATCGTGGGCAAGAATCGTGTAGAGGAATGAGAGCAAAGCATTCATGTTGTCGCGGGGAGGCCGCCGGTTCCTCTCGCGGATGAAGAAATCGTTCTTCTGTTTAAGGATCAGTTCGTCCAGCACATCGAAGTAAAATTTTGCACAGTTTCCCTCGATACCCCGTAGTGTATCAGCATTCGGGCAGTTGTCGATCTTTGTCAGATTCTCAATAAGCAGATTATCAGCAGAACGTATCTTTTCTTTCTGGACAATATCCCCATGATCGCGGAGACTCCGCCCGAGAACGGTCCGGCAGTTCACGACTTTGCCGGTAATGAAACATTTAGCAATATCTAGGGATATTTCCGAATCATCTGCAACGCGGTACTGGGTGCGCCGCAGGAGTACGTTTCCCCGTACTCGTCCATTCACCCGCCCGAGAAATCGCCCATGGGGGGTAAGGAATGAGAGTCCGACATTATTCTCCGAACACAACTGCATCAGGTGGGGGCTTGCACCCATGTAGCCGAAGCAGACAATCCCCTCAATGTTGTGAACGGGAATACGAAACCGCTCATCATTGCCTACTTTAATGATGACATTCTCTCCGTCACGATGAAGGTATGATTCTGGTGTTGTGACATAGAGGGTGTTGAGTAATTTTCTCATGTTTCAGTACCATTTCGAGTTAACAGAATTCACCACTTTACAATGGTTGTCAGTCAAGAACGCGAGCCTCTGACACGTGCTTCCCGATATAATTTTTAACCGGACTTTTCTTCTTTGTAAGTTTCGGGACGCAGATATCAATCAGCGAGCACAACGAACAGTGCTTTCCGCTTTCTGCCACTGGTGTTATACCGTTCCGGAAAACCCTGTGCATCTCATTGGCCAGCGTTGAGACAAGTATCCGCAGCTCATCGGTAATTTTCAGGCACTGCCTCCTACGGATCTCGTTGTAATAGAAATCCGCCTCGCCAATCTGTACTCCGAACATCTCTTCGAGGCACATGACCTGTGCACACAACTGGACCTCGTCGCGCTCATCGATCTTCGGCTTTCCCCGTTTGTACTCCACGGGTTTCATCAGCCACAACCCCTCATGATCAGGAATTGAAATTCCATGAGCCGATCGGGTGTACTCGATCACATCCGCAATACCGGTAAGTCCAAGTGTGTACGAGACAAGAGGATATGCACGGGAGATGACAACATCTCCCCGTGACTCGTTGAAGAAGGGATCATCGACCCGTTCATGGACAAAATGCCCTTCCTGCGTCCGGAGATTGTCCTGCCACTGCTGTTCGACATGGATCAGCGCCCACTGCCGCTTGCAGAAACAAAAATGCTGGATACCGGATAACGAAAGCAGTTCGTCATCGGTATACCCGGGGCCACTCATAACTTTTCGATAACCTCGACTCCCTTGGGAACATCTTTTGCTACTGTGACTTTGTAATCCGAAAACGAACGCGGCGGAAGATCTTTTGATAACCGTTCGACTTTGATCTTGTCGAACAGGATATGTGACTGGCAGCACCCCAGTTCGCTGTCATGTTTGAAGACGATCAGTTTCCGTGCGGAGAGTTTACCCCGGGATGCGGAATGGTCGTGCTCGAACATATTAACAAGGCTCTCCCAGAGCAGAGCGAGATCTTCTTCGGAGAAGCCGGTTGTCTTCTTCGCTAAATTAGCGGAGACATAACCTTCAGTACGGTACAGGCCGTACGGAACGATCTGCTTCTTGCCCATCGTCTGGAGCTCCTTCCCTTCTGCCTGAAGTCTTTTAGCATCTGCTTCATTTGTCACTGCACAACGAGTCACCGTAACTTCCTGCTGGAAGATAGGATCCTGGCTTCGGGCAAACGTAAGCTGGACCGGCCCACGGACCTGCCCACAGTTAACATCTGTTGTCATGACAGCACCGAAGGTACGAATGTCAAAGAAATGCTGGCACATGAATTTTGTTAACTCAGCGTCCTTTGGTGATTTTTTATCAGGTTTCTTGTTAAGTGCAGCGTATGCTTTTGTATTCTGTTCGTTGAGTACAGCACCGTCTTTGACATAGATGTCATACCCCTCTTTGCCCTCTTGTACCAAGTCCACATAATCCCGGATCTTCCGCTTGAGGCAGACATCGGTCACGATGCCGTAGCCGGTCTGTGGATCAACCCGGGGCATGTTCCCCATATCGGGATCGCCATTCGGGTTCCCGTTCTCGACATCGAATAACAATACGAATTCATACCGGTTCTTGATTGGTTCACTCATGATTTCAACTCTTCATCAACTGATTTGGATTCATCATCCTTTCTGAAAAACGATTCATGCTGGTGATAATATCCGAGCATGAACATTCCTTGTTCCTCCGAAGTTAGACTAATTGGGAATCGGTCAATCGAGGAAATTACCTCATCCATTGATTTGCCGATGTTCACTCCTAATCCGGGCTTTTCCGAATTTATTTTCGAAAGATGGTGTTGATGCAATTTTAGTAATGCAGGATATACAATTGACGGCGTGGACGCTGCACTTGCAAAGTAACTATCCCGAATTGTTCTTTTAATCTTTGGATTGGCAATTTTTTGTGCCGATTCTAAAACTGCAAATAGTCTTCCAAGGCGGTACGGTATATTTGTGTTTTCTACGTTCAGACTCACTGTAATCATCTCTTCTTCATGCGGTCCTCTAGTTCGTGCCATTCGGATCAGGCAGGCTTTGATGAAACCGGCCCGGGCATAATTAATCGAACCTTCAATCTTTGCTCGGTTCACGATGGCATTGGACATCGGGGTCGGATATGGTGTACCATCAAGAATTGAACGCATCAACAGTCCACCAAGTTGTGGCAGTATTGCTTTGTCATCCGCTTTAGCCGGGATAGTCATTCGTAACAACCATTTTGTTGAAATATATCGCGGCCCGCGAGCATCCCGATCGATCTCCATATCGAGGTGATGACGTGCGACGCGAGTGATGAAATTTCCGAAACTGTCCTGATGCCAGAAACGGACTACTAACCTTCCCTGGTTCGGGGACAATCCCAGAATGTAAAAGTTTGTTGTATCCGGATCCACACCGAGATCCTTGAGATCCCTGACTTCTAGATATCGCCCGGACTTTACTTTTTTAAGAATATCATCCATGAGCTGACGGGTACTGTGATCCTGCTGACGTGAAGGAATTTGTGAATCAGCACCTGTATCATCTTCATTATCGGTTGGATCCAACAGGGAAAGAACGAGTTCCTCGTACTTTTTTGTTTCAGTTTCAGCCCAGAAAACTACCGTAGTATCGCCGATCTGGATCTTATTCCTACTTTCCCATTCAAGGAGATAGTTCAAGACAGTAGTATACTTGAACATGGCAGTTGCACTTACTGGCGAATTGTAACTCTGGTCACGGCCGTAAGAGCAGAAAGAGTCAGCGTTAAAACTGATGAGTGGGGCTCCCTGAGCCTGAGTTCCCCTGACGCCTTTGATCCATTTATGGACGCGGCTGACCGGCTCTTTTTTACCGCTGACAAGGCACTGCATTTCCTTTGTTTCTTGGGATACAGAAGTTTCGAGATGGTGAGCCCATGCAGCCATAACGTTTGCATTCTTGTGAAGACACACTCCTTCGCATTCGAATACAAATAATTCTCCACCAAGAATATCGGCCTTGAATTCTGAGAATTTCTGATGCTGAAGTGCCTGTTCGGGTTTCCAGTTATCAAGAAATTTCAGAAATTGTTGAACCCCTGGATCTTTCACGGAACCGAGCAGGGAATGATGTAGTTCCCGGAATTTCTGTTGGGCTTCAATGGAACGTTTTGTTATTACAATACACGAGGTCTTGGTTTCTTCTAGAACGGTGATGACCTCTTTATTTCCGGATTTGGTCTTTCCATCCGTCTCGATCTTTTCGACACCAAAGACGTACTGCGCCTTATCACAAAGGAAAAATGGAGAAATTCCACTGGTTCGGGATTCCTGGTATGGAACGTAGAGAACTGTGGCCCGTTTCTTTTTACCATCGCTCCTTTTATCAATTATATTAGTAAGATCCCCTTTTTTTGAGATTACAAGTACGAAAGATACATTCGCAGGACTGTAACCGGGTTTAGCAATTTTTATAGTGTTATCGGCAGCAAGAATGTCATAATATCGGACAAGTGACTGGATGATCATGAGAACACGCCACCTTGCAAACACTTCCGGATATCGATCACGCCATCGTTCATCTCTGCCCGGAAGAAAACCGGGTTCATGTTGTCGGCAAAATTAATGTCCCAGAGCATGAGCCCGAGATCCTTTTTCCCATTCAGTTCTGATCGGGGGATCTCTCCTTCAATAAATTCAAATTGTACCGGGAACTCGCGACATCCGAAGTACGGGTGATGGAAGCACTGCCCTTTTCGCATCCTCCGGAGGGCAACGTTGTAATGTTTCTCGACAGTGTCTTCAGGTCCGGCCTTCTCGGTGCGATTAAAGTGCGCTTCGATATAGTACTCAACATCCCTGAGAATGAGCGAAGCCCGCTGGACTCGCTCATCATTCGCGTCCTTGAAAAGGACCGCCTCCTTCCCGGTAAACGCATTTGTTACATCTTTGAGTGGTATCTTTCCCTTAACCTCATTCCTCCGGATGTTGTCGAACCTGATCTGTTTCATTACATGTATCCGGTCGATCTCCCAGACAATCGCAGGCTTCCAGTAAATCGCTTCAAGAATTCCCCGGGCAGCCGAAGGCGTCATCACATCGTAACTGACCCGCTCGACTTTCATCTCGGGACGCGTGAAGCAGGCGTAGTCTCCCCAGACT
>Ga0116171_10002661_pt1 | contig 16854 bp, 11 predicted proteins | sample AD_JPNHW2_MetaG_FD_89798 | JGI IMG/M metagenome (GOLD analysis project Ga0116171, IMG submission 89798) | Active sludge microbial communities of municipal wastewater-treating anaerobic digesters from Japan - AD_JPNHW2_MetaG | ecosystem: Engineered > Bioreactor > Anaerobic > Digestate | place... | reverse complement strand
GTAGTTGTTCTTGATGGCAATTTCGCGCTTTTCGATCATGTCAACAAGCATTAAAACACCGGTTATAAGGTCGTGCGCCTCAAAGCCCGAGATCACGCCCGGTTTCCCGAACTTATCAGCTATAAAGTTCCACGGCGCGCGGCCTATTACGGCGCTTACGTGCCCGGGCACTATGAATCCGTCAATATGAACTTCGTCCGCGGTAAGGAGCGCCTCCACTGCAGGCGGCGTGAGTTTGTTCCCCGATAGTATTGAGAAGTTCTTTAAACCTTTCTCTTTTGCTGAAAGAATTGCCAGTGCCTCGGACGGGGCGGTTGTTTCGAATCCCACACTGAAAAAAACTACTTCACGTTCCGGGTTCTCTTCGGCAATCCTAATGGCGTCCATTGGTGAATAGATAATACGCACATCCATGCCCCCGGCCTTCTCCTTCGCGAGCGAGCTGTACGATGAGGGCACCTTGATCATGTCGCCGAATGTCGTGACAATGGTGCTGTATTTTTTCGCGATCTCGATTCCCCTGTCAAGGTAGTGGTTCGGGGTGACGCACACAGGGCAGCCCGGGCCGTCTATGAGTACCAGCTTTTCAGGGAAGAGGTCTTTTACCCCTGTCTTGAAAAACTCGGCGGTATGGGTGCCGCAGACCTCCATGATGCGGATTTCGTTTTTAAGTTTCCTGTTTTTAAGGAGGTCCGCAAGTTTTATAACCAGTTCTCTTTTCATTTATTGTTCCGTTGTTTTTTCATTATCAGTACTGTTTACCGCATGCCTCATCCGGCCTGACGGCCACCTTCTCCCGTTTTGAAGCTTTGGAAGGGGAGAAGGGGTTATAGCATTAAAATTTCTGCCACACCTCCCTCTCCCTGGTTTGAATACCTGCATAGCGAATAATGTCGCAATGGGAGAGGGTGCCCAACGGGCGGGTGAGGGCATCCAAAAAAATGTTGCCTAAAACTTAATTCCCGGTATTCATGGCATTATATAATATCCCGTACTTTTTATGTCAATTACATGTTCAGGCGCGTGTGTAATTCAGTAAAAGTTAAGGATACCGCCCGGCTCTTTTTTGTGAATATCCGGTATTATATTAAACCGGTAATACGCATGATCGCAGTACCCGCAGTAGTTTCAGTTTTTCATTGGAGGACGCCTGTTTTATGAATGGATTCCGATTAAGGGCAGATGCTGTGCTCAATTTCTTTGCAGTGCTCATATTCCCTTTTTGTATCATAACCCTGGAGACTATCCTGTTTCACCTCCTTATGATTGTTTCCAATTACCTGCAGGCAACCACAATCATTTCTATCGCGATGTTCGGTATTGCTCTTGGCGGCCTGGTGAGTTTCTACCTTCTCAGGTTCAACCGGCAGTTAGTGTTGTTTTTTTCATCCCTGGCATTCTTCCTTTCAATAGGGCTTTCATATTACAGCATAGTGAGGCTTGACAACTTCCAGTTTCCCTATCTTCTTATAGCACCGTTCTTTTTCGGATCTGTGATTGTCTCTTCGGTTTTTTCACGGGCCGATTCTCACAAAATATATTTTGTCGATCTTACTGCTTCTGCACTGGGCGTGGTTTATCCTGTTATTGCAGTTTCATACCTGAAGTCGGAAAATACGCTGCTTGTGCTCTCGGTTCTGCCGCTGCTTTTTATTTTAATACTGATGTTTTCTGTTAAAAACATAATTGCAAAGGTTTCAGGTATGGTACTCGCTGCCTTTGTGATAGCGGGTATAATTTTCTTTCTGCACATGAATATGGAAATCCCCCAAACGATCAGTAAAGAAGATTTTAACTCCCGGATTCTGCCGAAAGTTTACCGTCCACTTGAAGAAAAGATTCTCCGTGAAGTCTACCGGGAGAGCCCTGACGGCAGATCGTACATCATGCAGACTGCCGACCAGTACAAAAAGTATATGGCCCGTTATGCCATAAACGGGACAGGCTACTATCCCTTTGTGCTCGACCTTTCAATGAATTACAAGCCGCTCCATGCATCTGAAAAGAATTACAAGATATATACAGAGAAGCTGCAGAATTACACATGGCTCTTTTCAAAGGATAACCTTATGGGAAGAGTGGAATACATAACCAAAACCAATTTTGATTTCCTTTATATAAATAACGGCGCCTTTTATGACAGGGTCGCTTTTGGTGATCCCGGTGACGCCCGGGATATACGGTTTCCCAATTACCTGGATAACGCCAATGTCTTTATCATGGGGGCCTCTGCCGACGGGATAGTTAACTCACTGAAGAGGCTTCCCGGGAAAACAATCATAAAGGGAGTTGAGTTTAATCCTATAATTCATGAGACCATGATGTCCGGTTATTTTTATGAATTGTCCGGCCACGCCTATAAGGATACCACGATTTACAGGACAGAGGGGCGCGCATACCTCAGAGGTACTGATGAACGATTCGACATGATAACGCACATGAACAACCATGCCGAGCATGGAGGTGTGTGCACACTGGCCCCGGAGTACCTGCATACGGTTGAGGGGATCAGGGAGATGCTGGAAAGGCTCACTGACAGGGGGCTGCTGGTCTACGAGGAGATTGCATGGAGCACAAGGTCTGAATGGGCGTTCCTCAAGTTTATGAATACCATCGTTACGGCGCTCAGGGAGAGCGGTGTGGAGTCCCCTGAAAACCATCTTGTTGTTTACCGCTGGGACTACTGGAACAGGGTGAGGCCAACGGTCTACTCGGTTGTGATCAAACGCACGCCATTCACCGCTGACGAGACCGCAAAGATGAAGGCTTACCTTGACTACTATATCCTTAAAGACGAGCACAAGCTGCTTGCGGGATGGCAACATATCTATGCTTTCCCCGGAATGGCCCCTCATGGAGATGTGGGAAGAATTATCACAGGCACATTCGACAGGCAGCCTGTACAGTTTCCCGATTACATCTGGTATGATGATTTTGAAAATGATGTATTAAGCCGGATATTCAATTTTTATGATATGGAGTTTGTTAAATCGCTCTATACGTTTTTCCCGCCAAAAAAAATTGATAAGGGCTTTGATTTTGTGAACAACGTGTGGAATTCAAGGCATGGAAGGTATATACTTAAACCGGGAATCAAGCCTGCCGATGCTGAAAGGTACATGCGGATTCTTGATGAAACTGATTACTGTTATAAAATGGATATAAGCCCGGTACGGGATGACAAGCCGTTTCCCTACAATGTTTACGTCGAGAAAAAGGAGGTCCTCCGGATACTTCGCATAGTGGCGCTGCTGTCGCTGATTATTTTTATCCCGGTACTGGTTCTTGTTGTAAAGAAGTATTCATCACACAGGCTCACGCTGCTGCGTCACTCGCTGTTTTTTATATCTGTGGGTTTCGGTTACATGCTGGTCGAGATTGTGCTGATGCAGTTCCTGCAGCAGTTTATAGGTATACCGATCTACTCGGTGATCATAACTCTCGGCGCGCTCCTTTTTTTCAGCGGCGTGGGAAGCCTGCTCTGTTCAGGATGGAACCGGAAGGTTGTCATGACACTTATGTTTTTCATCCCGGTACTGATTTTTATCTACCACAGTTCGCTGTACCATGTATTTAATTATTTTGCGGCTTCGACGTTTGAAGTCAGGATGGCGGCAGGCGTGGGCATAATGGTTCCCCTGTCGCTGCTCATGGGTATGCCGTTCCCTAAGGCCATGGAGAAGATCAAGAAGGATATATCCGGCGAATACGCTACGTTGATGTATGCAATCAGCGGTGCCGCGGGAACAATCGGAACCACAACAGCACTGCTCCTGAATGTGACATACGGATTTTCGTTTACTTTTATTACGGGTATGATAGCATATATCATAGCGGCACTTCTGCTGCTGACTATCTTAAAAGGTGAATAGGGAAGCCCCCCTGTCCCCCGGAGGCTTACTACTACCCACATTTTATGAAATCTTAATTTAAGGCCCCCGGCAGAGATATAGTTACTGTTCATACACAAATATCTGCCACCCCCGGAAGGGGTTTTGGAGCTTAACGGACCTCACATAAAGAGTAAGAGGCGAACCGGGGAGGGATTAAAATAGTTTTTTGTTGAGGCGAAAGGGGGGACAATTAAATTCAGGTTTTATGAATAAAGTTTTAAGTAGCCCCCGCCGGGGGACGCCGCTAAAAGTAAATAAAAAGATATTGTTTATCGGCTGGGGGCCGGAGTGATTATTAACTTTATTGACAAAAACTCTGTGTTCTCTGTGACTCTGTGGCAGAAATAAATAATTATAAGTATATTGAAACGGGAGGAGAATTATGGCACCAAAACAAAAGGTAATGAAGAGTGACATCGAGATCGCCCACGAGGCGAACATGATCCATATACGTGATATCGCGGCCAAGCTGGGACTCACTGAGGACGATATTGAATACTACGGCAAGCACAAGGCCAAGATCAACCTTGACGTTCTGAAGAACCGTCCCCTCAAAGGGAAGGTCATACTTGTTACGGCCATAACACCCACACCTGCAGGCGAGGGCAAATCCACCACCACTATCGGCCTTGCACAGGCGCTGAACCGTATAGGGAAGCACTGCACAATCGCCCTCAGGGAACCTTCGCTGGGCCCGTGCTTCGGTGTAAAGGGTGGAGCCGCAGGCGGCGGGCACTCGCAGGTTGTACCCATGGAGGACATTAACCTTCACTTTACCGGAGACATTCACGCAATCGGTGCTGCGCATAACCTTCTCTCCGCGATGATAGACAACCACCTGAAGCACGGGAACGTACTGGACCTTGATCCCACCAAGATATACTGGAAGAGGGTGGTTGACATAAATGACAGGGCACTCCGCCACATAGTCGTGGGCCTTGGGGGCAGCACGCACGGGATTCCGCGCGAGACCGGGTTCATGATAACGGTCGCATCCGAGGTTATGGCAATACTCTGCCTGGCGGAGAGCATTGCCGATTTAAAGAAGAGAATTGGACACATCGTAATCGGCGAGAACCGCAGCGGCGAGCCTGTAACTGTTGCAGACCTGAATGTCCAGGGTTCAATGGCCGCATTGCTAAGGGACGCGCTGAAGCCCAACCTTGTACAGACGCTGGAAAACACACCGGCAATCATCCACGGCGGCCCATTCGCGAACATTGCCCACGGCTGCAACTCGGTGCTTGCCACAAAAATGGCCATGGCCCTTTCGGACTATGTTGTTACCGAGGCAGGCTTCGGCGCCGACCTTGGGGCCGAGAAGTTCATGGATATCAAGTGCAGGTACGCCGGGATCAAGCCTGAATGCGTTGTGCTTGTGGCAACTGCGCGCGCGCTCAAGATGCACGGCGGCGTTGCCAAGCAGTACCTTAAGTCCGAAAACGTGGGAGCCGTAAAGTCCGGTCTTGCGAACCTCAGGAAGCATATTGAAAATGTCAGGAAGTTCGGGCTTCCTGTTGTCGTGGCACTCAACAGGTTCCCTGATGATTCACAGGATGAACTTGATACAATACTGGAATTCTGCGCGTCAATGAAGGCTGAGTGCTCCCTTTCTGAAGTCTGGGAGAAGGGGGGAGAGGGCGGCATAGACCTGGCTCAGAAGGTTATTGCCATAATTGATAAAAAGAAGAAATCGAATTTCAGGTTTCTTTATGATACAGACATGTCAATAAAGGCGAAGATTTCAACTGTTGCTGTCGAGATATACGGCGCTGACGGTGTGCTCTACACAAAGCAGGCGCTGCGCATGATTGATTATCTTACAGAAAAGGGTTACGGCAACCTGCCTGTCTGTATGGCGAAGACGCAATATTCGCTCTCGGATGATCATACCCTGATGAACAGGCCTACGGGCTTCAAGATTACAGTAGGCGATGTAACTTTATCCGCGGGTGCAGGATTCCTTGTGGTTCATACAGGCGAGATAATGATCATGCCCGGTCTGCCGAAGAATCCCGCGGCGCTTGTAATTGACATCACTGATGACGGTAAAATCACAGGGCTGTTTTAGTCCTGGTAAAACCCGTGAAGGAATACTTCGTATACATGCTGCACTGTGAAGGGGGCCGCCTGTATACAGGCTACACTGTTGATGTGAAAAAAAGGTTCGAGTCGCACATGTCGGGCAAGGGCGGTGCAAAGTTTACCCGGGGGTTCAGGCCGCTGGGAGTGGCGGCTCTCTGGCAGGTGATCGGCGGCAGGGGCGCGTCAATGAAGGTCGAGGCGTTCATCAAGTCCCTGGGGAAGGATGATAAAATAATTCTTGCTGCTGACCCGGCTATGCTTAATGAAATGGTACAGGGGAAGGGGATCGCAGCGGAAGTTCAGGTGTGCGATGTGGAGGAGTATACTCATTAGCTTCCAAGGCATGCCCTCACCCGGACGTGCCTGACGGCCGTCCACCTGACGGACAGGGAGGGACTAATGTCGCGGTGCCAAGGATGGCAAGGAGCGACCTCTCCCGTCTTCGCCGGGCGAGGGTTTGAGCAGGGAAAAATGCTATTCATTGACCCTTCTCCCTTCCGTTCATCAGAGCGGGAGAAGGGCAGGGATGAGGGCATTGGGTTATAAATATAAGAAGACCATCAGCCGGGGGCCGTTATGTATTTTGGAATGGCTGGTTGAGGTTTTTTCTACAAGGGGAGTAATACATGACACAGATAATTGACGGGAAAAAAGTAAGCCAGGAGATAAGGGATTCCCTTAAAATAAAAGTAGCTGACCTGGAAAAAAAATACGGCAAAGTCCCCGGACTCGCAGTGGTCCTGGTCGGTGATGATCCCGCATCCGCAATCTATGTGCGCAACAAGGGCAGGGGCTGCGAGGAGGTGGGGCTTAAATCCTTCGAGTACATCCTGCCTGAATCCGCATCGCAGAAAGAACTGCTTGAGCTGGTGGACCGGCTGAACAACGATCCCGACGTGAGCGGTCTCCTTGTGCAGCTTCCCCTGCCGAAACATATAAGTGAACTCGCTGTGATAAACGCGATCAACCCTGACAAGGACGTTGACTGTTTCCATCCCGTAAGCACAGGTAAAATGGTAAACGGCGACGACTGCCTTCTGCCCTGTACCCCCGCCGGAATACAGGAGCTCATCTGCAGGTATGCAGGAGATATAAAGGGGAAACACCTGGTAGTTGTGGGCCGCAGCAACATAGTCGGCAAACCTGTAGCCAACATGATGTACCAGAAAAATGACAGGGCAAACTGTGTTGTTACAATATGCCATACTGCTGCTCCCGATATTTCGGTCTACACAAAACAGGCTGACATACTTGTTGTGGCAGCCGGGCACCGGGGAACAATAACCGGCGATATGGTTAAAGAGGGGGTTGTAGTCATCGACGTAGGAATGAACAGGGTTGCAGATCCCGGCGACAGTACAAAGACAAAGCTTTACGGTGATGTGGACTTTGATTCTGTCGCGCCTAAAGCCAGGGCAATCACCCCGGTTCCCGGCGGAGTGGGGCCCATGACAATCGCCATGCTGCTGCAGAATACAGTGAAGGCATTTGAACTGCAGAATAAATAAACGGCTGCAAAAAGTTTTAATTAAAAAGGCTGCCTTCCGGCAGCCTTTTTAATCTGATCAATGGTGAGCATCATGCTCTTCGTGGTGTTCAAGGCTCGGGAAAAGCGGGAACCATTTTACGAACGCCATGTATATAAGAATCATTGTTGCGAAACATCCTATTGTAATTGACCACTCCTGGATTGTTGGTGTGTAAGCAGTGAATCCTCTCCAGGGGAAGTTAGGTGCTGCGAAACCGTGAAGCAGTACGCTGAGTTTGCTTATAACGATCGCGCCGACTGCACAGGACAGGCCTATTACCATGAATTTTTCCTGTTCCCTGTATTTCTTAATGTTAAGGAATACAAGAGTTCCAACGAAAAGAAGGATTTCAAGAACCAGCATCCATACTCCGTAGTATCCGCCCCACATATCCCAGTATGACCTTCCGCCCATGGGTGCAAGGTGACTGGATGATACAATAATATCGTATACCCTGAATATGAAGTAGAATATGAACAGGAATCCTGATATCCTTGCGAGAAGCTGGAATGTCTCCATAGGAACAACTTCTTTTTTAATGATTTTGCCTGCAATGTAGGGACAGAGTGTCATAAATGATGTTCCGCCTGCCATCGCTGCTACTATTGCCATAAAGAAGAAATGGTGTGAATACCATACCGGCCTGGCAAAGAGAGCTCCCCACATGCCGCCGCCCAGGGAACCCTGGTGGAAGAATGAAAGGAAGGTACCTGCTGCCGCCATGGTCCACATTAAAAGGTGCATGTAATGTGCGATAGCTGCAACAATCTTGTTTTTGATAAGAACTTTATGTTCAAGTACTGTCGGTATAAGCTCAACTATAAGTACACAGAAGTAAAAAGATAAGCAGAAGAAAACTTCTGTGAGCATTGATGCCGGGTAAACTCCTTTTCCCCAGTTCGGGTATGCAAAACCGAACCAGCAGCGCAGAGGCTGGCCAAGGTCAAAAAGGAGGAATACGAAAGTAAACAGGTAGCACATAAAACCAATAAGAACTGTTGAGTTGATAAGAGGTCTCAGTTTATCCACCCTGAATATGTAGAGGATAAAACCTGTTGTGAAAGCGCCGCCTCCAAGACCAACAAGGCCAAGGTCACCGATAATCCATGCGCCCCATGTGAAGTTGTTGTCCATGTCTGTATATCCTAATCCCCAGAAGAGTATCTGGATCGCGAATATCACGAAGAAAAACACGAGAGCAAAAAGCACATAGAGTGAAATACGCATATTTTTGGATGTGCCCTCGAATATGCCGTTGTAGACTGCTTTAAAAAAATTCTTCACTTTTTCCATTTATAATTCTCCTTGGTCTCTCTTAGGAGTTCTTTTTGAAAAACAGCATGTCGCGGATCCACTTCTGGCTTGTTAAATAATAAACCTTCGGATCCGCGTAAGCTTTCTTCTTACGGTATTCTGCCTGTTTTTCTTTCGGCAGTGTGTCAATATAGTTTGTAAGCCTTACGGCCCTGTCTGATTTTGCAAGTTTTGATACTTCAGATTCAGGATCGTTAAGGTCGCCGAAAACTATCGCACCTGTGGGGCATGACTTTTTGCATGCCGGCTCATATGTTACCGCGTTTATATCGAGATTGCCGTTTGCCGCGGCTTTGTCCCTTTCGCGTTTCCATATATGGCTGCAGAATGTGCATTTAACTATTGTTCCCCTTGATGCTATAGAAACTTCCGGGTTGAGGGCGTTTTTAAAACTGCCGTCGTTTTCCGGTTTCCACCAGTTGAATGACCTTGTTTCGTAAGGGCATGCTGTCTGGCAGTAACGGCATCCTATACACCTTGACCATACCTGGCTCACAACACCGTCGTCACCAACGTCTGTTGCAACCGCGGGACATACTGATACGCAGGGAGGGTTGAGGTGTTCCGGATGTTTCGGATCTCTTCCGCCGCACTGCTGGCACATCTTGGGAAGAAAGGCTGTTTTAACGTCGGGGAATTTAGCGTCCCTGTCGTTAGTTATCTTCATGAGATCAAGGAATGCCACCCGTTTCGGATAGTCTGAATCATCCTCGAACATGGGCATATTGTTTTCCTGGTTGCATGCAAGTGAACACTCGCCGCAGCCGGTACATTTATCAAGATCTATCGCCATCCCCCAAAGTCTTTTCATCTTTGGTATTCTAACCACTTCTTGAATTGTCATATTCTACCTCTTAGCTGATTTTAACTCTAGTTGACCAGAAGTCAGCTGTTCCCGTGATAGGATCAACGTCTGCGGTCATTATCTTCTTAGGGTTGACGCCTTTATCGTTTCCGTAAACGGTATACGATTCATGCCCGAATCCCAGCGGGATGGCTACTGTTTCGGGAGCGACAACATCTGAAAGATGTACTTTTACTTTTCCGAGTTTTCCTCTTGATGAGTAAATCGCGATAGATTCACCTTCGGAGACACCCTCTTTCTTTGCGGTTTCCCTGTTCATCTGTACCCATAGCCTGCCGTCAAAGAATGTCTGCCAGTCTATGTTTTTGAGAACATACGGGAATGCCATACCGTCACCGTCACCAACCATGGCCACTTCAAGGGGTATCATGGTAAGCGGGAATTGTGCATTTTTGGAGACTTTTTTCTCGAGGCCGTCAATGTCAGCCTTTGTTTTTTCAACATTAAACGAGAAACTGCCGCCTGCAGCCGTCTCCCTGCCTGCAGCCTTGTAAGCATCGACTGCTGTAGTGAAGGGTAACGCGTTTTTGGTTTTATCAACCATTTTTGACAGTTTTATTATTATGTCTTTCGCGTCAATAGCCTCTTTCCATGCGCCGTTAACAGGTTTGCTGTCCGGTGTTTCGGTCTCAAGGAAAGTGAGTGCGGGAAGAATGTAATCCGCGTATTCAGAGGAATCATTTTTTAGCGTGTTGATTGCAACTACGAATGGTTTCTCCATTTTCTTTTTCAGGTCCTCGCCCAGTACGCTCTTGTAAACCGGGTTGGAATCATTCAGTATGAGCATCTTGAAGTTTCCGTTTTTAACAAGGCCGTCGATTCCTGAGAAATCGGATTTATATGATACTGCGCTGTTTTTTACAACTGATACCGCGTTTGTTCTTACAAGTGTGTTGAGGCAGTAAACAGCAATGATCTCGGCTGATGATGCAACGGCACCGACTCCGCCTTTTCCTGCGACAGCAACAGGCCTTTTAGCCTTGCTGAAGTCTTCGGCGATCTTTATTATCCTCTCCTCTTTGATTCCTGTAAGCGCCGCAACTTTCTGAAGCGGGTACTTGTTGATCACCATCTGTGACCATTTTGAGAAATCCGCGCCTGATGAGCTCATTTTTTTCGCAGTGATCAGGTGGTATGCAATACCATAGGCCAGGACTGCTTCTGTTCCCGGTTTTACAGGTACCCACTCATCTGCGAGTGAAGCTGTCCTTGTACATACAGTGTCTGCCTGGACAAGTTTTGTGCCTTTTGTTTTCCATTCAAGGAAAAACTTGTTCATGTTTACTGAATCGCCCCATCCTTCGAGAAGCCTTGATCCGAAGCTGAGGATGTAGTCTGTTCCTGCGAAATCATATTTCAGGTAACCGCCGAGAACGGCTGATTCCATGGATTTTAATGATGATTCGTAGTATACGTTGTTGCTTCCCGCTGACCTTACGAATTTTTCCATCAGCTGGCCGTTGAGTGTTTCATTTTTATTTACAGCAGCTATGGAGTTTGCCTCACCGCCTGCTATAAGTGTATTCATACGTGTTGATATGTCTTTCAGTGCTTCGTCCCATGTTACAGCCTTGTAGTTGCCCGAACCCTTTTTTCCTGTGAGTTTAAGGGGTGTTGCGATCCTTTCGGGGTGGTACACGAGCTGAAGGGCGTTCATACATGCAGGGCATACGCCTTCTGCAGATTCGATCTTGATCGACCTTGCACCGATTTTTCTTACCGAGACCTTGCAGCCGTGTGTACAGCTGTCGCTGACAGTCTGCAGATAGCTCTCAATTCCGTTAACCGGTACATACTGGTCCTGTGTCCATTCGGCAAGCGCCTGGAATGCCATAAAAGGAGCACCGGACAATACATAACCGGCAACACCGCCTGCAGCAGCACCGGCGCCGATCTTTAAAAAGTCCTTTCTGTCTATTTTTTTCATAAGATTTAACTAACTCCTCTCAGTGTTTCTTTTAATCGTGACAAACAGCGCAGGAATTGCTGATATGCAGCGCATCGTGGCAGTCCATACATTGTCCCATCAACATTTTCCCCTTAATCATGTCGGTAGTTGTGGAATTGCCTTTGTCACCGTGACATGAAGCGCACCTGGCCTTGAGTCTGCCGTCTTCATATTTAGCGGTCATTACAACCTTATGGCTGAAGTAAACCAGGTCAGGCTGTTTTGCCCATGAAGTCCATGGTTTGTCTGAATCCTGGTATGAATCAAACATAGACTTTTTCCTGGGAGTTGTGTGATCATCTGATGATACAACAGCATCCCGTGCATGGCACTGAGTACATTCGCCAATAGTCGGAAGTCCCTTGAACCTTCCATTCTCCTCGTAGCCGTGGCACATAGTACAGTCAGTCACGCCCCATTTTTGGATGTGGTTTTTATGGCTGAACGGTATTGTCTTTGCGGCATCGGCCTGCATAAAGTCCTGGCAGCCTTTCTGGGATATGCCCAGGAAGAACCAGGTACATAGTATAAAAGGGGTAAAAAAAAGCAGCAGTGAACGTCTCACAAAAATTCTCCTTTTGTTTTTATTTTTGAAAGAGTTGTAATTCTTTACACCTGAAAAAGTGATAAAAAAAGTTACTGAACCGGTGGTGTGCCTGCGCACTTTTATGAGGCGGAAGAGGGGCAAATTTTTCCATCAAAAGAATTTATTTACATCCTGAACCGGCTTTTTTTGTACAAACACACCTGTTTTTTTAATAATCCAGCTCGATAACTAAATTCATTTTGGCTAAATGTCAACTAAAATAAAAATATTTTTGTAACCTTTAAAAAGCAGTTTTCAGGGGGATGCGCGAATTAACCCGGCGGTTTGTACTTCCAATCCCCGGCCCTGACCGGAAGGGATTGGAAGTACTGAATGGTTTATCTTACAGATTTAAAATTTTATTCAGATTTATTATTCCCGGCACTGAAACCCATCTCTTCAATCAGCAGGTCAATGTACGGAGTAGCCTGGTACTCAAGCGGCGGGTATACCAGGCGTGTTGTTTTTTTGACATCAGTTGTTTTAATATATTTTTTACATTTATCACATACGTCCGCCCTGTGCTCCTCTTCACCTTCAATTTCGATATAGCGCAGTGTTTCATGGTTGCTGTTCTCGCAGAATGGACAGTATATTCTCCTGGATGCCCATTTATGGCCGCAGAATCCGCAGACCATGAAACGTTTACCGTTTTCTTCGAAGAGTGATAACTCCGGCGCAGAGCCGCATACCGGGCAGTAACCCTTCTCCCATGCGCCTGTATTTTCCAGGTGGACTGAAATATTCTGCGCAAAAACCGAAAGTGAAGGCTTCAGGCTGTTGAATACGATAAAGGCCAGGATGCGTTTGTCTGTTCCGTGTTCCTTTTCAATGCTGTCGAAAGCGGATTCGTCCTCGTTGATAAAAGAAGAGAAAAGTTTACCGGTATCGATTTTTTTATCAGCAGCGAGCCCGGCTATCTGTTTTACGGGTCCGGATAATTCGTTTTCATTCGTTGTCAGTATGCCGCAGATTTCATCGAAGAGTTTTCCCGATACCCTGCTGTCAAATGTGAATTCAGGTATGGTGACAAGGGGGAATTGTTCATTCAGTTTATGCTTTAATTTGTCAGCGGGAATTATGAACTCATCGAGTTTTATTGATTTTTTTGCGTTCTCCTGTGCGATAAATATTTTTTCGTACAGGTCAAGCATGGGCGTGTATTCAGGTTTGAGTTTTTTTATATCTTCAACCGCCTGTTTTATGTCATCGGGTGTAAAGTTTTGTGTCATATTCATTATGCTCCGTTAATAGGGTTTATTTATTAATGCCTATAATCCGGGGATTGCTTTTATTAATCAAGGATAAAAGTATCCCCGCTTTTGGCGGGGATACAGGATATTACTTTTTTTGGCCGGCAGTCACCGGTTCAGCAGGACCGCCTGTTATAAGCTGCTATCATGACAGATAGTACAGGTATTATCCAATTTATAAGCGGTATGGCAATAGATACACTCTTCCATCAGTTTTTCACCCTTAAGCCTGGCCCTACCCGTGGAAACTGCTTTATCGCTATGACACATATCGCATTTTAACTTTGTTGTGCTTTCTGTTAAATTTGTAGTCATCTTGACCTTGTGGCTGAAATAGAAAAGCCTGGAATTTTCCACCCTGGATACCCATGGCTTATCTTTATCCGTCCACGAATCAAACATTGTTTTCTTTCTCGGGTTCGCCTTGCGGTCATCACTGAAGAGATCGCCATTACCCCTGTGGCATGCCGTACATTCACCAACGGATGGAAGGCCCTGGAATGTTCCATTCGCGTCATATTTATGACATGTTCCGCAGTCTTTGATGTTATAATTCTGAACATGGGTGTTATGGCTGAAGGGAATAACTTTGATTTCATCAGCTTGAGTTGTTTTTTTACATGATGCGGCGGAAAGTCCGATTAAAACACATGCTATAATTACGCAGGATTTAACAGAAGACAATAATGAACATTTCATGAAAGTTCTCCTTTGAAAATCAGAATTTTCAAAAACAGGATTCTGATCATTTGTTTCCAGGTACAGCCCGTAACCGGGATTAAAATTTCCGGCTTCACCAGCAATTCAGTTGATGAAGCCGGTTTTTCCGGTACCTGATTATGAATTACGCAAGTGAAGCATTTTTTCTCTGCTCATCCAGTGCTGCAAAATGCTGATACATTTTACGCGGATGTGTGATCAGGTAAATTACACGTACGCTGTCTTCATCAAGAAGAGTCGCCTCGGGGAATTCCTCCTGAACTTTCATAAGCCTTTCTTTGGCCATCGCAACCATCTTTTCCCGCTCACCGAAATTCATTGTTCCGGTTGGACAGGTTTTAACGCACATCGGCAGCTGGCCGACCTCGACCCGCTCAAGGCACATGTCGCATTTATTGATGACTTTTGTCTCTTCGTTTCTGCGCGGCACATTGTAAGGGCAGTATTCCTTCATCATGAGGAAACCCTCTTTGGAAATCTTTTTGGTTTTCTCTGTGAATATTACTGCGCCTGTTTCCTTGTCAATTACCACGGCACCTTTTACATGGCCGTCAGCTGCAAGTTTACAGGGCGGTTCTGTGCAATGACGGCATGAATCCGGGAAGAAGTTCCAGAAAACGCGGTCATTGATCTTGAATTCCGTGAATTTAACCACTTTATAATTCAGGTGGTTAAGGTCAGGCGGATTCTGGTGACTTCCCCATCCCATCTGCACTGTATGGTTGGGCTTGAATCCCTGCCATTCCTTGCATGCAACCTGGCATCCCCTGCACGCAGTGCAGCGGGATGTGTCTATAAAAAATGTCTTACTCATGGTGTCCTCCTTCTACTGGTGCTTCTAAGGACAGTTCTGTTACCTTATCTGCTTTCCTGATATTTACGCAGCATGCCTTGTATTCAGGAATCGATGTGTTCGGATCCCCCGTATAGAGTGTCAGTCGGTTTGTCGCATCACCTATGCCGGGTTTGGTCCAGCCGAATGCAAAAGGCATACCCACAAGGTGGATTGTCCTGCCCTGGATCTTGAACGGTGTTATACGTACTGTTACCATTGCCACGGCCTCAACCCTGCCGCGTATACTTTCAAGGATAACCACTTCGCCGTTTTTAATCCCTTTCTCCTTTGCAAGCTCATGGCTCATCTCTACATAGAGCTGAGGTTCTGCTTCAAGAAGTGATCCAACCATTCTTGTTTCACTGCCGCCGCACCAGTGTTCAGTCATACTGTACGTGGTAAGAACGATCGGGTATTTCGGGTCCGCAGGCCGGGCTATTATGTCAGTCGGATTTATTTTTGAACATGGACTGGTCAGCTGGCTTGAGAAACCGTGATTAGCTACAGGAGTTTCAGTCGGTTCGTAGTGCTCCGGGAATGGTCCGTCAACAAGGCCTGTCCCATAGAGCTGTCCAAGTCCGTCCGCAAGCATGATAAAGGGATTTTTACCGCCCTTAAGGCCTAATGGTGCAGCTCCGCCGTCAGCAACGTCGCCGATCCATTTTCCGTCTTCCCACTTGATAACCGGTCTTTCCGGATCCCATGGCTGGCCGTTTTTATCGACAGATGCCCTGTTGTAAAGGATCCATCTGTTCATCGGCCATACCCATGCGTAGCCCGGGTAGATACCTGTTTTCTTCTGGATTTCAGTCTGCTTAAGGCTGGTTTTTCTCATTACGTTCCCGCCTTCCTCTGTATAGCTTCCTGCTCCAAGCCACATGAGAGATGATGTGGAACCGTCATCTTTATAATCCGGGAATCCGGAGAGCTGCTCGCCTTTTTTCTCGCCGCTTTCAAACCTGCCGTTTATCCTTTGTGCAACTTCTTCTGAATCATAGTCGTCGTACCAGTTGAGGTTAACGATAGGTTCTTTAAATTTTCCGCCCTCTTTTTTATAGAGCTTTCTTACGCGGTTCATGATGTCGACCATGATCTGTCCCATTGCTCTTGAGTCTCCCTTGGGATCAGTTGCCTGGTAGTGCCATGAAATCATACGCGCGCTGCTGCTGATACTTCCTGATTTTTCAAGACGGTGGCATGAAGGGAAGAGGAAACATTCAGTTTTTATCTCCTTCGGATTCATGCCGGGGCCGCGCCAGAAATCGGTTGTTTCATTGTGGTGAATCTCTGCCGAATATAAAAATTCAAGGCTGGTAAGGGCTTTCCTGATATTGTTACTGTTAGGGATACTCTGACATGGGTTGTGCGCCCAGATTGATCCCCCTATCATTTCACCCTTCTGCATTTTTTCATAGCAGTACAGGAATGAGTAGTCACCGTTACGTTCGCTCGTGGGCATATCACCCTTGGGCAGCCATGCGTATCCGAAATCGTTTTCTTTTGTGGCGTTTTTACCGAAGTATGCCTTGAGAAAACTTGTCATGTACTTGGGCCTGTTCCCCCACCAGTTGATACTCTCGGGAACCTTGGTTGTCGGTGTACACGCCTTGTTATATTCTGCAAGTGTCTGCCAGTTCGCCCTTGGAAGAGGGAGATAACCGGGCAGTACGTTGTAGAGAATCGCGTGGTCCGTTGTACCCTGTACGTTCGGCTCGCCCCTGAGAGCGTTGACTCCGCCGCCTGCTACGCCCGCGTTGCCGAGCAGAAGCTGGATAATGCCCGCTGTACGGATGTTCTGAACTCCCACAGTATGCTGGGTCCAGCCG
>Ga0116171_10002660_pt1 | contig 16857 bp, 16 predicted proteins | sample AD_JPNHW2_MetaG_FD_89798 | JGI IMG/M metagenome (GOLD analysis project Ga0116171, IMG submission 89798) | Active sludge microbial communities of municipal wastewater-treating anaerobic digesters from Japan - AD_JPNHW2_MetaG | ecosystem: Engineered > Bioreactor > Anaerobic > Digestate | place... | reverse complement strand
CCGGTCGAGGCAATCGGCAACGACGGCGTCTGCGCTGGATCGAGTCAGGTCCGCGGCCGGCCTGGTGCCGGCCGCTTCGCGTTTGCCCGGTGGAATGGCCGCCCGGGCGGTAAGGGCTCGGCCGGGGCCGCCGTCTGATCGCGGTTTTTCCAGTCTTCTGGAAGGGTCTTGACGTGACGGTGCTCTGTCAGTGGTGTGGGGCCGCCAATCCGGATGAACGGGAGGCGTGCGCCCGCTGCAACCTGCGCCTGATTGTCGTCTCCGGCACCAACGGCGACCTCGAGGACGACGCCCTCTTCGCCGACCAGGAGCCAGAGGAAGGGGAGCCCCTCACTCTCGACGAGCACCTTCTCGAGCGGCTCTCCGGTACCGAGGAGAGCATCAAGAGGCTGCAGAGCACGGTGGGGCGTCTGGGCGAGCGGGTCACCGACCTCGAGCGGGGTGTGTCGCTCCTCGACTCCGGGATGCAGGCCCTGGTCGAGCTTCTCGAGCGTCGCAAGATCGTGCGGGAAACCGAGGTCCTGGCGGCCTGGGAGCGCGCCGCGACCTCCGAGATGACGCGGAAGGAGCTGCTCGACCTGTTGCGCAAGCGGCGCGAGGCCATGCAGGTCAGAGCCCGCTCGACCGGGGGCGCGCTGGGCCCCGACCTCCTGCGGGCGCTGCAGAGCGCGGAGCTGGCGTTGGTGACGGGGCAGCCGGCGCGCGCGGCCGAAGTCCTGGCCGCGGCGCACCGGCGCTTTCCCCGTGCCCCCGAGCTCGCGGAGCTGCTGGGCGAGCTGGCCATCGAGCGCGGGGACAGTCCGGCGGCGCTCGGCTACCTGCAGGAGGCCGTCCGGCTGGGCCCTGACAACCTGAACGTCCTCGTGCACCTCGGCACCCTCCTCGCCGACATGGGAAAGGCGTCGGAGGCGCGCCGCCACCTCGACCGTGCGCTCACCCTGGCGCCGGACTCCTTCCTGCCCCACTTCTCGCTCGGGGCGTTCTACGCCAATGGCGGCGAGACCGAGCAGGCGCGCCATCACCTCCGGGAAGCGGCGGCCCGGGAGGAGATTCCCCAGGTGCTGCTGCTCCTCGGCATGGTGGAGCTGGACGCGGGCCATCCCCAGGCTGCCATCGATGCCCTGCGGCGCGCCCTCGAGGTCGGCGGCGAGCTGGAGGATGCCATCTTCTACCTCGGGCTGGCCTACCTGGAGCGACGCTGGAACCGGAAGGCGTTGGAGTGCTTCCGGAGAGTGCTGGAGATGGACCCCCAGCGCCTCCAGTACCAGGAGGCGGTGCGCCTGCTGGAAGGTGGCCGCGACACGCTACCTCCCATGCCGGCCAGCCTGCAGGGCCTGGTCAGGGACCTCTCCGTGGAGCTGGAGGAGGGCCGCATCGAACGTGCCCTGCAGCAGTTGGGGAAAGCGCACCGTGACGCCGAGCACCCCACCCTGATGGCCTCGCTGGCGTTGCTGGCATCGGCCGCCGGGCGGCACCGGCAAGCCCTTTCGGCGGCGCATCGCCTGCTGCGGATGGAGGGTAAGGGCGCTCCCTTGCTCGCCGCCTGGACGGCGTTGTTCGAGACCCTGCGGGCGGCTCGAAGGTTCGCGGCGCTGCGCCGGCACGGCGAGCGGTTGCTGCGCGACAGCGCCGAGGATGCCGAGCGCGGCGTTGCCGCCTACGAGCTGGCCCTGGGCGAGCTGGAAAGCGGTGGCGACACCCATCGCGCCCTCGAGCTGGCCCATACCTCGCTGCAGCTCATTCCGCGGGAGCTCCGCCAGTACCCGCTCTCCGCCCTCGGCCGCATCCACCTGGCGCGCAAGGAGCACTCGGACGCCGTTGACTTCCTCGAGCAGGCGGCGGCGCTGCAGGCGAGCCCGGCGATCCTGACCCAGCTCGGCCTCGCGCTGCTGGAGCTCGGAGAGGGTGACCGGGCGCGGGAGCTCATGCAGCGGGCACGGAAGGGCGCCGCCCGCGACCTCAAGACTGACGTGCTGTCCCACCTGGCGAGGGTGGGGTGGCTGGCCGGCCATCGCCGGCGAAGGGGCTAGCATCATGCGCTGGAGCCGCTACTTCCTGTACACCCTGCGTGACAACCCGGCCGATGCCGAGGTCATCTCCCACCAGTTGCTGGCGCGGGCCGGCATGATCGACAAGCAGGCGGCGGGGATCTACACCTACCTGCCGCTCGGCTGGCGTTCCCTCGACAAGCTCATGCGCATCGTGCGCGAGGAGATGGGCGCCGCCGGCGCCGTCGAGATGGTGATGCCGTGCGTGCAGCCGGCCGAGCTCTGGCAGGAGTCGGGGCGGTGGCAGGTCTACGGCAAGGAGCTGCTGCGCATCAAGGACCGCCACGAGCGCGAGTTCTGCTTCGCCCCCACCGCCGAGGAGGTGGTCACCGACACAGTACGCCGGCGCGTCACCTCGTATCGCCAGCTACCGGTCAACCTCTACCAGATGCACACCAAGTTCCGGGACGAGATCCGCCCCCGCTTTGGTCTGATGCGGGGACGCGAGTTCTTGATGAAGGACGCCTACTCGTTCCACACCTCGCCAGAGAGCCTGGACGAGACCTATCGGGCCATGGAGCGCGCCTACCGCCGCATCTTCGATCGTTGCGAGCTTTCGTATACCGCAGTGGAGGCCGACACCGGCAACATCGGAGGCAGCGAGTCCCACGAGTTCATGGTCCTCGCCGACACCGGCGAGGATGCGGTGGCGGCCTGCGCCTGCGGCTACGGCGCGAACGTCGAGAAGGCGAGCACCGGTCGCCTCGCACCGCCACCGACCTGGCCCGTGGCACTGCCTTCGCAGCCCGAGCCCGTGCACACTCCCGGCCAGAGCGCCGTGGCCGATGTCGCGGCATTCCTCGGGCTCGCCCCCGCGCACTTCATCAAGACGATGATCTTCGAGAGCGACCAGGAGTACGTCGTCGCGCTGGTGCGCGGCGACGACGAGGTCAACGAGATCAAGCTGAAGAACGCCCTCGGATGCGCCCATCTGCAGCTCGCCTCCGAGGCCAAGGTGGAGCAGGTGAGCGGCGGCGGCATGGGCTACTCCGGCCCCGTGGGCCTCAAGGGCGTGCGTATCGTCGCCGACCCCGAGGTCATGGCGATGCCGGTGGCCGCCACCGGCGCGAACCGCGGCGACTATCACCTCGTGGGCGTCGTGCCAGGCCGCGACTTTGGGGCCGCCCTCGTCACCGACCTCCGCACCGCCCGTGCCGGCGACCCGTGCCCGCGTTGCGGCATGCCGCTCGACGTCAAGCGCGGCATCGAGGTGGGCCACATCTTCAAGCTCGGCACCAAGTACTCCGCCAAGATGCAGTGCAACTTCCTGGACGCCCAGGGCGGCATCAACCCGATGATCATGGGGTGCTACGGCCTCGGCATCGGCCGCACCGTGGCCGCCGCCGTCGAGCAGAACCACGACGAGAACGGCATCATCTGGCCGCGCCCGCTGGCGCCGTTCGAGGCCGAGATCATCGCCCTCAACCCCGACGACCCGACCGTCCGCGCGACGTCGGAGCAGGTCTACGGCGAGCTGCAGGCGGCCGGCGTCGAGACGTTCTTCGACGACCGCGACGAGCGGGCCGGCGTCAAGTTCAACGACGCCGACCTGGTGGGCTTCCCGGTGCGGGTCATCGTCGGCAAGAAGAGTGCCGAGCAGGGTATGGTGGAGTTGTCCCTCCGTCGAGACAAGGTCAAGATCCCGACCCCTATCGCCGAGGGTACTGCCAAGGTCCGCGAGCTGCTCGACAAGGCATAGCCTCTCACCTTCCCGAGCCAACGTGACGCCTGCTCGCGGGCGGCCGGCCCGGCTTCCGCTGTCACTTGCCTGAACCCGTGCCTGAAGCCTGTGACACCATGGGTGGGTGCCAGTGCTCATTCTTCTTTGTGGTCCGTCGATGGCGGGCAAGTCCACCCTGGCGCGGCGGCTGGCGGGCGAGCGAGGGCTGGACGTGGTGTCCTTCGACGCCATCAACGCCGAACGTGACCTGCCTTTCGGGGGCGAGGGGATGCCGGAGACGGTCTGGGAGCGCACCCTCGAAATCGGCGAGAGACGGGTGCGCGACCGGCTCGAGGAGGGACGACACGTGGTCGTGGACGACACCTTGTGTTACCGGTGGCTACGTGATCGATTTCGGACCCTTGCTGCAGCCTCAGGTGCTCGTGCCGAGCTGCTGTGGCTTCCGGCTCTACTCGATGTGCTGGAGGCGCGTCGCCAGCTACTTCTGGCCTCGGGTGCGCGCAACGTCCTCAGTGCCGCGATGCTGGCGGCCCACGTGGCCTCCTTCGAGCCACCTGCCGCCGACGAGCCCCACGTCACGATCCTCACACCGGCCGACGCCGACCGCTGGCTGGCCGGGCTCGTCTTCTGACCTGGACCATCGTCTGTGGCCGGCGCCGTGGTGTCGCGCCCCCCGCCCCGAGCGCGACTGAAGTCTCTCGTCACCCTTCGATGCGGAAGGATGATGAAATCGGAGTCGTGGGCTTCAGCATCGCCCAGACGGGGCAGATGTGCGCCTCCGACTGCTCGATCGCTCCCGCGACCACGGCCGGATCGACGCTCCCGCGCACGACGAACTCGAGAGCGATCTCGGTGAACACCGTGGGATGCTCGGCGCGGCGCTGGCCTCGTGCCTTCACCCGGAGCCCCTCGATCGGCTGGCCGGCACGCCGCAGCAGCGCAATGAGAGAGCCCCCGGCACACGAGGCGAGGCTCCCGAGCAGCAACTGCAGCGGACGCGGGCCGGCCCCGCTGGCGTGGGGGTCCAGAGGGTAGTCCGTCGTGAGCGAGTGTGGACCGGTGCTGACCACGAAACGCATGCCGTCCTCTTGCACGGCCTCGGCCATGTACTCCATTCCACCTCCGAAGCGGGCGTGTGCCCAGGTGCCTGGGCCGCCACCATTCGCGGACCGCACCAGGAGAGCCCGCGAGAGGTTATCGCGCCATGGCGCACAGGCACAAACGCGAGGAGCGAGGTGGTCGGGCTTCCAGAGGCGCGCCGGCGAGTCGTCCCGTCACACCGTGCTCGTGGTTCCAGTGGGCTACCGAGCCATCTTGACGGTGGCGAGCGTGAGGGCTGCGTCGACGTCTTCGGGCGTCGTGACGGGAAACCGGATACCACGTCCCTCGGCGTAGGGACGTGCGTTGTCGATGAGGTCGAGAACCGGGCCCGGCAAGCTGTGCTCGTGCGCCGCCTGCACCGCCTTCTCGCCGAGCACGACGCCGACGAGGAAGTGGCCCGTCTGTGGGATGAGGTAGAGAACGATGCGGTCCTTGTGCTTGAGCCGGAGCGACCAGCCAAACTTGGCCCCGGCGAAGCTCCAGGCCTCCTCGATCGGGGCGTGGTCTCTTGCGACACCCGCCACAAGCCGCTCCCACAGGAGCGCCGAAAGGCCGAGCGCAGCCTCGAGGTCCTTCGGCTTGGGGATACTGACCTTGTCGTCGAATGTGCTCAGTGCCAACGATGCCTCCCGGAGGGGCTCACGGTCGCGTAAACGGTGCCCTGTTGGTCTGTGCCCTCACGCGCCTGGCGCGAGTGGACGCCGAGGCGGCTGCCCGGCGTCAGCCGTGACGCGCGCCACCGCCCTGGCTGTGTTGCAGGCGTGAAAGCTGGTGCGGTCCCGCGCCGTGTCCTCATGGCTCGGGTGCCCTGACGTCAACGCAGGGCTGGCAGACAATGGAGTTGCGCTGGTTCCATTCGCCTGAAGGACAACGGCAAAGGCCGGCCTCCTTCAGCCGTATCTGGAGGTCTCCAAGCTCGCCCAGCAACGTCTGCACGGTGCCGTGGAACCGCTGGTACTGCTGTTCACGGGTGTAGCGGTCTGGGTATGGCTCGTCGGGAAAGCTGGTCCGGTTCTGGAGGGCGCTGCGTGTCGAGAGGTACTGACATTCCTTCTCGTCGAAGCCCTGCGACATGCTCCGGAAGCGCTCCTGCCCGAGCTTTTCGTAGTTGGCCGGCTTGAGGTTGAAGCGGCAGGTCGAGAGCTGGTTGTTGCCCAGGACGACCTTTCCCTCGGCGTCCTTCTTGAGCTTGACGTTCCTGGCAAGCTCGGAGAGCGCCGCCTTCTTCTGGGCCTGGGTCTGGGTCGAGACCTCATCCCCGAGGCCGATCGGGACGTAGGTGACCTCGGTCCGGTTGCCGTAGGCATTGCGGTCTCGCATCATGTCAAGTGGGTCGCGGTCGCTCCGGAGCTGGGATATCTGGTTCTCCCGCACCGGCACGGCGTGGCTGCGCTCGATCGCCAGAGTGCCGTCACTCCGCTTGAGACGGACCGTCATCCGGTACTCGGTCGAGACCCCCGCCGCATCCGGGTTGCGGGGAGGAACCGACAGCCGACCCCGAAACTCGCTTCCCTGCCTTGGGACAGCGATGTGCTGCTCGGGAATGTCGCCCCCGGCGAGGACCAGCTCGCACTGGAGAGCGTCCAGCGTCATGAGCACCGGGAAGACGCGAATATCGAGAGCTGTGTCGCGGGAGTAGACGGCATCGGGGTCCAGGGACATCCCAACCTGACTGTTCTCGATGAACTGCTGCAGCTTGCCGAGGGGGATGGCGAACGAGGTCAGGTTGGCGTTGGAAATGCCTGCGTTGACGACACCGATCACCTTGCAGGTGCTGTCGAGGAGGGGTCCGCCTGAGTTGCCCGGATTGACCGCGGCGTCGATCTGAATCGCGTCCTCGAGACCGGCCTCGTCGTGGCGGATCGACGTCACCCGGCCCGTGGTGAGGGTCAGCTCCGGGTTTGCTGCATTCCGCGCCAGCAGGTCTCCGAACGGAAATCCGGCGACCCAAATCGGGTCGGCGACTCTCAGGGGCTTGTCACCAATGTCCAGCCACTGGGCGGATTGCTCCTGGACCCGGATGAGCGCAAGGTCGCGCCGCCGGTCCAGCGTGAGGATCCTACCCCGAACGACGCGTTCCTCATGCGTTCCCGAGCCGATGACGACTCCCAGCTCCCCGGTGGCGGTGCTGGTCTCGGAGCGGATGCCGTCGAGGTTCACCTCGACCTGCGGCGACACCACGTGCCAGTTGGTGAGGATGGTGCCCCGGCCGTCGACGAAGAAACCCGAGCCCTGGGTCGGGATCTTCTCCCCGCGGTACACGCGCTCCAGCTTGATGACGACCGTCGCCGCGGTCAGGCGCGCCAGTTGGTCGGCGGGACTCGATGTGGCGGGAAGAGGTTGGGGTGCGGCCGTCTGGGGGCCCAGGCCGGCAAGCAAGATGGCAGCGGCTGTTGCCAGGACTCTCATCCCTCCTCCTTCGCCGGCTGGACCGTGCCGACTACACGCACAACCGCCACGCAGAAGACGCCGTCGCAAGTAGTCAGTGCACATGCTAGCACGAGGAAGTCGGTGCCCTCCCTGCCTCGAGCGGGGACGTGCGCGTTCCTGATCCCGCGTCACTGCAAGAGCTTGTGGTCGACCCGGCGGTGTTGCCGGGAGCAGGCACGGGGAATCAGGAGCCTCCACTTGACGCGTCGGGCACCTGACCGGTCTTGTCGGATGAGTACTCGAGGACGCCCCAGAGCAACCAGAGCGCGGTCGACAGGGCCAGACCGGCGTGGGCGTTCCAGAGCGCGAGCCCGGTGGCCGCGACGTAGACGAAGAAGCCAGTGCGGTACGCGCGGCGGATCTTGCGGATATGAGCCCGGGGCACACCTGGCACGAGAAGCCGGCCGCGGGTCGCCGTGCTCCACAGTGCGTTGTAGCCGATGCTCACCAGGATGTAGGTCCCACAGTAGAACGCGGCCGCCATGGTCGACGACGGCCCGAGCACATGCCCCGCGAGCACGGCGGTGGGGAACGGCACGAAGGTCACGGTGAGCAGGAGGAAGCCGTTGGCGACGAGGAATGGACCGTTCACCCGGCGCACCATGCGGAAGACCCCGTGATGATTCATCCACATGATGAGGATCGCACTGAAGCTGGTGAGGAACGCCGCAAACGATGGCCACAGGCGCAGCAAAGCCTCCGCGAGCGCGCGCCGGCTGGCGCCCTGGTCGAGCGGCGGGACCTTGAGCTCGAGTACGAGTAGGGTTATGGCGATGGCGAAGACGCCGTCGCTGAACGCTTCGACGCGCCCCGTCTCGCGCTGCTCACCAGTGTCTTGCTCTCTGGGCGGCATGCTGAGCACCTCCCGTGGCGTGGCCCGGGTTGCTGGCCGTGTCACGCCAGGTCGAAGACCAGGACCTCGCTTGCCTCGATACCCTCCACCTGCACCTCGCCAACCTCCGAGATGGCGGCGCCGTCGCCCGCCTTCAGATCGCAGCCGTTGATGCGGGCCCGGCCGCGGGCGATGTGGACCCAGGCGTGCCGCCCCGGTGCGATGGTCAGCTCTGCCGCGATGCCGGTGCCGAAACGACCTGCGTAGACGCATGCATCGGTGTGGATGGTCACACTGCCGTCCCGGCCGTCCGGCGAGGCGACGAGCCGCAGGCGCCCGTCCTGCTCGTCGCGACTGAACGCCTTCTGCTCATAGCCGGGCGCAATGCCGTTCGTGGCTGGCAGGAGCCAGATCTGCAGGAAATGCACCATCTCCTCGTGGGAGGGATTGAACTCGCTGTGCGTGACGCCGGTCCCGGCGCTCATCCGCTGCACGTCGCCTGGCCTGATGACCGACCCGTTGCCCATCGAGTCGCGGTGCTGGAGTCCTCCCTCGAGGACGTAGGAGATGATCTCCATGTCGCGGTGCGGGTGGGTGCCGAATCCCTTCCCCGGCTGGACGCGGTCCTCGTTGATGACCCGCAGGCCGCGGAACCCCATATGCTTGGGATCGTAGTAGTTGGCGAATGAGAACGTGTGGTAGGTGCTGAGCCAGCCGTGATTCGCATGGCCGCGATCCTCGGCGAGGCGGATGGTGATCATGATGTCCTTCTTTCAGCTTGGCAGGCGATGTGCGGGGTGAGCACACTGACCAGCGTGCCGCCGTCGAGGGCGGGGAGCTCCGTGATCCGATGATCCAGCCCCATCCCCCCGGCGAGGGCGGCCTGCCAGTCGGGGGCCACCGACCCGATGCGCCGCGACTCGATCGTGGACACCGGTCGCCCAGGCGCCTCGGGAATGTGCTCCCGCAGCCGGTCCGGGACCAGGACGACCGATTCGTCAGCGAGTAGCTCGGCCTCGTCCTGGAGCGAAGCCCGGAAGTCGTCGCCCTGGGTGACCACCGCCACCGACTGGCCCTCCTCGTCCATGACAAGGAGCCCGTTGATGGGGCGGTGCTCCGTCCGCTGGCGCACTTCGCCGATCAGGGCCTTGCGGGTCATCGTGACCACGTGGTCCGTCGTGACATCCTCGACCTTCACGGGCGCCTCCTCCCAGCCGCATCGGGGGGCGGCACGTCTGACCGCTCCACAGCACGACGAACCGGTGTCGCCTGGTGCTACATTCCTTCCGATCACGTCCGCCACGCCCCGGTGACAGCGGGAATATGGTCTGGTGGAGGACCGTCTCCTCTTGTGACCGGCTGGTCGTTGGGTGATCTCGGCAGGTTGGGACGGCAGATGAGGTGCGTGATGGCAGAGAGAATTGCGACTGAAGGCAGACCGAAGGAGAGCACGGCAGCGGACCGCATGCCCGTCATCTTCGCGGCCCACGGCGCCCCGGTGCTGCTCGACGACGCGGAGTGGATGGGTGAGCTCGCCACGTGGGCGGGCGCCATGCCGAAGCCGAAGAGCATCCTGATGATCTCGGCGCACTGGGAGGAACGGCCGGCCGCCCTCGGCGCGACCCGCCCGGTGCCGCTGGTCTACGACTTCTATGGCTTTCCCGAGCGGTACTACCAGACCAGGTACCCGGCCCCCGGAGCCCCCGAGCTCGCCGCACGGGTCCGGGAGCTGCTCGGGAGCCGGGGGATCGCCTGCACCGACGAGCCGCAGCGGGGGCTCGACCACGGCGCCTACGTGCCGCTCGTCGCCATGTACCCTGGTGCCGACGTGCCCGTGCTCCAGCTCTCGATGCCGCGCCTCGTCCCCCGGGAACTCTTTGAGCTCGGGCAGGCTCTGGGACCGCTTCGCGACGACGGCGTACTGGTGTTCGGCAGCGGCTTCCTCACTCACAACATGAAGTACGCGTTCCGTCCCGGCACGCCGGAGTGGGCCAGGGACTTCGACGCCTGGGCCGAGGACGTGCTGTCGCGGTTCGACGTGGATGCGCTGCTCGACTTTCAGCGCCGCGCCCCGGCGGCCCAGACGGCATTACCGACGTGGGAGCACTACGCGCCGGTGCTGGTGGCCGCGGGCGCGGCCGCGGAGGCGACGCCGAAGACGAGGTTCCCGATCACCGGCTGGTGGATGGATGGGGCGTTCACGAAGCGGTCGGTCCAGCTCGACTGAAATCGGCTTGGCCTGCCACGGCCCCAGAAGCCCTTCGACGGCCGGCACTCTCGATGCGAGCCCGCGGGATCTGATGGGCGCGACTGGAGGTACCTGCGTGGCACACCGAGGCGGGACTTCCTCGCCGGGCGGTTTCGCAGCCCCGGGTCATCGCCTCGTCCTCCTGTGGACCGCGCCGCCGCGGGTCCGCCGGAGGCACTCGCCGCGCCCTGAGGCGGCTATCATCGGGGAGGCCGATCAAGGGAGCTCGAATCCGTCATGGAAGACGATCAAGTAGGGAAGGCCAACCCCGCGACGACCGATGGTCGATGGCTCGGGGGCATCTCGCCCAACGTGGTCAAGCTCGGCTGGGTGAGCCTGTTCACCGACATCTCATCGGAGATGCTCTACCCCATCGTGCCGATCTTCATCACCACGGTGCTGGGCGCACCCATGGCGGCCCTGGGGCTCATCGAGGGCGTGGCCGAGAGCGCCGCCAACATCCTGAAGATCTTCTCCGGCTGGTGGTCCGACAAGACCGGAAGGCGTCGTCCCTTCGTGATCGGCGGGTACTCGCTGTCGGCCCTGTCCAAGCCGATGCTCGCGTTCGCCCAGCTCCTGGGGTGGCCGTTCGTCCTCGTCATGCGGCTGTGCGACCGGGCCGGCAAGGGCCTGCGCACCTCGGCCCGGGACGCACTCATCGCCGATTACACGCCGGAATCGCAGCGGGGCAGGGCCTTCGGGTTGCACCGGGCCATGGACAGCCTGGGCGCGGTGCTGGGCCCCCTGGCGGCGCTGTTCTTCATGAGCCGGGCCGACGCCTCGGAGGTCCAGGTCTATCGCCAGGTCTTCCTGTGGGCCTTCGTGCCGGCCGTCGTCGGTGTGGCCATCCTGTTCCTGGTCCGTGAACGGCCGTTCAGCCCGCGATACCAGAGGCCGGAGTTCGGATGGAGAGTCTTCAACCGGGACTTCAAGGTCTTCCTGTTGGTCAACCTGGTGTTCGCCCTGGGCAACTCCTCGGACGCCTTCCTCATCGTGCGGGCCCGGGACCTGTTCGCCGGGACCGGCCACGCGGTGACGACCGTCATCCTGGCCTATGTGCTCTACAACCTCACCTACTCGCTGGGGTCGTACCCCGCCGGCCTGCTGGCCGACCGTTTCGGTCCACGCCGGGTGTTCATCGCCGGGTTGCTGCTGTTCGGCCTCGTTTACGTCGGGTTTGCGCTCAACGCCAGCGGCGGCATGGTCTGGGTTCTGTTCGCCGTCTACGGGTTCTACACGGCCTTCACCGACGGGGTGGGCAAGGCCTACGCCTCGAGGCTCGTTCAGGAGGAGTTCCGGGGCACCGGCATGGGTGTCTACCACATGTCCAACGGCCTGGCGACCTTCGGGGCCAGCGCCGTGGCCGGCCTGCTCTGGCAGGCCTTTGGCTTCCGGGCCGCATTCCTTTACGGCGCGGTTATGGCCCTGGCGGCCGCGGTCCTTTTTGTCGTGCTGGTCAGGCGTCGCGAGTGATGGCGTGACGACGACCGGTGCGGGGCTACCAGGACCGCTGCATCCGGCCTTCCAGCAGGACCTTCCTGGTCTTTCGCGACCGTTCGTTGCAGAATGACGTGACACTCGGAACGAGCCTTCACCCGCGGGCAGCCGAGCGTTGTGTGAGACCGGGAACCTGGGGAGAACCGTTCATGGCATACAAGGACATCTTGAGGAACGCGATCCGGACGTTCGAGGACCTGGAGAAGTGGCTGGCCGGGCAGAAGGCCAGGGTCGATCCGCGACTAGGGGAAGTCATCGCCAGGTATCCCATGAGGGTGAATACCTACTATCTCGGTCTCATCGGGAAGATCAACGACGGCATCTGGAAGCAGGCGATCCCCGATGTCGAGGAGCTCGAGCACTACATGGACCTGACCGAGGATCCCCTGGACGAGGAGGGGGACATCCCGCTCGGCGGGCCGCGGACCATCATCCATCGGTATCCGGACCGGGTGCTGCTGTTCGTGTCGAACGAGTGCGCGATGTACTGCCGGTTCTGTACGAGGAAGCGCAAGGTGGGGGACGTACGCAAGAACCCCTCGATCGAGGAGATCAACAAGGGGATCGAGTACATCGCGTCCCACGACGAGATCCGGGACGTGTTGATCTCCGGTGGGGACCCGCTCCTGATCCCGACCCCCAAGCTGGATGCAGTCCTCGGTAAGCTCAGGGAGATCCGGCACATTGACCTGATCCGGATCGGCACGCGGGTGCCGTGCGTCTGGCCGCAGAAGATCATCGAGGACACCGAGCTCGTCGAGATGCTCAGGAGGCACACACCCTCCTCGCTCAAGGAGCCGCAGCTCTACATCAACACCCACTTCAACCATCCCAAGGAAGTGACACCGCAGAGCTTCCAGGCCGTGAAGATCCTGAGGGATCTGGGGATCCCGATGGCGAACCAAAGCGTGTTGCTCAAAGGCGTCAACGACGACACGGACGTCATGAGGGACCTGGTCCACGCCCTCGGGAGGATGGGAGTAAGGCCGTACTACCTCTACTACGCGGACTTCGTCGAGGGGACCGGCCACTTCAGGACCGAGATCCACAGGGGGAAGGAGATCTGCAGGGACCTCTGCGGGGGGACCACGGGCTTCCTCCGCCCGACCTACGTGGTGGACGCGCAGGGGGGGAGAGGCAAGGTCCCGGTGGATCTCGGGTACTCCGACGGGATCAGCGAGGACAAGCGGGGCGGGACCATCACCTCGCCGATCGGGCTGGGCAAGGTCTACGTGAACGACCCGATCGAGCGGATCGAGGGCAAGCCAACGAGGCACAACCCGAACAGGAAGTAGCGATCGAGACCTTCGACGGGGCCGGAGCGACATCGTCTGGGCGTTCGAACCAGCAAGTCGTGGTGGCCAGGTGACCTGTCTCCCCGAGATCGGTAAACGGCGGCTTGAAGCTGAGGAGCTCCAAGCTGGGCGAGTGCAGCGCGTGCCGACTGCCCTTGAAGGAATGTTCGGGGTCCGGTCGTCCCCGGGTGTGTCTCCCCGGCGGGCGATCTGGCTCGGTTTGACTCACATTCCCGCCCACGCCCCAGTGCGTCAGACGGGAACCGCGCCAGGTTGTTGAGTGGTAGTGGCGGCCCTGACGGGAGTCGAACCGGTGCTGCCGGCTTGAAAGACCGTCCGGGGCTCCCCTGCAACCTCTACCAGGTCAGTTGATTGCCTGATTCTGCCGCCGTTTCCGCTCTGCGTCCTCGGCCGTGCTCGGCGGTCGGCGCCGGGTCTTTCGGCCCGACGTTTGCCCATGGGCAAACGCCTCGACGGCGCGGAGGACCGGGTGCCTACGGGCCCGCTCGACCGCGATCTGCAGGGTGGCAACCATGAGGTGGGCGTAGTGACGCTGCAACATCACCAGCGAGGTCCCGGTGATCTGTGCCACGACCTGGGCGGGCACGCCGGCGCCGAGGAGGTGGCTGATCCTGGTGTGCCGCAGGACGTGCAGCGGCACGCCCTCGGGGATCCGCTCCTCGGTCTCGAGGCGGCGGTTGGCCAGGCGGAGCAAACGACCCCATGGTCGCCGCCAGTTCACGGCCTTCCGGCCGGAGCGGGGCGCCTCGAGGACCAGGTCCCCGAGCTCGGGGCGGATCCGCCCTGCGAGCTCCTGCAGGTGATCGAGGAGCGGCGGCTCGAGCGGGCAGACGATGCCGCGATGTCCCTTGCTGTCGTACCGCACGAGCCCGCGACGGAGATCGATCGCCGACCACCGGAGCTGGTCGACCGCCTCAGGCCGGGCGCCGGTGTAGTAGCCGAGCAGGACCCTCGTGGCGATCGGCAAGCTCCGTCGTCGGCCGTCGGGCCGCGGAAGGCGCTCCCACCGCAGCCACACGCGACACGCAGCAAGCAGGGCGCCCACCTGGTGCTCGGAGAGGGCCGGCGGCTGCCGCATTTCCGCAGGCAGGCGGCGGAGGTGGCGGAGGGGATTCTCCGGGATTCGCCCCTCTGGCGCACGGTCAGGTTGGGGGCAGCCTGCAGGAGGGTGGTGTAGGCGTTGAGCGAGCGAGGCGAGAGTCCGCGCTCGACCCGGAGCCGGGCCCGCCACTCCATGACGTGCCCCACGGTGAGCTCGGCCGCCGGCGTCGCGGCCCCGAGGCTCTCCCGCATGATCCCGGCCCGTGCACGCTCGCCGACCCAGCGCGTGCCCCGCTCCAAGCAATCGGCCTCATAGGCCTCGAGGACATCGCCGAGGGTGATCGCCGGCGCCGGGTCGATACGCCGGATTTCGGCCTCGATCGCCGCGATGAGTTGCCCACGGCGCAGTGGTGCCCACCGGGCGCTCGCCTGGTAGTCCTGGGGGTGCGGCGATCGTTCCCGTGGCCAGTGGACGCGGCCAAGGGAGTCGACGTAGCGGAAACGTAGGTGCCAGGCTTGGCGGGTCGCGTCGAAGGTCAGGTAGCTCGGAGCCCGGGGGCGGGATCGAAGGGGCATGCCTCACGGTAGAGTGGGCGGCCGCGGGTAAACAAGTGCTGCTTTCGACCAAGCTCCGCGGGGTCATCTGAGTGGTCGGAATATGTCCAACTAAGGTGACCTCTTTGCAGTGCCTGGTGATGGCTATCACCAGGGTGGCCTTGAAATCTAGCAATGATAGGCACATACTTATGGCGTCGGGCAAGAGTGGCCTTGGCAAGGAGGAGGCTATGGCTGACTCACTAGCGATAATGATACAGGAGGCGCGGAAGAAGCTGAAGATGACCCAGGCACAGGTAGCCGCGGCGATTGAGAGGTCGAAGACGACCGTGGTGGACATCGAGCGAGGTCGAACAGTCCCGGATGACGCGAGGATCCTTCTTCGGCTCGCTCAAGCGCTGCGCCTGGATGCTGCCGAGCTCTTCGCACGGGCGTTGCGGGACCGAACCTCTGGAAACGAGCACATCCCAGAGGATGTTTGGCGCTACCTGGGAGAGTCGCTGCTGCTCCGTGTCCTGCCTGAGGCCGCTGAGATCGATGTTTGCTCGCCGAGGTCCTACAAGGTCATCGAGGCGATCGCCGAGGCTCTCGCGGATGACCTCTTTCCTATGCAGGTCGAAGATGGCGCAGCAATTCCGGTCTTCGACGCCCTCGTCCATGCCGAGGCTGTCGCTGAGAAGGCCAACCTTGAGCATAGTCTGCGTGCAACTGCATCCCGGGAACTGCCCGAAGAGGCCAGAACCAGCTTCGAGGACGGAACGTTCGTCGTGCAACTTCGCGCCGATGCCTGGGAACGTGGCGAGGCCGGAGAGGGCCGCTTCCGGTTCACAGCAGCTCACGAGATCGGGCACGTTGTTCTGCACCAGCACGAACTACTGAAGACAGGTGGTGTCGTCTTCAGAGACACCGTCTGCTCTGCAAGTGAGAGGCTCCGGCCGGGCGTCCCGATCTACCAGAGCCCTGAATGGCAGGCCAACGTATTCGCAGCGTGCTTCCTGATGCCAACGAAGGCGGTCCGTCGCTATCTCCGCAGGGCTCAGGATCGTGCGAGCGCCGAAGGCCTTGCCGAGACCTTCGGCGTCAGCCTGCAGGCCGCGAGGATTCGTCTTGACAAGCTGATCTCCAAGCTCTTGCCCGAGGAGAATCCAGCATGAAGGAAATCCCACCGATGAGGAAAGCAAGACCACCGCCCCATCGACTGCGCGAGTGGTTCCACGCTCGGCTGAGCAAAAGAAAAGTCGTGAGGTTGCCCCCTCACGACTCTACAGAAGGCCCAGCCACAACACGGTGTCGACGAGGGCTGGACGGAGTACTTCGCAGAAACCAATCTAGCCCTCGCTCGACCTCCAGTCAATAGCTGCCACAAGCAGCTAGGAGGTTTAATGACTGATTCCAACTGTTTCTACTGCACCGTGTACCGCCACTGGCGGACCGGGAAGCTCATGTACGCCTCGGCGTACGGCTACAAGGCATGGCGGTTCTTCGGTCGTCGTCGCCGCCGGTAGCGCAAACAAGACCCAGCGAATGGGGCCGGCCTTGTGCCGGCCCTTTCCTTGCCTGCGCTCCTTCTTCCTGCGGTTGTACGGCGACTGGTTGGTCGGCTTCAGCGAGACCCCGTCCTCGCTGGCCTTGGAGCGCACGGCGTTCGGGCTGCGGCCCAGCTTCAACGCAATGGGCCGCGTCGGTGTGTTCCTCGAGGCTAGATCCTGGAGCTCGGCCAGCTCCCGTTTGGTCCACTGCTTGCGCTGATTCGCTGGTGGTTTCGCCATTCTGAGCCCTCCTTCCGTTCCCATCCCACCACCGCCGTCGCCGCTTGTCATCGCCCATCTGGGCTATGCCGGACGACCGTGTCCCTCCCGCAGGATCTCCGTGAAAGCTGCTTCGAGCGACTCCTTCGTAACCTCGTCAGCCTTCACAACCAAGACGAGGACGTGACGCGTGCACCCAACGGGGTAGTAGGTGGTTGGCTCACAAGGGCCGGTTTGCCGAGCTGGAGTCGGGTCGTTCTGCAGCATGATTTGTCCCGGCGACTCGGGCCAGGTCTTGCGGTCAAGGCGGTTGAGGAGGCCCTTCTCCTCGATGGAAAGGTCAATCTCACAACGAACCGT
>Ga0116171_10002658_pt1 | contig 16864 bp, 14 predicted proteins | sample AD_JPNHW2_MetaG_FD_89798 | JGI IMG/M metagenome (GOLD analysis project Ga0116171, IMG submission 89798) | Active sludge microbial communities of municipal wastewater-treating anaerobic digesters from Japan - AD_JPNHW2_MetaG | ecosystem: Engineered > Bioreactor > Anaerobic > Digestate | place... | reverse complement strand
CTCCTTCCCGAACAGCAGGAAGATCTTCATCTCCTTCCTCCTGCGGCTCGTCGTTCCACACCCTTCGGGTGTGACCTAATCCAACCCCCTCTTCAGTCTAATATGTATCTGAACTTCTGCAGGGAGGCGAGATCCGGGTTCCATGAATGTAGGGGCGGACCGATGTGTCCGCCCTTGTTCCAGGTTCCAGGTTCCAGGAATGTAGGGGCGGACCGGCGTGTCCGCCCTTGTTCCACGTTCCATGTTCCACGTTCCGGGTTCCAGGAATGTAGGGGCGAGGCGGTGCCTCGCCGTGCGAAATGTCGGGTCTTCCAACCCCTTGGGGCCGGGGCGGACCCTATTTCTTGGATCCCTCGGTCTGGCGGAACCCGATACGCCGCTCCTTGGCCTTGGGTTTTTCCATCAGCTCGCGGATGGCGTCGAAGACGATTTTGAATTGGTGGTCATAACGCTTCTCCAGAGCATCGAGCTGCAGGGACAGCTCGGCGTTGGCCTGCAGCATCCGCCGCAGGCGGACGAAGGCGCGCATGATCTCGATGTTGACCCGCACCGCCCGCTCGCTGTGCAGCACGCTGGAGAGCATGGCCACGCCCTGTTCGGTGAAAGCGTAAGGCAAGTAACGACGGCCTCCCCGGGATTCTGAGGTGCCAGATTGTGATCTTTGTGCGGGGCTCGGTTTTACGTTTGAAGTGCCAGAATGGCACCTCAAAACGTCGTATTCCTCCTTGGTCAGCTGGAACATAAAGTCCGCAGGAAAACGTTCGCTGTTGCGTTTCACGGCCCGGTTGAGCATCTTGGTTTCCACTTCGTAGAGCGCAGCCAGCTCGGTATCCAAGATCACCTTCTGTCCGCGAAGTACCAGGATTGCGCGGTCGATGCGCTCGACGGGAATCAGTGCGGTGTCGTTGGCCAAGCCTCCCTCCCTTGGAGCGAATCATAGAGCCCCTACAAGAGGTAGTCAACCCTGTTTTAGGCCAGGAACCAGCGATGGAAGCCCTGATGTAGGGGCTAGCCCTTCCGAATGCGATAACCCCCCGGTATTCTTGGCCCTGCCGGCTGCGGTATGGTAGAATCTGACTTTCCGAGAATTTTTCCAGCGAGGCACCCATGAGCGAAAGCAAGTACGAACAGTCGGGCGTGTCGATCGACCGCGGCAACGAGGCGGTCGAGCGCATCAAGGGGATGGTCAGGAAGATGGGGGTCAAGGAGATCGGCAAGTTCGGCGGCTTCTTCCCGCTGAAGGAGGGGATGAACCACCCGATCCTGGTCTCCTCCGCCGACGGCGTCGGCACCAAGCTCAAGGTGGCCTTCATGTCGGGCGTGCACGACACCGTGGGCCGCGACCTGGTCAACCACTGCGTCAACGACATCCTGGTCTACGGGGCGAGACCCCTCTTCTTCCTCGACTACATCGCCATGGGCAAGCTCGAGCCGGGGGTGGTGGAGAAGCTGGTCTCCGGCATCCTGAACGGCTGCGTGGACAACGGCTTCGTGCTGCTGGGCGGCGAGACCGCCGAGATGCCCGGCTTCTACCAGGACGGCGAGTACGACGTGGCCGGCTTCATCGTCGGCCTGGTGGAGAAGGAGAAGGTGGTCGACGGGGCCGCGATCGTCCCCGGCGACCTGATGATCGGCCTGCCCTCGCTGGGGCTGCACACCAACGGCTACTCGCTGGCCCGGCACATCGTGTTCGAGAAGCTGGGGCTCAAGCACTCCGACCGGGTGGAGGAGCTCGGCACCACCGCCGGCGAGGCGCTGCTGGCGCCCCACCGCTCGTACCTGGCCGCGGTCACCCCGCTGCTGGAGAGGGGGCTGATCAAGGGGATGGCCCACATCACCGGCGGCGGCCTGCTGGAGAACGTGCCGCGGGTGCTGCCCGAGAGCGTCGCCGTGACCGTGGAGAAGACCTGGCAGATCCCCCCCCTGTTCGCCTGGCTCTGCCGCGAGGGGAAGGTCGAGGAGCGCGAGGCCTTCCGCGTCTTCAACATGGGCATCGGCATGGTGCTGTTCATCGCCCGCGAGAACCTGTCGGCGGTCGACGAGATCCTGCGCGACCTCGGCGAGGTCAACTACCTGATCGGCCAGGCGGTGGCGGCCGGGAGCGGCGAGCGGGTCTCGATCCGCGCCTGACGGACGGGCGAAGGGCCACCTTGCCGCGAGTCTGCGGCGAGTCGCGCGCGCCATTGCGCGGACGACGCAATTCCATTAGAATGGCCTCTGCAATGATGAGCCAGCCACCCTCCCCGCACACCCCCGAGTTCGCCTTCGTCATCCCCAGCTACAACGGCGCGGGCCACCTGCGCCGCTGCGTGGCTTCGATCCGGGAGAGGGTGGCGCGGGGGAGCTACGTGCTGGTGGTCATGGACGACGCCTCCTCGGACGAGGGCGTCCGCGAAGTGCTTGCCCGTCTGCGGGAAAGCGACGACACGGTGGTGCGGGTGAGCGACCGCAACCGGGGCTTCTGCCGGAACGTGAACCTCGGCATTTCGCTGGTCCTGCGGGACTATCCGACGGTCCGCTACCTGGTCCTGCTCAACCAGGACACGGAGCTGCAGACCGACATCACCGCCGAGGCCGCGGCCGTCATGAGCGAGACGGAGGGCGCCGGCATCTGCGGGCCCCGGCTCCTCCATGCCGACGGCCGCGTCCAGAATTCGTTCTACGACTTTCCCACGGTGGGCAAGACGCTGGCCCAGCTGGCGGGGCTGCGGCGGCTGGGGAGCCTGGCGCGGCGCGTCGCGCCCGGGAGCCGGGGGCTCCGGCTGCTGCCGTCCTTCGCCCGGACCTACCTGGCCAACCACCGGCGCCACGAGCGGCCGCTGGAGGTGCCCTGGCTCTGCGGGGCCTGCCTGGTGGTCGCCCGGGAGGTGTTCGCCCGGGTGGGGCTGCTGGACGAGGGCTTCCGCATGTACTGCGAGGACATGGACTTCTGCCGGCGGGCCCGCGCGGCCGGCTGGAAGGTCCTCCTGTTCCCGCAGGGGCGGGTGGTCCACCACGGCAACCTCGATCACACCCTCTTCTCCCCCGACACCCTGGCCACCTACCACCGGTCGATGAAGCGGTTTCACGAGAAGTACTCCACCGGCACCAGGCGCCGCCTGCTGCTCGTGCTGAACCGGGTCGAACAATGGAAAATGACGCGCTCGTAGCAACCCTGCCGGGCAATCCCGGCCGCCCCGGACGACGGCGGGTCCTGGCCGGCGTCGCCATCGACAACCTGTCGTTCGAGGAGGCGATCGGCGAGTTGCGCTCTTCCCTCCTCCAGGGCCGGCGGGGGTTCGTGGTCACCCCCAACGCCGACCACGTCTGCATGCTGCAGCGGGACCCCGAGCTGAAGGCCCTCTACGAAAAGGCGAGTTTCGTCCTGACCGACGGCATGTCCATCGTCCTGGCCTCGCGGCTGCTCGGCCATCCGATCAAGGAGCGCTGCTGCGGCACCGACCTGTTCACCAGCGTCTGCGCGATGCTGGCCCCCCTGAGCCAGCGCATCTTCCTGCTGGGCGGGCAGGACGGTTCGGAAAGGGTCGCCGCACGCAAATTGCAAAGTGAGTATCCCGGCCTCGTCGTCGACGCCTACAGCCCGGCCTTCGGATTCGAGAGCGACCCCGGGGAAACGGAGCGGATCGTCGCGCGCATCAACCGCGGGGGGACGGACGTCCTCTTCGTCTTCGTCGGCACCCCCAAGAGCGAGAAGTGGATCTACCGGAATTTCTCCCGCCTGCACGTCAAGATGGCCTTCTCGCTGGGGCAGACGCTGAATTTCTACTCCGGGAGGAAGCGCCGGGCGCCCCGCTGGATGCAGCGAGCGGGGCTCGAATGGCTGTTCCGCCTCGGTCAGGAGCCCCGGCGGCTCTGGAAGAGATACCTGCTTGGCAACACCCGGTTTCTGATTCTGGTCGCCAGGGAGTTCTGGCGCGTCCGGCTGCGGGGAAGAGCCCATGAAGAACCGACTCGCTGACCGGCTTTGCGACGCCCTCCTGCTCCTGCTGGCACTGGCCGGCGGCGCCGGAGCCTGCGCCCTCCTGGCCGGGATCCCCCTCTTCCGCTTCGCCGGCGCCCGCTGGGCGGCCTCCCCGTACGGCGCCTACCTGCCCGGCGACGGCGTCCTCCTGTCCCGCTACCTCGCCGCCTTCCTGGCCGGCCTCGGCGGCCTGGCCCTGGTGATCCTCTCGTGGCCGCGCGGGATCGACCGGGCCCTGCGCGTCCTCGTCGGCGTCTGGCAGAAGATAGAGGCGCAGGGCCGGGGGAAGCGACTCCTGCTCCTGTTCCTGCTGGCACTCGCGCTCGGGGTGTACGCGAGTTCGTTCCAGATCGGCACCCACTCCGACGACTACGTGTGGCGGCTGGAGTCGCAGCGCTCGGCCGCCGACCTCCGCCACGTCTTCTCGCTGTCCGTCAGCCACTTCTTCAAACCGCTGACCCACCTGTTCCACCTGGTCAACTTCCGGCTGTTCGCGGGCAGCCCCCACCTCGCCCACCTCGGCGGGTTCCTGCTGCACGGGCTGAACGCGTTCCTCCTGTACCTGGTCGTCCTCGCCCTGAGCCGGCGCAAGGGGATGTCCTTCCTGGCCGCCGTCCTCTTCTGCGTCTATTCGGTGAGCAACCGTTCGGTCATGTGGATATCCGGCAGCGAGATCACCCTGGGGGCGACCTTCTACCTGCTGACGGTCCACTTCTACCTGGCGCACCTGGAGCGGGAGAACCGCCGGCCGCTCGCACTGGCGCTGCTGTTCTGCGTGCTCGGGGTGCTGACCAAGGACGCGGTGATCACGGTCGTGCCCACGCTGGTGCTGATCGCCCTCTTCCGGAAGAGGAGCCGCCTGAGGCTCACCGTGGTCCTCTTCGGCTCCGTCGCGGCGCTCCAGGTTGCGGTGCAGTTCCTGATCCAGTCGGACAGCTTCCTGATCACGGAGGGCATCTACCGTTTCCAGCCGGCCCTGCTCCTCAAGAACCTGTGCCTCTACCTGTTCGTCTCCGTCGTCCCCCAGGGCCACAAGCTGCTGGTGGGGTTCCCGCCGCTGCGGTCGCTCGCCTGCCTGGCCGTGCCGGTCGTCCTTCTGCTCGTGTTCGTTCGGGGGACCCGGTTGACGAGGTTTTTCCTCCTCTGGGACCTCCTGCTGCTCACCCCCTTCCTGCCGTTCGACCTCCCGGTGCAGCCGCGCTACCTCTACCTGCCCGCCCTGGCCCTCACCCCCCTGCTGGCCGGTCTCCTCCAGTACGCCTGGCAGAACCTCTTTGCGAAGCTGGAAAAGGGCCGGCCGCTCTTCGCCCTCCTGCTCGTCCTCGTCGTCGCCGGCAACGCGCTGATCGTCCACGGGGCCGCCACCCGGATGGCCGCGGAGTCCCGGCACACGGAGGAGTACCTGGCCTCGCTGCGGGCCGATCGGGCCAAGATGGCGGGCATCCGCCGCGGCACTCTGCCCGCTGACTCTCCCCTCCCCCTGGGACACCTGGTCTGCGCGCTGGAGGTCGACCACGAAGAGTAGCCGCGGATTCCCCAGGATCCTGCGCCGGCTCGCGCTCTCCGGCCTCTACCTGACCGCCGCCGCCTTCGTCTTCCTCACCTGGGTCCACGGGCACGAGCAGCTGGGCTTTGCCCGGGCGCCCTTCATGAACATGGTGAACGGGACCGCCCCCAGACCGTTCGTCCACCGCGCCCTGGTGCCGACCCTGGTGCGGCTGGGCGCGGGAGCCCTGCCCGCCGGCTGGAAGCAGGCGATCGACGCGGGGATCGCCCGCCACGTTTCCCCCCGCATCCGCCAGCAGAAGTGGCCCGGGGGGCACGAGTGCGAATTCGCCCTGGCCCTGGCCCTGGTGGTCCTCTCGCTGCTCGGCTTCATGCTGGCGCTGCGCCGGTTGATTCGGGAGTTCTACCGGGCTTCGCCCTGGGTATCGGGGCTCCTGCCGGTCGTAGCGGTGTGGCTCCTGCCGGTGTTCTTCTCCGCCGGCACCCACTTCGTCTACGACTTCCCGGCCCTGTTCCTCTTCACCCTGCTGCTGCTGTTCATGTGGCGGCGCAGCTGGTGCTGGTTCTATCCGGTCTACGTGCTGGCGCTGCTGAACAAGGAGACGGCCGTCTTCGTGACCCTGGTGTTCGCGTTCCATTTCCGCTCCCGGCTGCCCCGCAGAGAGTTCCACGCCCACCTGTTTTCCATGTTCGGCCTCTTTTTCCTGATCAAGAGCGGCCTGTCGCTGGCCTTTGCCGGCAATCCCGGCCCGCTGCTCGAGTGGCACCTGCGCGACAACTTATTCGCCCTGATCACCCCCTTCTCTCTGGGGGCGGCCAGCGATTTCGCGCTGGTCCTCCTGCTCACCTTCCACGACTTCCGGCAGAAACCGCGCTTCCTGCGCGACGCCCTGGTCATCGCCGTCCCCCTCCTCGCCTTGCAGGTGCCGTTCGGGGTATGGGGCGAGATCCGCGTCTACTACGAAGTGTACCCCGCCTTGTTCCTGCTGATGGCCCACTCCGCCCTGGGCTTCGTCGGACTGGCCCGCGCACCGGAGGGCCGCGGAGACCCGCGGACTACCGCGCCCGGCTCCGCAGCAGGGAAAGGGCCCGCCCCCGGCTGAAAAGCAGCAGCGCCACCCCGTACCCGATCGCCGCGATGCCGCCGTGGACGATCAGGGCGGCCGCCAGGGCGACCTTGCGGTCGGTGCCCGGCAGCGCGACCAGTTGCGTCGAGACGAGCAGGCTGGCCAGCATGATCCCCCCCGCGGCCAGTCCCTGCCCCGTCAGGTGCCGGGCCCAGCGCGGGAAGATCCCCGGCAGGCTCTTGCGCAGGAGCCAGAGGATGGCGGCAAAGTACCAGGCCTCGTTGAGCGAGGTCGCCAGTGCGATCCCGGCCACCGAGAGCCGGGCGGCGAAGTAGAGGTCCATGGCCAGGTTCGCGACCAGCGAGACCAGGGTCAGCCCCATCAGCGGGACCATCTTCCCTTCGACCAGGAAGAGGCGCTGGATCAGGCTGTTGCAGCTGAGCAGGATCGTCGAGAGTCCGTAGGCCAGCAGGATGTCTGCCGCCTGCGGCACGAATCCCGGGGCGAATTTCCCGTGACGGAAGAACAGCTCGACCAGCGGAACCCGGAAGTAGAGCAAGGCGATCAGGAGGGGCAGCAAGGCCAGGATCAGGAGCACGAGGCCGTGGCCCAGCGTTTCGTCCATGGCGGCCCCGCCGTCGCTGGCCTTGTGGCGGGCCAACTCCGGAAAGATCGCGGTGAGGATCGGCAGGGTCACCAGGACGTAGGGCAGCGTGAGGATGAACTGGGAATAGGCCAGCAGGGAGACGGCCCCGGCGCCGATGCTCGAGGCGACCACCTGGTCGGTCAGCAGATTGACGTACCCCCCGGCGGTGAACACCATGGTCGGCAGCAGCAGCCCCCCCACCCGCTTCAGCACCGTCGTGTCGCGCAGGCCGAAGCGGAAGCGGCCCCGCTGCCTCAGGAAGGCCGCAAAGATCAGGGCAAAGGCGATCGCCGTGCCGAGGACGCCGCCGACGGGGATGCTCAGGACCCCGAGCGGGGCCGCCAGGAACAGGATGGAGGCGACGGTGGCCACGAGGACCAGGTGGTTCAGCAGCGAGGGGAGGACGACCCGGGCGGTCGCATACAGGTACCCGGCCAGCACCGCGAACGGGATGGCGAAGACGAGGCTCGCACTGACGGCCCGCAGGATGCGGGCCAGTTCGGCGCGGGAGGTTGCGTCCGCAAAGCCCGGGATCCGGCCCGCGATCTGCGGGGAGAAGACCATCAGCGCGCCGCAGACGACCAGGGCGATCAGGGCGGTCTGGCACAGGAAGGCGTCGATCGAGCGGTGGAAGGGCTCGTCTCCCCGGCCGCGGCGGGCGAACTCCTCGGTGAAGAGCGGGACCACCAGCAGCGTGATGCTGAAGGTGACGATGGCCAGGGTCACGTCGACCACGTTCTGGGAAAGGTAGTAGGCGTCCAGGGTGCGGGACACGCCGAAGCGGTCGGCGATCAGGTAGCCCTTCACCGGTCCCAGGAACCGGACCAGCAGGCTGATCGCCGACAGCAGGGCCGCCGATTTGACGACTCTATTCATTCGTCCTGGCCAGGCGCCGGAACAGCCGGTAGCGGTAGTACGCGAACAGGGCGGCGATGCGCACCCCCATGGCGCCGTCGAGGATCCCCCGCAGCAGGAGCAGGTCCCGCAGGAAGATGTACACGAAGGCTGCGGGGGCCGCCAGCCGGTAGCCGAGCCGCCGGCCGCGGGAGATCCCCCCCCGCTCGCGGGCCTCGATCTCGATGTACTTCTGCCACTTGCGATCGAACGACGCGCGGGTGTAGTTGTTTTCCGGCTGGCGGTGGTGCAAGGGCAAGGCCACCCGCCGGGCCAGCCCCTGGGGCACCACCTGCTCGTGGACCTTGCCGGCAAAGAACGAACCCTCCTTGCGGTAGAGGCGGACCAGCGAATCGATGCCGGGGAAACCGAAGCGGATCACCCGGTCCCCGTAGAAGTTGACCCGCCGCAGGTGGAAGCCCCAGTGCCTTTCGTCTCGGCAGAGCGAGCGGAGGCCTTCCTGAGCCTCCGCCGGCAGGTACTCGTCGGCGTCCAGCGCCAGGATCCAGGGGCCGGTAGCGTTTGCGGCGGCCAGGTTGCGCAGGTCGGCAAAGCTGCCGGTGAACCGGGTCTGGACGATCCGCTCGGTGTAGCGGCGGCAGATGGCCAGCGTGTCGTCCGTGCTGCCGGAGTCGACGATCACGATCTCGTCGACCGCCGGCCGCAGACTCTGCAGGCAGCGCTCGATGGTCCGGCCGGCGTCCCGGGTGATGATGCAGGCGCTGATGCCGCCGGCGACCGGTTCGCGGACCAGCCAGGCGTCCACCGCCAGGGCGTCGCGGACCCCCGCGGCAAACGCCCCGATCCGGCGGAACTTCAGGCGCAGAGAGTTTTTGACCAGGTAGCCGACGGCCTCCAGGGCGACGAAGAGCCAGAACAGCGACCAGACCGTCCGCCCCGAGTACTTCCTCATGAAGTAGATGCGGTTGCGGATCATGAAGTACTCGGGCAGCCGGCGGATGGAGCGCTGGTGGCGCGACGACGCGGAAACGGAGTGCCGGACGGTCGCGTGAGGGTAGAAGTAGGCTTCGTATCCCGCCAACCTGGCGCGGTGGCACAGGTCGACGTCCTCGTAGTAGGCGAAGTAGCTCTCGTCGAACAGGCCGATGCGGTCGAAGACCTCCGCCCGGACCATCAGGGCGCATCCCGTCAGCGAATCCACCCGGACCGGGGCCGGAAAATCGCGGGTCCGCCGGCCATGGAAAGGGTCATGGCTGCGCCCCCGCAGACGGTAGACCCGGCTGCCGGTGGCCCAGATCCGGCCGGGATCCCCTTCATGCACGATCAGCGGGGCCACCAGCCCCGCCCGGTCGTGCTCCTGCAGAAAACCGCGGAGATTGGCCAGGCATCCCTCCCCGAAGGTCACGTCGTTGTTCAGCAGGAAGAGGAAAGCGGCCCCCATCCGCCGCGCCGCCCGGATGCCGAAGTTCATGCCGCCGCCGTAACCCAGGTTGCCCCCGGTCCGCAGGAGGGTGATGGCCGGGGGCCAGTCCCCTGCCGGCAGCGAGAAATCCTGGGCCTCGGTGTTGTCGATGACCAGGAGGAGGTACGAACCGGGCGGGCCCTCGAAGCGGAGGATGGATTCGAGACACTTTCTCGTGTACGAAGCATCTCCGTAGTGGAGGATCAGCACCGCCGTCAGGGGCTCAGCCATAGTGACCGTCCCGGATTCGCTGCCAGAGCCGCGCCGCCGCTCCCCCGTCCCCCCGCGCCGCCCGGCGGGCCGCCGACCTCCTGCCGGGGAGGGCGGCCAGGCCGGCGAGCGAGCCGCCGAGGAACGCCAGGAAGAGGGCGGGGTGCCGGACCGTCCGGGCCCAGAAAACGCCCCGTCGCCAGGCGATGCGCCCGGCGTTTTTCAGGATCGCCCGCCCCGGGAAGTAGCGGCCGAGGACGTGGAAGTAGTTCCGGCCGATGTAGTAGTACTTGCTCCGCGGGATCCGGTCCGCGGTGAAGGAGCGGCGATGACGGCACAGGGGGCGGTAGAGCAGCCCCGCCCGGAAGCCGGCCAGGTGGGCCCGGAAACAGCAGTCCACGTCCTCGTAGAAGCTGACCAGCCGCTCGTCGAGGAACCAGCCCGCCTCCGCCAGCCGTGCCACCATGCCGGCCCGGAAGAGGGCGGCGGCGAAGCAGGGGCCGAAGATGGGGCCGCTGGCGCCCCGCTCGTCCAGGGCCAGGCCGTGGCCGCGGTCGTAGATGTGCAGCTGCGGGGAGACCGCGATGCCGAGGGAGTCGATCTCCCGCTCCGCTCCGGTGCGGGTGATCACGCTCTGCACGCAGTCGTAGCGCTGGTCCCCCGCGAACCGCAGTAGGGAGTCCAGCCAGTCCCCGCTCAGCACCACGTCGTTGTTGACCAGGGCGATGAAACCAGGGCGCCGCCGCAACGCCCGCTCGATGCCGACGTTGTTGGCCCTGGCGTAGCCGGTATTCCGCTCCAGGGAGACGACCTCCACCTCAGGGTACTTCCCGGCCAGGCCATCCGCGGAGTGATCGTCCGAGTGGTTGTCCACGACGACGATCGGGTGGGGCCCGTGCCGCTGGGCCAGGATGGATTCGACACACTCCCCGAGGACGGCGGCCCCGTTGTGGTTGACGACGACGAAGACGACGGATTCAGCCATCGGCGACCGCCTCCGTCATCAGCGCCTCGATGCTCCGGACGTATCCGGCCGGATTGTACCGGTCCAGGGCCACCCGCCGGGCATTGGCGCCGATCCGTTCCCCCAGCTCCCGGTCCCGCGCCAGCGCCACGATCCGCGCCGCCAGGGCGTCCCGGTCCCCCCGGCGCACGATGAAGCCGGTCTCCCCGTCCCGCAGGATCTCCCGGATGGCCCCGGTGTCGTAGGCGACCACCGTCTTCCCGAAGGCCATCGCCTCGGTGACCACCATGCCGAAGGGCTCGTCGTACCTCGAGACCAGGCAGACGACGTCCGCCTGCCGGTACACGGGGGTCGGGTCGGGCAAGAACCCGGTGAACGTCAGCCGGTCGGCGAGCCCGAGCCGCCGCACCCGGTCGCGCAAGGCGGCCTCGTACCGGGCATCCACGGCCCCGCCGGCCACGATGAACCGCACGTCGCCCCGCTGCCGCGCGACCCGCGCGGCGGCGGCGACGAAGTCGTGGGTCCCCTTGTGGCGGGAGACGACGCCCAGGTAGGCCACCACCAGTTCCTCCGCCCCGCCTCTCCGGCCCGCCGGGGCCTCTCCGTCCCGGGCGGCGGCGAATATCTCCGGGCGCAGCGGGGGGTTCCTCGTGACCATCCGGTCGCGATGCGCCCCCGGCGCCGCCAGCTTTTCCCGGGCCTTCTCCGAAAGGACGACGATCCGCCGGGCAAAGGCCAGCAGGTCTTCGGGCGGGGTCCCGGGCAATCCGGCGGACCCGACGCGCCGCAGGCGGAACGCGATCCTGGCCGCCATTCGGCGCAGCCGGCCCTCGATGCAGTGGAAGGGGTAGCGGATCTCGTGGATGAACCACACGGCCGGCACCCCCGCCCGGCGGGCGGCCAGCAGGGGGATGACGTTGACGATGGTGTTCGCGACCACCAGCCCGATCCGGTGCCGCTCGATGAAACCAGCGATCTCCCGGATCGCCGGCTCCTGCGCGGCGGCAAACCTGGCCAGGCGGCGCCCGGTCTTGCGGTTCGGAAACAGGAACCCGCCGAACAGCTCGAAGGGGATCCGGTGGGTTTCGACGCCCGCGGCCCTCGCCAGTTCGTTGACCTTGCCCTCCCGGTTGCTGAGGAAGAACGGCCGGAACCGGCGCGGGTCGACGCCGCCGGCGATGGTGAGCAGCACGAACTCCGCTCCGGCCACCAGCTCGCCTAACGCCTGGTGGTTGCAGAGCAGAACGTTCACGACCGGCGGCGAGCCTTCGCCGGAGGTCACTTGTCCCCCGTCCGGGAAGAAAAGTGGTCGTAGCCCCGCGGGACTACCGGCGCGCTCCGGCCCTGGCAGCTCATCCGCAGCCCCTTGCGGGGCGTGATCCGGCCCACCGGGAACAACTCGACTCCAGCGGCCCGCAGGGAGGGTTCGGCCTCGGGAGGATAGGTCAGGATCAGCACGAAGTCCTCTCCCCCGGAGAGAACGAGTCCTCGGGGGTCCAGCCCCAGCCGCCGGCAGGCGGCACGCAGTGCGGGACGCACCGGCAGCGACTCCCAGGCGAATTCGGCCCCCACTCCCGACGCCTTGCAGATCCGCGACAGATCGAGCAGAAAACCGTCCGAGACGTCGATCATCGCCGAAGCGAAGGGGGCGGCCGCCGGCCCGGCGACCAGCTCCGGCCGCACCACCCGGTGGCGGTCGACCAGGGCCCCCCGCCGCACCCCTCTCAGCAGCAGGGCGAGACCGAGGGCCGAGTCGCCCAGGTAGCCGGTCACCGCGATGCGGTCGCCGGGACGGGCGCCGGAGCGCAGCACCGGTTTGTCGGCCCGGCCGGTCACGGTGAACGAGATCACCAGCTGCCCGGCCCGCGAAAAGTCGCCCCCGGCCAGGTGGACGTTCCACCTCCGGCAGCCGGCCGCCAGGCCGATGAAAAAACGGTTCAAGGCCGTGTCGCCGAGAGCCGCCGGCCAGCCCAGGGCGAGGTAGGCGTGCTCTGCGGTCCCCCCCATGGCGGCGACGTCGGACAGGTTCACCGCCAGGGCCCGTTGGGCGAGTTTCCCCGGGGCATACCAGTCGGTTTCGAAGTCCACCCCCTCGACCAGCAGGTCGGTGGTGACCAGGGTGTAGCCCCCGCCGGCCCGCGGGATGGCCGCCGTGTCGTCGCCGATCCCCACCCCCTCGGGGGGCGGAAACCGGCGTCGCAGCGAGGCGACGAACCGTTCCTCATTCACCGGGAGCTCCCCGTCGGTCCGGTGACGCCGTCATGCCGCCCCCGGGACTCTCAGCGGCAGGAGGTGGAATTCGAACCGGGGCAGGACTTCAGCGAGGTCCGCCCGCATCTTGCGGTGCAGCTCGTCCAGCTGCCCCAGCCGGAAGCCGTCCGGAAAGCCCAGCTCGATCTCCACCACGACCGTCGCCCCCCGGCGGGTGTTGTAGATGCGGCCGAGGCTTTCGTACTCGTTGAAGTACCGGGTCAGGACCCGGATGATCTCCAGCCGTTCCTCCTCCCGCAGCGGGAAGTCGACCAGCGCCCGGAAGTTCGTGACCAGCACCGGAATCGCATGGCCGATGATGAAGACCGAGACCACCCCGGAGATCACGCCGTCGATCAGGGTGGCGCGGAGGCCAAACCGCGCCAGGAGGAGGCAGCCCAGCAGCAGGGCCACCAGGGTGACGCCGTCGCGCACCGAGGCCGTGCTGTACATCAGGTAGTAGGAGTCGGAGATCGGGGTCTGGACGGGGGTCTTCCTTCGCCCCCGGGTCATGATGACCAGGAAGATGCTGTTGGAGACGAAGCTCAGCAGCAGGGGGAGCGAACTGAGTTCGAGCTGGGGCTGGACTCCCCCCCCGGCCCAGGTTCGCTGCCCGGTCTTGAGCAGGGCAAAGCTGGCACAGCAGCACAGCATCAGGCTGTAGGCGAAGGCGCAGGCGTTTTCGAGCCGGCCCGTGCCGTAGGGGAACTGGTCCATGTTGCCGCGCAGTGCCGACTGGATGGTGTACAGCGAAGCCAGCCCCGACAGGAAGGAGGCGCCGTAGATGATCGCCAGCACGGTCACGGTGTTGGCGTGCGCCGCGACGGCCACGACGATGGCGACGGCGAGGACGACCACCTCCACGATCAGCTCGGCCAGGATGATGTTGCGGATGAACTCCATGGCCCCGGTTGGCGGGGCGGGCGAGGTCGAAGGGGCGGGCGGGTCGTTGCGTCGGTTTGAATGGAAAGCCATCGTCTCACCATGCCGTGAACGGATCTGCGAATTTCCATGATAGCGTCCGCCCGATGAATAGTCAAGCACGCGGTCGTGCGGTGGAGGCGAGATTCTCATCCGGTCTTTATCGAAAAAACCGCGCGTGATAATATGGCGGGGTGACCTCACTCATGGCGAGCCCGGCTCCTGGAGACAACGCCTCGTTTCCAGGGCGGCCCGCCCTCCTTTTCCGGGGCTGATCCCCCTTCATCGAGGTGCAGATTGAGAGGAAAGACGCTCACGCTCTGTCAGACCCGGCACGGCAATGTAATCGTCGTCTCGCTCCAGGGAAGCCTGGACCACAACGGGGCCGCGATCATGGAGCGGGCCTGCCTGCAGCTGATTTCGGCCGGGGATTCCCGCCTGCTGCTGGACCTGGCAGATGTCGACTACATCAGCAGCTCGGGGTTGCGCTCCCTGCTGGTGGTCGCCAAGACCGTCAAGACGGTGCAGGGCCGGATCGCACTCTGCCGGCTGTCCCCAACGAGCAAGGAAGTCATGGCGCTTTCCGGCTTCAACACGATCGTGAGCTGCTGGGAGGACCCGGCGGCCGCGCGGGAGGATCTGGCCCGCTGACCTGCCCGGAGGGGGACTCACTTCCCCCCACCCCCCTCACCCGAGGGGGGTGGCGGAAATACATGGCGTTACCCCAAACCACCCAGCGAATTCGGGAAGGGCGGGGGTTTGGGGAATCGCACCCCCTCACGAGGTGCGCCGGGGGGAGCAGGGGGCATGGCCGGTCCGGGCCCTAATTCAACCCCAGATGGGCGAGGACGGCAGCGAGCGGGAGCGGAACGAGGACCGCCCGCCGGTCGCCGAGCCCGACGCTGGCGATCAACCTCCCGCCGGCCTCGTCGATGACGACGCCGGCGCAGAATTCGATCCCCTTATGCTCGAAGTAGAAGGGGTCGGAGACCGCCCCCACCGCGAAATCGGCCGTGAGCCAGACGAACCGATGGAAGTAGACGGGGGCGGTCGGGCTGCCGGAGAGGACTTCGTGCGTCAGGTAGAGCCAGCCGCCGGCCACGGGGACGGCTTGCGATCCGCCCCGGAGGTGGTCGAGCGCCAGGGAGGGCGCCTTTTCGCTGACGATGCGGGTCTCTCGCGTCTCGACATCGCAGGCCAGGACGGTGGTGGGATCGGCCAGGTAGACGAAAAACAGTTCCTCCCCGCGAATCAGCGGTACCCAGTTCTTCTGGTGCCGGTCGGGGTGCACCGTCCGCTCGACCGTCAGGCTCGTCACGCGCCCGTCGGCGGCCAACTCGAGCAATGCGATCTCGCAGCGTCCGGACGGGTCCAGGTGGCGGACCGTGGCGGAGCACCAGAATCGGCCGCGGTGGAAGAAGAGCCGGCAATCCTCGAATCCGACCACGGGAAAGCCGCAACCCGGAGGCGCCGCCTCCCGCCCGAGGATCTCGCGCGTCTCGGCGACGGCCAGGTCGCGATCGAAGCGTACGAAGAAATTTCGGCTGCGGATGATCCCCGACCCGTCGTGGATCTGGTAGGCACCGTCCACGATCGTGTAGTTGACGGCGCGGACGACCCCGTAGACCGTGCCATCGTGGCCCCAGATCGACGGGTTGGTCGGGGAATAGGGCGGACCCGGGGTGATCCCGATCTCCCGCAGATCGCCGGCACCGAAGAGTTCGGCCGCGCTGCGGGCATAGTACCGCGAATTGTAGCGGGCCGTCCGGCGCGTCGGCTCGTCGACCGAACGGCTGACGGCCAGCGCCAGGCACGCCTCGTACCCCCGTTGCCGCCGCTGCGGGCTGGCACAGTAGTACCCGCTGATGCCCGCTTCTTGCGCAAAACCGGTATGGTACGCGTGGTCCTCGACGAACAGCGCGTCGGACTGCGGGTACGGGATGCGTTCGCCCGCCTCGCACATCAGCAGGCAAGCCTCATGCATCCCCTGCTGCCGATAGTACGACGCCAAGCTGTAGAGCGGCTCCGCCCGCGACGGCCGTGCGTCGTACGCGGCGAGGCACTCCTGGACGAACTCGGCGTCCCGTCCCGCGTCGAGGTGGCAGCGGGCCAGCATGTAGCGGGAGTACCAGACCTCCTCGCTCCAGCCGCCGGCCGCGATCCTCCTCCGGTACCCATCGATGGCGGCGGCGGTCGCACCGGAATCCTTGTAGCTCTGGGCGAGGTAGAACATGGCCCGCCGATCGTCCGGTTCACGCGCCAGAGCCGCTTCGAGCAACGCGATGTCCCGCGCGAACTTGCCTTCCCGGCCCGCACCGCAAGCGTGGTCGCGGAACCACACCCCGGTGAGCTTCACCGGGGGCACCGCGGTCTCGATGTACTCGTGGGTGACCCCCAGGTAACGCGCCGGCAGGTCGCGGCGAATCATCCGGACGTTGTCGTAGCTGAGGCGGTTCGACTGGCGGATCCGATAGGCCGGTGCCACCAGGCGCCCCTTCAGGTCGGGGTCCTCGAGTACCAGCTCCATGTCCGCATCGACGAACAGCAGGTAGGAGAAGTCGCCAGGGGATCGCCGGCAGAGTTCGAGCGCCCGGTTGCGCGAGGTCGAAAAATCGACGAACGGCGTCCGATGCAATTCCCCGGGGATGCCGTGGTTCGCGAAGAAGGCGGTGATCCTGTCGGGGGTATCGTCGGTCGAACCGGTGTCGCAGACGACGTAGTGATCGATCAGGGGGAGGACCGACGCCAGGCAACGGACGATGATCGCCGACTCGTCCTTGACGATCATGTTGAGACAGATCCTGGCGGGAGAGGTCATGCTCGGGGCGCGGGAATCACGACCGGCGAATCACTTCTCGCCAGGCAGCTTCCCTTGGGGGACGGACCCCGGGGCCGCGGAGGTGGCAGACCAAGCGGTCGCCTCGGCCGCCACGATGGGCCGTGGGAGCGGGTCCAGCTTCGGCCGCAGTTCGCTCCCGAAGGGCAGGAATGCCGCGCAACCGGCCAGCACCCGGAAGGAATT
>Ga0116171_10002657_pt1 | contig 16873 bp, 13 predicted proteins | sample AD_JPNHW2_MetaG_FD_89798 | JGI IMG/M metagenome (GOLD analysis project Ga0116171, IMG submission 89798) | Active sludge microbial communities of municipal wastewater-treating anaerobic digesters from Japan - AD_JPNHW2_MetaG | ecosystem: Engineered > Bioreactor > Anaerobic > Digestate | place... | reverse complement strand
ATTTAGACAGAGCTTAAATTACGCGCTAAGGCTTCAGCCGAACCACCTTGATATTTTCCCGCTTGCTGTACTTCCGGGGACAGCACTATATGAAGAATCGGATTTTTTTAATTTGAAGTATCTCAAGGATGCGCCATACACTCTTATATCCTCCCCCGGATTTTCTGAACAGGAAATGACCGCGGCAGAATCATTAAAAAACGCATGTAATATTTTTTACAACATGGGCGGTGCTGCAGGGTGGATGTTCATGGTTTTTGAAACTCTTGACATTGATCCATCAGATCTTATTGAAGATTTTGGAAAATTCCTTTCTCATAAAAAAATAAAATCAGACCTTTCGAGAGAAGAAATAACCATTCTGCAGACATCTTTCGTGAAGGAAATTTTCGGAGAGCATAATAAACAAAACCTTTTCCCTGTAATGAAAGATATAATTATGTTTCACGGGGCACTGAACAGATCACTTTATTCAGGTCCCTATACAGGCAAAGTAATAACTTCATTCAATGAGAAAACTATTTTCAGACTATCTCCCGGGACAAATTTTCTTACACTTAAATATAATTTTGATGACCTGATGACTGTAGGAGAGTTTACATTAGAGGAATTTAAAGCAAACTATAGTCCCGAAAAAACTTATGTAATAATCTATAATTCCGGCGGCGAGGTGAGGCCCCTGATAGCCGATGATAAACTGAGTAAACTTCTGAAAACATTCTCAGCAGAACTTACGTTGAAAGAAGCTTTAAAAATTAATTCATCCGTAAGCAGAGATGAAGCCTATGAATTTATTGAATATGCTGTTGCTCAAACGATGATATATATTGTTTAAATATTATATATCATCCAGCTGCAAGGGCGAATTAATATTCGTCCCAATAACTAAATCAGAAACAGAACCACCATTGCAATCATTGCCGGTAGAGCCTGTGTAAAGAAAATCTTTTTCTCAGCAGTGAATGCCCCGAAAATTCCCGCAGTAATAACGCATGCAAGAAAAAAAAGCGACACCTGAAAACTCCACATTTTGTCGGAGATAAGCAGAGACCAGATAAGGCCCGCAGCAAGAAATCCATTGTATAATCCCTGATTGGCAGCCATAACTTTTGTTGTTTCAAAAAATTCCTTCGGGAAACCTCTGAAAACCTTTCTACCCACAGTAGTCCACACAAACATCTCGATCCACAAGATGTAGAGATGCTCAAATGCGATTAATCCAATTAATATTTGAGATAATATTTTCATGTTGAATGATCTCCTTTTATAAAATATTTTAATTTAACCTGCTGGCCTTATGAAGAGGCAGTTCCCCTTGGGCCATGTAAATGTTGAATTTTTTAAATTCCTTTTATAATCAATTCCTATAAATATACTGTATTAAATTACAAAAAAAATAATCATATTATCATTAAAAATAATTAATTTCATAAAAACTTTTGCTCTAAATCCATAATCCATCGTATTAAATTAAAAACATCTACGGAGTTACCCATGGCAAAAATAAAACTCACATCAGATATCTCCTTATCAAACGATGCAATGGGAAATATTCTCAATGTCAGGGAAGTATATCATGAATCATATATTATGGCAGTTAAAGCATGGCATAAACTTCCCGCTGATAAAAAAAGAATTTACTTCAGGAGGGCTGACAAATTCAACAGCAGCAGGAGCGCTTTCAACCTGTTTCTATCTGAGCATATTAAAAAACAGAAAAAGCTGAATCAATCGATGCAGTTTTAACTTGACCGCAATCCATTATAAATCTCATTATTCGTACAGAGACAAAACAGGAAAATTATGCCATCATGAACATAGAAAATACATCGCGCCTCAAATTCAGAGTCGAAGCCGAGCAGGAAAACTCAAAAGCACGCGCGTGTACATTCACTACGCTGCACAATACTGCGCAGACTCCGGTCTTTATGCCAGTTGCAACGCTTGCCGTACTGCGGTCACAGGATACAACCTCCGTTGAAGAACTCGGCTTTCCTGTACTCCTTGCGAATACATATCATCTTCTTCTGCGCCCGGGTACTGAAGTTTTCCGTAAATTCGGCGGGATACATCAGTTCATGAACTGGAAAAGATCTGTCCTTACAGACTCAGGCGGATTCCAGGTTTTCTCACTGTCAAAGGATGTAAAAATCACAGAGGATGGTGCGGTATTCAGAAGTTACCATGACGGTAAAAAAATTGTTTTAAGCCCCGAAACAAGTATCCAGACACAGAAAATTATAAACAGCGATATAATGATGGCAATGGACCAGTGTATTCCATCCACATCCGAAGAGTCTCTCTGCAGAAATGCAGCAGATATTACAGCAAGGTGGGCCGAGCGAAGCATTGCCGCACGGGGAGATTCCCCTCAATCCATTTTCGGGATAGTCCAGGGAGCATGCTTTCCGGAACTCAGAAAAATAAGTGCCCGGCAGATAACGTCTCTCCCTTTCGACGGATTTGCAATCGGGGGACTTGCCGTCGGCGAGTCGGAGAATGAAAGAAAGGATATGACCGAAATGACCGCATCCCTTCTCCCCGGGAATTATCCCAGATACCTGATGGGAGTAGGAACTCCTATAGATATTCTCGAGGCTGTTCACCGCGGAGTGGACATGTTTGACTGCATCCTCCCGACTGCAATGGCACAGCAGGGAGTTGCCTACACTTCTCACGGAAGGATGGAACTTCGCAGGGGAATATACAAATTCCAGGACAGGCCTCTTGATGAAAACTGCAGCTGTACGGCCTGCACACGGTATAGCCGGGCATACCTCCACCATCTGACTAAAACCTCAGAGTACTACGGCGGAAACCTGATTGGTATACATAATCTTACATTCTACCGCAACCTTATGGATTCAATTCGCGGACATATTCTAAATGGAACATTTTCATCATACTACTCTCAGCAGAAAGAAAGACTGGTACGAGATGACGATGAACACCCGGTAACTCCTCCAAAAAGTAAAAAGAAAAATAATCTTCCCTCTCTTGGAGACTATGAAATAATTAAACAGGATGCGGGCTTCCACAGCATACGGCATGTAAAATCTGGCGAGATAATGCACTCTGTTACTGACCCTGTAGTTGAAGCAAAAGATCTGTACATCAGCCAGTCTAAAATCCCCGTCATGCTTAAACAGATTCCTGATAATGAACTGGTAATCTGGGACGTGGGACTCGGCGCAGGTACAAACGCCATGGCCGCAGTTTTTGAATGCGAAAAAATTTTAGGCGGAAATGATTTTCAAAAAGGTGTAAAAATAATCAGCTTCGAGAGAGATCTCGATTCACTGCGCCTTGCTGTAAAAAATCCATCATTATTCCACCACGTGAGACACCCGGCACCGGCTTCCATACTGAGAAACGGATCATGGAAGTCTGACAGTTATAAAATAGAATGGATACTTATGGAAGGGGATTTTCTCGATCATATGGAAAAATCTGAGCAGCCTCACTGTATTTTTTACGATCCGTTTTCACTCAATACTGACGGGCCGCTCTGGAGTTATAAAGTATTTAACCGGATATACAATCACTGCATAAACAGGCCGGCAAAACTTTTTACTTATTCAAGCTCCACAATGGTAAGGGGTGCACTCCTTGCGGCAGGATTTTATACAGGAACCGGCGCTGGTACCGGCCCTAAGGCCGCGACCACAGCAGCATTCACTTCTCTTGAAGCTGTAAATTCTGATGTAATGCTTCTTGGATCTGACTGGCTCAGACGTTTCCATCTGAGCAGTTCAAAATTCGGCAGTGAACATTCAGAAGAGGAAAAAGCACTGATTGAAAAACTGATAATAAATCATCCGCAGTTTAATAAAACATCCGGAGACGATCATAATGGAAACTGATGAAAAAAGCATGATGGATCCCACTGTTTTAAAAGAACTTGTAACAGTGGAAATGCCATACGGAAAATACAAAGGGGTAATCCTGTGTAATCTCCCTGAACATTATGTTGTATGGCATCATGAAAACGGTTTTCCTAAAGGAAGACTTGGCATGCTTCTCTCAACTCTATATGAAATTAAGCTTTATGGACTTGAAGATCTCCTAAGGCCGCTGAAAAAGAAAACTTATTAAAAAACCTTCACTTTATCGCCTGATAATGTTTAAAATATCCGGTTAATTTAATTATTACATTATTACTATTTTAGTAACAATAATAAATTAAAACGAACCTTATAAAGATATTTCTGCGGATATACGACATATGAACGTCCCTGGAAACCGGCTGATAGGAGCATAATTAAATATTGACATTTTTTTACGGACTACAGTCTAAGTATATTTAATGGTAATACTATGAATTCTAATTATTTATTCAGTGATGATTTATTCAAAGTGCAGTCGGGTTTAGCGACAGTAATTCTTGATATTAATCTGCATGTAATAAAATGCAATAAAGAGTTTTTAAAAATATCAGGCCTGTCAATTAGAAACGTAATTCATAAGCATTGGCACGATCTGATAATTTATGACTATCCGTATACCCCTCTTGAAAACGCGGAAATTTTCAGTAATCTGAATGCAATACCCTCCGGAAAATTCTGGTGTTCAATTAAGGACAAAAATCCAAGAAAACTTATATCAGCAACAATATCCTATAACACCGAGCTATCCTGTTATTATGCTACATTCTATGACATATCAGACCAGTTGGGGCCGGACAGGCTTTTACATGACGGAGGCCTGATGATCGGTTCAATCGCCGATAACCTGAAAGGAGCAATGGCGTTTCATGACAGGATGGGGATTATTAAACTAGCCTCTTCTGAAATCTGTAAAATGGCAGGCGTTGAAAAAAACGAGATCCTTGGCAAAAATATCAGAGAATTTTTTGACAGTAAAATAGTCGATAAATGGCTTTACTGGATGAACAATAAACCGGATCTGCTTCCGCCATATCTGGAATTCGACAGTCTTAAAAATAATGATAAAATTTTCCACGTAATAGCATCTCCCAAACTTTTTTTCGATTTAAACAAAAGAGTAGTAGGATGTATGTTCATGTTTTCCGACATAACCGAATTGAAAAATAACGAACAGCGGCTGAGAATATCTGACGAAAAATATTCTAAAGCATTTCATGCGAGTCCCGCGCCGAGTTCCATAACAACTCTTAATGAGGGGCGTTATGTTGATGTAAATGAAAGCTATACTAAACTTGTTGGATACTCAAAAGAAGAACTTATAGGGAAAACATCAACAGACATTAAATTTTTTACTGTCCAGGAAGATAGAACCAAATTCATAAACGAATTGACTAAAACCGGGAAACTGCGCAATTATGAAACACAGATGTTTTCAAAAATTGCCGGTATAAGAACAGTATCAATGACTGCCGAGATTATAGAACTGCAGTCTGCAAAATGTATAATATGGGTTGCGAATGATATTACTGAGCGTATACAGCTTGAAAAAGAAGTTCTGACAGCAGCAAGCCAGGAACGTTACAAAATAGGTCAGTATCTACACGACGATCTTGGGCAGCACCTGGTAGGAATTGAAGCGATGTGCTCTCTTCTTTTAAAAAGGCTTAAAAATCAGAACAATTCCGAGGCAAAAATTGCAGAGGAAATTCATGAGTATTTAAAAGAAGCCCATGAAAAAGCCAGAGTCACAGCACGAGATTTGTGCCCTGTAAGACTTGAGGAGAATGGGCTCAGTTTTGCAATTACTGATCTCATTACAAAAACAGAAAAAATATTCGGAATTAACTGTATTTTCCATAACTTTAATATGTCTGTCAGAATATATAACAGCCAGGTTGCAATCAATATCTTCTATATCATACAGGAGGCTGTTAACAACGCTGTTAAGCATGGAAAAGTACAGAATATCATTATAACTTATTCATCTAACGAAGATAATATATATATCTCCATCGAAGATGATGGAGTGGGATTTGATGCTTCTCAGCCTTCCTCTGCAGGTATGGGCCTTGGATTAATGAAATACAGGGCCCGTGCAATAGGCGGAGCACTTGAAATTTCGAGTACCCCCGGAAAAGGAACAGAAATTTTAATCAAATTCCCGAGGATAAGTAATAAAAAATCCGAATGGGACTGGAAGGAAAAGACATATGAAGAAATTACGAATATTTATAGTTGACGACCATCCTATTTTCAGGAAAGGGCTTATTCAGCTGATCAATGAAGAGGCTGATATGGAGGTGTGCGGCGAGGCGGAAGATGTCTTTTCAGCAACCCACAAAGTACGTCAATTGAAACCCGATCTGGTAATCGTAGATATTACGTTAAAAGATACAAGCGGCCTGGAACTTATAAAATTCATTCAGGACAATAACATAAATATCCCTTCACTTGTTCTCTCAATGCATGACGAAAAGGTGTACGCAGAAAGAGCTTTAGTTTCCGGCGCAAGAGGATATATAATGAAGCAGGAGATGTCGGGACAGGTAACAAGCGCCATCAGGCAGATACTTGCCGGGAAAATATATATAAGTGAAAGCATGAACGAGCGCCTGCTGAACAACTTTTTAGCGAAGGGAGGAGAGTCCGGGAAAGATATTCATGATAACGATCCTTCGTCTATCCTTACAGGAAGAGAACTTGAAATTTTCAGGCTGATAGGGAAAGGTTATACAAGAAAAGATATCTCCGAATTCTTAAATCTTAATGTAAACACAATAGGAACATACAGGGAAAGAATTAAAGAAAAGATGAATATTTCATCTTCGAATGAACTTCTCTCTTACGCAATTAAATGGGTGCAGAAGACTGAAGAGTAGAATTTAATTTTGAGAAAAGCATATGAATTTATGGATTTTAATGTGGAATTTTATGCTATACGTTTTCCAGCTATAATAATTTTTTTTATAACTATGAACCTCTATCTACATAGCTTTACAAAATAAAAAATTGTTGATTTTTTTCTCATTGATAGTAAGTTAAAAAAAATGGGGGGATCAAATATGTACATGATGGGGAAAAGATGGCAGAACTGTTGAAAGCTGCCATTGATAAGGGTGCACTTTGCCCTGATGACTATCAAAATATATTACGTGAAGCCGATAAAGATGGAATCACCGATAAACACGAGGAAACAATCTTGAAAGCTATGCATGAACTCATTGTAAACAAAATCCTTGTCCCGGTTCCGACTTGTGATGAATGCAGTATGAATAAGAAATAATATAACTTTTAAAAATTTATATTATTTAATCGGGCTGACCTGAAATTATGGTCAGCTTTTTTGTGTTTCTTATTTTGATTGTCCGTATCGATTATACATTATTCCGGAGAGAATTAAACACATTCAATAGCGGAAGACGACCGCGTCTTTGAAATTAATATGAACAAGTCAAGCTATCTGTTCATATAATTATTCTAAATGTTTTTTATAAATTAATCCTCATCTATTTCATGACATACAGCTCTTTTATTAACCTTCCATTTATCAATTAACAGCTGTTTGCTGTTGAAAAGATAAGATCCCTTTCTGCATTTCTGCAGTCGGGAGATCTTTCATCTAAAGATATAGTGTAATAATTACGGAACCCGCTTAATTGTCTTCTCGGCAATCATGGCCTTGAATTCCTGAAGCAAAATACGTTCATGACTATCAAGTATTCCATCTTCATCAGCTATACTGTATATTTCTTCATACTCATTATTGGTTACAACGTGATCATCAATTGCTTTTTTAATTACCTCAGCAAGCTTCTCACCTGATTTAGTTAACATAAGTCACCTTCCAAAAAAATTATATTAAATTCTGAATATATTTAATATATATCTTTTTCTTTGTTGTTACAATAAATTCAGAATTAAAAATTCAATTAGAAGTTTTTTTTCTTTTTTCCAGATACTTTTTTGAAGCAATATAAAGTACAATCCCGCCTGCAAGTCCGGCAACTGTTGTACCCGCCAGTATTGCTTCAAGAAACGGCAGCCCCAAATTAAGTACATCCTTAACAGAAACCAGTGAACTGTAATCAACACTCCTCTCTGGATCATTAATTATAAAATGACCAATTTTATAACTCAGCGGGTAAATAAATGGAGTTGTAAATGGATTGCTAATTGCTGTCATAATCACAGCCGTTTTCCTATTTCCATTTAACAGTTGAGCAAAAACAAGCGCCAGAACAATCTGAAGTCCCCAGAATATACTCAGCCCGAAAAAAAAACCAATAGCTATACCTCGTGAAAGCCTGGCGGAAGAATCATTTATCCTTACAATGCTTTTTATAAATTCTTTTATCCTTTTATCCATGAATGCTTCCGCGCCAATTTTTATTAAATAAAGGACAATTATAGCATTTTACGACTAGATTAAAACTATTTTTGGCCATTGTCATCGTGCAGAAGGGAATTCATAGTTATTATCACATATATATTAACATATAAATTGATCTCCGCCTTCGCAGAGGAGACAGTAAGGACTAATTAATTCGTAAACTGCTATAGTATCGTTTAAAATTTTTAATTTATAAATCAGTTTTTAAAGGCATTTAATTTTTTACTTTAATTCTCAGAATTTTTTCAACAGATAATACAAATCTTTTACATTTAATAAATTACATTGTAATTAAAATTATTGAATTTTTTTACAATACAATTTTATAATATCTCCTGGGTTTAATAGCCGATTAGAAACTCTAGCCAAATTTACGATATAAAATCAAGAGTATTTAAATAAAATAAACCATGCACAGGTTAATTATGAAATGGCATATTATTAAAATTGAAGATGTACTCAAACATTTTAACACATCCTCTGATAAAGGCCTCAGCTCTGAGGAGGCAGCAAAACGCCTTAAGTCAAAAGGTCCTAATGAACTTATTGAAAAGGATGGACGGTCCCCATTCCAGATACTCCGGGAACAGGTCGCTGCAACAATGGTACTTATTCTTATTGGAGCCGCCGTTATTTCAGGAATGCTGGGAGATTTTAAGAATACAACTGCGATTCTTTCAATTGTTGTTCTCTTTGTTTTAATGGGTTTTATCCAGGAGTACCGTGCTGAAAAAGCCATCGCCGCGCTGAAAAAAATGGCAGTGCCTGGAGTAAGGTCTCTGCGCGACAATGTTCTTTCTGAACTTTCAGCCCGGGAGCTTGTCCCCGGCGACATAGTAAATATTGAAACCGGAAACATAATACCGGCCGACCTGCGGCTTATAGAAGCAGTGAACCTCAGCATACAGGAAGCGGCGCTTACAGGCGAATCGGAGCCTGTCGGCAAAATAACTTTCCCTCTTGCTCTGGAAAACATCCCACTTGGGGACAGGAGAAATATGGCATTCATGGGTACTGTTGTTACACAGGGGCGCGGCACTGCTGTAGTTGTATCAACAGGCATGCAGACCGAGCTTGGCAAAATCGCAGGTTTAATTCAGAATGTCCGCCAGGAGCAGACACCTCTTCAGCGAAGGCTCGACTCCCTCGGCAGAACACTTGCTCTTATAGGTTTCGGCATATCTCTTCTTATTTTCACCCTTGGCGTATGGAGAGGGGACGAGATCAGACACATGCTTTTAATAGCTGTCAGCGTAGCAGTAGCAATTGTACCCGAAGGACTTCCAGCTGTAGTAACCATAACTCTGGCACTGGGCGCTCAGAGGATGCTTAAAAGAAATGCACTGATTCGCAAGCTCCCGGCTGTTGAAACCCTGGGCTCTGTTACAGTAATCTGTTCCGATAAGACAGGAACCCTCACAGAAAACAGAATGACCGTTGTAATTCTTGATGTTGCCGGGCATACACTCGACCTCTCCAGTGACGTAAAAGCTGACAGGCATATAATTGAACTCCCTGTGCAGGGTGAACCCGCCCAATCTTCACTTACTCTCGCTGCAGTGGGCGGTTCTCTTTGCAACGATGCCCGGATGACCGACAGAGGTGAGGACCGTTATCACATTCTGGGAGACCCTACTGAAGCAGCACTGGTTGCTGCTGCAGCAAGAATGGGTTACATGAAACCCGCTCTTGACCTTTCATTTCCCCGCGTAAAAGAAATACCGTTTGATTCGGAACGAAAGAGAATGACCACAATACACAAAATACCGGAGAGCCGTTTAGAGTACCTGCCTGAGAATGTAAAATCCGGCATGTACATCTCATTCACAAAGGGGAGTGTAGACGGTCTTCTGGAAAAGGTTAACTGGATATGGGTAAACGGCAAGGCATTGCCTGCTGATGATGAATGGAAATCAAAGATATCCGCTTCAAATGACCGGCTGGCTTCAAAAGGAATGCGAGTGCTGGGTGTCGCATTCAGGCTCCTGGAAAAGATACCGGCAGATACAGATTCTGACATTGAAGATGATCTTACAATGGTCGGGCTTTTTGGCATGATTGATCCTCCAAGACCGGAGGTGAAGAACGCAGTAGCCACATGTCTTAACGCCGGAATACGGCCAATCATGATAACAGGAGATCACCCGCTAACTGCCGTTGAAATAGCACGGCAACTGGGGATATCAAGAGAAGGTAACGTCATTACAGGAGCTCAGTTAGAACAGATGTCATTGAATGAACTGAGTGATGCAGTCAGTAATATTGATGTTTTCGCAAGGGTCGCTCCTGAACATAAACTAAAAATAATCCAGGCATTGCAGGATAGGGGCCATATTGTGTCAATGACCGGAGATGGTGTTAACGACGCACCTGCCCTCCGCAAAGCGGATATAGGTGTAGCCATGGGCATTACAGGTACGGATGTTTCAAAAGAAGCCTCTGATCTTGTACTGCTTGATGACAACTTCGCGACAATAGTTGCTGCAGTAAAAGAAGGGAGGACAATTTATGATAATATTCGAAAATTCGTGCGTTTTAGCGTTGGGGGAAATATAGCCAAAGTTCTTGTAATGCTTCTTGCACCTTTTTTGGGAAAACCTATACCTCTTCTTCCGCTGCAGCTGCTATGGCTGAACCTTATGACCGATGGTCTTCTTGGTCTTGGAATGGGCGTAGAACAACCGGAACCTGACACCATGAAACGAAAACCTTATTCTCCCTCAGAAGGAATCTTTACACGGAGCAGTAGTTTACATACATTATTTGCAGGTATTTTAATTGGTTCAATCGCACTAGGACTTGGATCATGGTACTTTTTCTCAGGAAAACCTGAATGGCGCACAATTATATTCACATCTTTGACATTTATGCAGCTATTCCAGGCACTTGCATCACGCTCTTCAAGCCAGTCTTTTTTCAAAGTCGGAATTCTTGGCAATCCGGTCATGGTGCTGATGGTTATAATTGTGGTTTTTTTACAGTGCCTGGTTCTCTACATACCTCTACTCAGCAATTTTTTTGACGTCCTGCCTCTGAATGCATTCGACATGTCGGTTGCTGTGTTATCAGGGATTATTGTTTTTCTGTTTATGGATTCAGCAAAAAAAATATTCACTGGCAGGGCAAAAAAACACTGTCAGCCATCATCGGAAAATGTTATACACTGAAAGATATCCCGGAATCGTTGTATCTCAATGTTAACACAATTGAGACAGACTGAAAGAGAATTAAAGAAAGATAAATATTTCTTTATCTAATGAACTGCTCTATTATGTGATCAAATGGATTCCGAAAACCAAGTAGTATATTTTTTACTTCAACAGTACTCCCTGTACCTCTACGTAATATAACATATTCATGGCCTTTTGGCTGTAATATAGGGGGCTTCCCTCTCACCACAGAAAAATAATTAATACGACCACAAGACAATATCCGTGACGGCTATTGCTATAATTCCTTAAATGAGTTATCTCCATATCATGATTTTTAAATTATTAAAACAGAAATTGTCGAAATTGATCCGCTCAGTAAAATTAAAGAGGCAATTCGTTTTTAATAATCAGATAATGGAGGCTATTTATGAATGAAGTAGTAGTAGTTGGAGCTTGTAGAACACCGATAGGAAAATTTTTAGGAAGCCTGAAAGATTCCACTGCGAAAGATCTTGCTGTTACAGCAGGAAAGGAAGCTATTAAACGCGCAGGGATAGATTCTCAGAGCATCGATGAAATTGTTATGGGCCAGGTTTATCAGCATATGCAGAATTCTCTACCTGCAAGAATTGTCGGGCTTGCATGCGGTCTCCCGATCAGAAGTTCCGCGATGGTTGTAAATCAGAACTGTTCATCAAGTATGAGAGCAATGGAAATTGCCGCAAGTAATATAATGCTCGGGAAAACAGAAATTGCCCTTGTTGTTGGAGTTGAGCATATGTCTGGCGTTCCTTATATGCTGCCTGGCGCAAGAAACGGCTATAGAATGGGAAATATGGAAGCTGTAGATGCTCTTACTCACGACGCACTATATGATTCACTTGTTCCCGGTCACATGGGAATGACTGCAGAAAATGTAGCTGTAAAATACGGGATTACACGCGAAGAGTGTGATAATCTTGCCCTTTTAAGTCACCAGAGAGCGGCAAAAGCTGTTGAAACAGGCGTATTTGATGAAGAAATTGTTCCTGTAGAACTCAAATCAAAAAAAGGAACAGTAATTTTCGCAAAAGACGAACACTTTATTCCAGGTGCTAGCGTTGAATCTATGGCTAAATTACGCCCTGCATTCAAACCGGATGGCGGAGTTGTTACAGCTGGTAATGCATCAGGGATAAATGACGGTGCTGCTGCTCTTGTGTTAATGTCTAAAAAGAAAGCTGTAGAACTGGGCCTCAAACCACTTGGAAAACTTGTAAATTCATGTTCATACGGCGTTGAAGCAGAAATCATGGGAATCGGACCTGCTGAAGCAATACCCAAATGTCTTGAAGGAACCGGACTGAAATTTGACGATATTGAGTACTGGGAATTAAATGAAGCTTTTGCACCTCAGTTTATCGGCTGTCAGAGAAAACTTAAACAGGATCACAACCTTAATCTTGACCTGACTAAAGTAAACCACTACGGATCAGGGATTGCGCTTGGACATCCAATCGGTTGTACCGGAGCAAGACTCATAGTTACTCTGCTTTATGAGATGAAGCGAAAAGGTTATAAATACGGCGGAGCATCAATGTGTGTTGGTACCGGACCTGCGATGGCATCACTCTGGACAACAAAAATTTAATTAAATTTAACAAGTAAAAGAGGGTAAAAATGAATACAGTAGTTGATAATAAGGCAATAAATTCAATGGGCTTCAGACTGACTGAAGAACAGGAAATGATCAGACAGATGACTGCCGAATTTGCTGATAAAGAAATAAAACCATTCTGCGGTCAGTGGGACAAAGAAGACAAAGTTCCTATGGATGTTCTTGCTAAAATGCATGATCTCGGATTAACAAATATAGGTATACCAGCCGAATATGACGGACAGGGACTGGACAACCTCACAAGATACACAGTAATTGATGAATTAGGACAGAGAGATGCAGGAATTGCTACTACAATAGTCGCATCTTCTCTCCTTGCTACAGATCCAATCATGGTTGGAGCAAACGACGAACAGAAAAAATGGTGGTTCGGAAGAATGCTTGAAGGAGCAATGTGTGCATTCTGCCTTACTGAGCCAGGTGCAGGTTCTGACGCTCTTGGAATGACTATGAAATGTACTAAAGATGGAAACGACTGGATACTTAACGGTACTAAACAGTTTATTACAAACGGCGGATTCGCTAAACAGTTTTCAGTTTTTGCAACTAAAGACAAAACTCTCGGAAACAAAGGAATCTGCTGCTTTATGGTAGACCGTGATTTCCCGGGAGTAAAAATCGGAAATAAAGAAGACAAGCTCGGCATAAGAAGCACAAGCACAACAGAAGTTATATTTGACGATGTAAGAGTACCTGGCTGGATGTGTATCGGCGGAGACGGCGGCGGAACACCTGTATTGATGGAAACTCTTGACTATTCAAGAACAGCTATCGCAGCGCTTGCTACAGGGATTTCAACAGGTGCACTTAATGCAGCACTTGCGTATGCAAACGAAAGAAAACAGTTCGGAAAACCGATCTCATCATTTCAGGCAATATCATTTATGCTTGCTGATATGGCAACAACAACAGAAGCTTCAAGACTTCTTTATCAGAAAGCTGCATGGTGCCAGGATAACGGTCTGCCTTTCAAAATGCTCTCTAATATGGCAAAAATGTACGCAGCAGATACCGCAATGAAGAATACTGTTGATGGTGTTCAGATCTTCGGTGGTTACGGATATATCAAAGAATATCCTGCAGAAAAATTCATGAGAGATGCAAAAATCATGCAGATCTTCGAGGGAACTGTTCAGGTTCAGAGAATGGTTATAGGTAAATATCTTACAAAAGATGGTAAATATACTTACACTGTTTGATAATTTCAACTCCATCTATATACGAAACACGCAGAAAGAAGCCGCTTTAAATAAGCGGCTTCTTTTTATAGAAAACTGAAATAATACACAGAGAGTTTCAACTCAAATCCCAGGTGTTAAATGACAGATTGAATCTTAACGGAAATTGAAATCTGTATCTTCCATGACCAAGAGTATTCAATACAACCTGTTTTAAATAAAATTTTAATAAATCAACTATTAAATTTATCTCCTGCACCATCTCTATTTCCGGTCTGCCAAGAACAGGATATAGCTATTAACTGCTTCGTTGCAATACAACCACAGGTATTAGGTATTTATCATAATGCCTGATTAAGAGAGCTGCAATTTGTTTTAGTAATTACTGCCTGCACTGCGCGCTACGCGGAAACCAACCCATGTCATAGTATTATACTCAAAGCGAGAACTTGAAGCAGTTCGATTTTGTACTAACATGACGTCATAATTCTCATCAACATTTCTGCCAACAATGATTCGGTATGCTGTTCCTGACAAACCTGTATAATTAATAAGATTTCCGGTAGGTGAAAAAAGATCAGATGTATTAGTTTTATCCCAGCACCATTCCCAGACATTGCCGCTCATGTCATAGAGGCCAAGTTCATTTGGAAGCTTTGTTCCAACCGGGTGTGATGTACGTGGTGCAGCGCTTGTACCATTAAGCCCTGAATTCTCGTAATACCACACATAATTTCCAATATTTACAGGAATAGTTACTGATTCTATACTACCAGCATAGCCTTTTGTAAAGCCGTTGGTATTGACTTCGCCAACAATATCACCGGACCTGCTGTCTTTCGTCGCTCCCATTGCAGCCCATCTCCATTCCATTTCGGTCGGCAGACGGTATCCATCGGCATTCATATTGCATATGACTGAATTCCATGCTGCATATGTCGGATCAATATTTGTAGTAGGTACAGATCCCCAGTCGTCCGGATCTGTGCTGCCATTGATTGTATACACCGGCTCCCGGTCTTCGCGTATGCTTAAGCGGTTGCAGAATAAAATCGCCTGAAACCAGCTGACCCTATCCACCGGACAATCAGTTGTAGGAGAATCAGCTACACCACTTGGGTCAAACCCCATTATTTCTTTAAACTGTTCCCTGGTAATTTCGCAAGAGCTCATATAAAAAGCAGAGACATAAATTCGGCAGGTTGGTGTTGTTGTGGTATCGTCATAATCAAAAGTGCCTGCGGGGACATGTACCATTTTAAGTCCGCTCTTTTTATTATACGCATCGTTTAATCCGTCAAAGCAGGAAAGAAGGCTGAAGCCGAAAAGCGTTATTATAAATAATATTTTTTTCACTAAATATCTCCTGTTTACAATTACCTGAATTTCAGGTAATTCTGTTATACACTGAGGGTGCAGGTTACGGCCTGATCTGAAATTTATAATTAAGCCCGATCCCCGCGGTTGCAAAAGACATTGGCCCGTCTTTTTCAATAAACATGCCGTATCCGCCTGTCATTGATATTGAAAACGGTTCTGTTACCAGGTACTCCACGCCGATTCCGATCTTGACCATGGGATCGATAAAATTGTCATTTACATCAGTTTTTTTCAGAGTTGCTTTATCAAAATTCATATATTTTGAGTTGAAATAAGCGGCTCCCAGCGATACAGTCGGGATAAAAGAAAAACCGTTTTTAAACCACACCTTGTATCCTGTGTGAGCAAGAAGCGGAACTATCAAAAATCTATCGTAATTCGGTTTTCCTTCGTCAATAAGGTCTTTCCCCGATGCATAGTAAAATCCTGTATCGATGCCGGCTTCAAATCTTTTGATGAAAAGATTTCTCCTTGTGAAGTTGATCATTCCGCCATAGCCGGTCTTAGCCATATCTCTGAAATTTCCAAGCGGGATTATTACACCCGGAGTGAAACCTGTAATGGTAACCTTTTTGGGTCTGGTGTTTGTTTTTTTGATTTGGTAATTTGCTGTTTCTGAATCTTCATACTCGTCATCAATACCACCGAAATTGGTGTAGCTTTCGGTTATTGCAATTCTCACACCGGTAGCGAACTGGAATCCTGCGGGTGTTTCAATGTTTTCTTCATCATAGAATGATCTCTGGTAACCGCTCTTTACAAAAAAAGCGGTGTGCTGGGACATTACATAATTCAATCCAAGCATGACATCTGCGTAAGGACCAAAAGCAGTATCTATCAGAGTTTTTGAGGGATCCATATACGGGCCGTAATATGCAGGACCCTCTTTTTTGAAATAGGAAACACCTGCTCCGGCTGAACCAGTAATATACAGAGGTATCTGCAGAATCTGGAACCGCAGTTCGAAACCGGCGGACGTGGGAACATATGTCCGTACAGTTTCGGCTGGTTCATTTTTATTTTCATTGCTATAGGCAAAGGTTGAGTTTATGTAGAATAGTACATTTTTGCTGTCGAAAAAATCCGGCATATCCCATAAAAATGTAAGTCCTCCGCCGTAAACGGATTTTTCTTTGCCAAGATCAATATATGTTCCATTTATATCAGTAAATATTGCGGCATTAAGCGGCTGAATTGATGATAATGAAATCATCATTATTATTATTATT